>JGI24158J21664_10001224_pt1 | contig 28165 bp, 21 predicted proteins | sample Ectturendosymbi3_FD_21664 | JGI IMG/M metagenome (IMG submission 21664) | reverse complement strand
GAACGCTTTTGTTGGAAAAGCAACAAAACCTGTTCTTCGCCCCCCCCCCCCGCAACTACATGATTCAATATGTGGTCCTGCTTTGCGATCTTACTTCCTTCGTAGGAGCTCGACAAACTTGATATGTACCGAACCGACTGTTTAATTAAGACAGAGATGCTTCTGCGATTTTGTAGCGAGTTCCCGCAGCTCAGTCAACGAAGCGAGGGACGTTTCGAATATTTGTCCATTTTCAAAACTTCGTGTTCACTTCAAATTAATTCTCGACGTTTTCGGTTTGGATGCATCGCATGACAGTGAATTACGTCATGTTTTTTATTGCGTCATGTTCGGTCACGGTTGAGCGCGCACCGTCAGCAGACACAGCTGTTTTTCGTTCTCACGAAGAAAACTTCATTAACTACGCAAAGATATTGAAAATTCTTTCAGACATTCCCTGCCAGTTATTCCTCTGAAAGTGCTCTGATTATAATGTGTTCGTTTTTCATTCGATTTTTTTATATTTCCCAAACCATGCAAATGCATGTGCTTCAACCTCATTCTTTAATCTCCAGGTCTGTTGAAGACGAGGACGAGATGTTGTACGGGGAATCGGATTCCGGCCTAACTTTGGCCTCCGCGGCCCCCAAACAGGCCGATGACGTCAGGCAAGATCGACGTCAGACGCGCTCGGCAGATGGCGCCCCAGAGCGGGGAGGAGAGAACAGCGCCACCTTCTGGGTCGTCGTCACTCGCGACAATCAAACCGTGGAGGTGACGACCTTTGACCCCGGTGCTATCGCGACGCCACTGCTTCGCACGTGGCGCTAAACCCTCTGCTCCATTATATAAATTATATAACGCTCTGCTCCATATATAAATTATATAACGCTCTGCTCTGCTTCATATATAAATTAAGAACATATACCAGATGCATCTCTAGCTTCGTGAAGTTGTTGGGTCTTCATTCCTGGTCTAGAACCAGGAAAAGTAACCTTATCTGCAGCGCCCGTCAGTGGCGGACTCCAGTTCCGGTGGAACCTACTTTGCATAAATTGACGTCACAAATAAAATGTCGTTTCGCCTCTCGTCGTCATGGTGATCATCGCAAGTCTTGTTTTGTTCCGTCCGCGTACTTTTGCGAAACCTCCCAGAAGAAGATGTCTGCGCGATAAACCGCGAAAGAGGGGGGTAACTGCTGAGTAGGAAGAGCTCTTTCCTGAATCGGTGTGAACTTCAGTTGTCAGTCGGGAAATGATGACGTCAGAAGTCCGCTTCAAAAAATTATTTCTGCGCAATGCAACGGGCTTACTGACCTGTACGCAATTATTTTACTTTTTCCAGTTTTATGATCTACACGACTTCAGTCTGGTCTACTGCATCAAAAACCTCACCCTCGGTCGCAGGCTACTTGTGAACAGTTGCACTCCGACTGCAGGTGGGTGGAGGGTTAAGTTTCGCGATCTTGCGCCAATCTGCGCTGTGAAATAGTTCTTGTTAGTGTTTGTTTGATGGCTTTTGGAGAAAGTGAGTGGTGTGCTTGTGTTGCTTTAATTAGATGTTACCAGTGTTCGCTCCATGTGCTTGAAACCTGTGCAGGAAAATACCGGGAATGCGATAATTGAATGTCTGGGCCACTGGAATGATATAAATTTTAGGCGGGTGCATGAATGAAAGCTCCTGAAATAGCCAGAAATTTTCTGTTTTCAGCTAAAAACAAATAAATCTTTGAAAATAAATAAAAGTTTGCTGTCATGTGCTTGGCCAACCTACCCTGGTGACCTCCCGTCACTGCCAGGTCGGGCCAGGCTCCAAACCTGCTGGCACCGATGTTCTTTCGTCAACCTCCTCCCTTGTTGTTCTCCTGCAGGTGACTTTGACAAAGCACAGTCGTCAAGCGATTCGCGCTGTTGCCAAGACGCAAAGATTTCCGAACTGCTGCTCGCCGGCCTCGGTATCCATGGCAACAGGCCTCATTTGCTGGTGCGTTTTGAAAAAATTGTTCTATGTCGTTCTGCGATGTTGTTGAAAGCTTCACCGTGGATTCGTTTTTCACACAGGCCTACGTGGATGAAGAGCTTCTGGTTTACGAGGCGTACCGCCATGAACCGAATGGCTCCAGGCAAAACAACTGTCTGCGCGTACGCTTCAAAAAGGTGCGGTTAAAAAAATTCTTCATAGTTTTTCAAATGTTGTCTGCTGTCAGAGGATTAAACGTTTGCCGAAAGGATTTTTTTACGATGGCAACTTTTTGCTGGTTATTTCGTGTTACGTGAAGAAGATGCTGTAGGCGATTCAAGGAAATGAAGTAGCGTTTATTTGACATCAATAAATAACCTCTGCATGATCTTTATGTTTTGTTTTTGGTGTGAGTTGTTGAAGGTGATGCGCCAATCAACGTAGATTCAAACCAAGGTGTGTTCTGCACCAGTCCAACACACGAACCGGTGTGTCCATAGCTTCTGTCGAAGAAGCGCTTTCTTTGAAGTTGACTTGTCTGCCCCAAAGCGATATACAAATGCGTGGTGAGCACGCTATGGACCGTGTCACATCACATTATGTGTAAACAATGACTTTCGCGAGATGCCTTCTCACGTCATATATGTGGGGGAAGGGCGAGAATGTGTTTGGGAGGAAGCGAGGTTTATGAATATTTAGGGATAATTCCACTTTGAACAGTGAATCGTTTACGTTAATATGGTCCCGGCATGAACCACCAGCTGGAGTCCCTTGAACCTGAGGTAGAACTTGGCTCCGGCTCCGTTCTCACTTTCCCATCACAGAGGAACGCTCTAGCCAAGGTTTTTGACCCGGACATAAACTTGTGCACCTGTGACCCCGAACGAAGGCGGCATGTGCTCAAGCATAGATCTGTTGTTTGAAATCACACCAACCGCTTTGGTGACTGTCGCCATGAAATAGTTGTTCCTTCGCGCCCAGCTTCTCACCTCATCACCGTAAATGCAGGTCCAGCACAACATGATGATGAGGGTCCACACCGGCCTGGCTCCCTTCAAGGAACATCAACCCGAGATCATTTGCAAACCGAAGCTGTGCCCTTTCGACAACATTGGAGGTTATTCCGGGGTAAGTCGCTGCACAAAGGTTATTCCGGGGTAAGTCGCTGCATGAAGGTTATTCCGGGGTAAGTCGCTGCACAGTCAGCGGTGGATCATTGCATTTCTTGCACTGCGATGACATTTTGTCTCAAACGTCTGCAACAAACTCAAAGGCATCTCGTAGCACAATTGCAAGGGCAGAAATCAAGAAGTGAAATGACGATGTTGCCATGACAATGCAAAAAATGGCGGTCGCAAGGCGTGCATTCGCCCTGGTCACTTTTTCGCGCCTTCTTTCATAAACCGTTCCACTTCATGTTGAAGCATCGCTTGGCTACGACGAATGAAAACTACGTTGAAATTTTTGTTTCCGTCCGATTGCCAGCAGTCTTGTGCAAGTGTGCTGCTATTGTTTAGAAGTCAATTTATTCTTCTCGTCTGCTTTCTTTCCTCCCCAAGATTTTCGTCGGTGGGTCTTATCCGTACTGGATCTTCGTGGGGGCCCGGGGCGCTCTGCGTTGTCACCCCATGACCGTCGACGGCGCCGTCTTCTGCTTCGTCCAGTTCCACAACGTCAACTGCCCCCGTGGGTTCCTCTACTTCAACAGACGGGTTGGTCGCTGTTGTTGAACACTCGTTCATATTTCACATTCGCTGAGTCACGTTCATGTTTCACGTTCGCTGAGTCATTTCTTTCGATTGTTGTCACGTGATCGCTTCAATTGTTCAGAAGCGAGACCGTATGTTTCATGACTACTTTTCTGATTGGTCATTGACTGCCATGTTGTAGTTGTTGAGTTTTTGAGAAGTTGTTCGTTTTCATAGCAACACACCCGATTTTTTCCACGAAAATTGATGAATATGATGGAAAAGGTGAAGCGCTTGGTTTGTTGGCTGTTGTCAGAATTTATATCAAACTTGGCTGGTTTCAAACCATAGCGTGAAGGATATGGGAATAACTTTAACACCGTTTTCAGCAATTGCACGTGCATTGCGCTCAAATAAACCTCCGCAATATCGTATTTCCTCATTCCACAAATTAGTATCAAGACACCACAACGGTGACGCAGCCGAACCTGATCGCAAATTGCTTTGCTACTGAATCGATTTCTCGTTAGCGACGCATCTTGAGTCCAGGAAATATGTAAGCAAAAGCTTACAAGTGAAATGACGAAAGAGACTGAAGCAAGATCAGAGAAAGCGCGCAATGTGACAGTGTTGTTGAAACTGAAATTCACCAAATATCCGAAACCTCCCCCCCCCCAAAACGAAACGGCTTTCATTCCAGGGGGAGTTGCGCATCTGCATGCTGCCTCTGCACATGAAGTACGACAACCTGTGGCCGACCAGGAAAGTGTCCCTGCGATGTACCCCTCACTTCCTGACCTACTCCATCGAACACAAGGTAGAAACGTTTTTGCTGTTGTTTGAAAATGACCAGCTTGTTTTGAAGTGTGGTGTAAGTATTTGATATGCTGGTAATTTTCGAATTCCTCGCACGCATATTCTTTCCACATTCGTTTCGGTTTATTTCAGGATGAAGTGATAAAAAACATACATTTCTGTGACGAGCCTTTACGTACGTACTTCTACAACCTCCTCTCCTTGTCATCTACAGCAGATAAAGCGCTTTGCGATGCAAACAGACAGTGCAGAGGCGTTGTGACATAACAATGTGGGGAATTCTTAAGCGCCACTGCCGTTTTTTCGTTTCGCTTTTACGAGTATTAATAACTGTTTAAACAAATGCGCGGATTCAAGACCCATCAGCCAAACCTGAAGCTACCCATCCTCACAGGTGTACGCCCTCACTTCCAGCGTATCTGAGCCGTGCACTAGACTCCCCTACACCAACTGCGATAATGAGCGAGAATTCGAAGATCTGGAAAAGGACGAGCGCTTCGTCTACCCCCACATCGACAAGTTCTCTGTCCAGCTCTTGTCTCCCGTCAATTGGGAACTTATCCCCAACGCCAGGTTTGACCAAACACCCCTACATTCGTGATTTTAGCCCCCCTAGCAAAGCAATAACGTGATGTGCGTGCAATCGGGTGATGGTGTAGTTGAAACCGTGTATAACATTTGTTTGATAAGTCTTAATGACGGCGTGAACATTGAAACTTACACAGCGACTGCCTTGGTCCAAACTGCACATGAATTGTATATTATTCTGCAGAGCAGCGTTTTTCAACCGAGGTCCGCGGAACCTCAGTGGCCCGCAAGTGGTTGCCAGGGTTTCCGCCGAAACATAGAAATCAAACATAGATGTGACATTTTTGCCGATCTGGTATACTACAGAAAGTAGGATAGACACTTGGATCATTGCATAGGGTTCCATGAGCAACGGAAACATTTGTGCAAGGTTCCGTTGCAGCAAAAAGGTTAAAAACACTGCACTAGAAGGACGTGTTATTGCGCGATCATGACTTGTGGAAACTTTCCTCTCATTCTCAACACAATGCGTGTTGGGTTTCGACGGCAGCGTTAAATCAACGGCTCCTTGTTAGATTGTTTTGTGTTCAGACTTGACATGGAGGAGTTTGAACACGTGACTTGCATGAAGAACGCCTGGCTCAATCCCGGGCCGTACACCACTGTGCGTCAGAACTACATTGTCCTTGGGACGTGCAACGTCATGGGCGAAGAAATGAATTCACGTGGAAAGGTAGGGTCAACCACAGGTTGCTGTCTGTCCCTTGTTGGGCCGGGGGGGTCATACACCCCCAGGTGGCTTAGATCTGTGTCATTCTTCCTTGAAGCTATTGCCTTCTTGTTGTCAGTGAGTGAATTGAGCGTATTTAGAGGTCTGTTGTGCAAACGGGAGCCAATTCAGGCTCGTTCCGTGTTCAGATGCACGACATGTGCAGCTGTGTTGCCGTCAGGTCTAAACTAACGCGAAGCAGTTCCCTTCTTTTTGCTCCAACACATCATGCATTCACTTTTCACTCCGTGATTCTTGGCCGTGTGGATATATTTTTCGGTTATATTTGGTCCTTGCCCCTCAATGACTTCCAGCACCCTGGACAAGGCAACCACTTGTACCAAGCTGTCCATGGAAGGTTGGTCAGGCACTTGCAAAGCAAATGCCTCGTTGTTCTTGTCGGAGTATTGGCTAATATAGTCTTTACGAAAAAGTTATTTTTTCACGAAATCGTGAATAGAGAACAAGAGGTTCACAGTTACAGTGGATTTTTTTACGTCCGAGCTTTGTATAAATCGCACCGTGCATAACACACCTCACCGTGCATAACACACCTCAACCCCTTGCTAAGCAAACAAACGGATCAGCTGTCCTCTGACCCCGCATGGGGTGATCTGATCGATCGGTGGGGTTGGGAGGGTCCGACTCTTGTGCTTGAATTGAACCAACTTCAAATGGAAAGCTTCGAAGCACCGTCTGTACCACAGCCACTTCTTCATATACGCTCCCGGTCATTACTTCGCCTTTTAAGGCAGAATTTTTGTGTAGCTTTTCCTACAAATGAATATTGATGACGATTACGCACTTGGGCTGCACTCACATCGAAATCCATCAGAGCATCGGTGTTGTTATGATGCATGGCTCAACCTCTCAGCTCCAAGCCCATTTTTACTAGTTGTGCCTTTCTTCAATGTTTTTCCAACACGTACCACTTGCGGACCGTGGAAACCCATTCCGAAGTCAAAAATGTACGGATAGAAATACTTGTGCTTGTTCCTTATGTTTCTGACGAACTTGTGTTTGCAATTTTTCCGCTCACTGAGTTAATCTCTCGCACATCAGATCATAATTCTGGAAGTGATCGAAGTGGTTCCAGAACCGGGACAGCCCCTAACTAAGAACAAGCTGAAGCAGATATACTCGAGCGAGCAGAAAGGTCCGGTGACTGCAGTGTGTGGTATTGAAGGCAATCTCTTGGCTGCTATTGGTCAAAAGGTAAAGACGGGTTCATTCGAGTTTGTTTTGTGCTCGTGCGTATTTCCTGCTGCCGTGGTACCTTGCTTTACCTGACATCTTTCATTAGCTTTTCGGATTTGAGAGCAATACAATGATTTTGTTGATGTTTATGTGTGAAGCCAATGTTTTAGCGATGTCTTTGCGACAGAAGAAACGTTCTAACTCCCGTTTCGTTTGTTTTCACAGATTTTCATATGGCGCTTTGACGAGAACCAGTCACTGAGGGGTCTTGCCTTCGTCGACACCAACGTTTACATTCACGATTCATTCAGTTTTCGCAACTTCGCGATCGCCGCAGATATCCAGCGAAGCATAACCCTTCTGCGATATCAGGTGACCTTTGACCCCGATGCTAAAAAACTAACTTTTTTCCCGTGTATCCAAACGATTTGATTTCAGAAAAAAGTAAAAAAATCCAGACTTAAATTTATTCTCTGACCAGCCAGCGAAGCTGTTGGTTGTAGCGATGGTGACGTCATAATGCGCGTCGACAATGGCGCGAACGCACTTGGAAAGAACCATTTCGAGCGGTGGTGGTTGTAAAAGTTAAAAACTGAAGCAACAACAAACGTCGTGTCGTCCAAGTACTTGAACAGTGGTTTGAGTTCGTGCCAATGTTTCATTAAACATTAGGGTTTTTTTCTACAGAAAATAGAACAAGTTTAATATTTAAGTGGCTGTGGCTGCTTCAGATAAATACACGCTTATGCAGCTTCATCATTTGGGTTCGTGCTATAAAATTATGTCAGTATTAGTCCCGCACAAAGTATTCATGCAATAAAAACTTCCCATGTATTGCAAGAGTTTCAAACACTCTGCTCTAAAGCGAAAGAGCTGTGTTCGAATGGGACTAGTTCAATATCAATTTACTAAACTTGGAAAAGTTCGGAAGTACTCGCTTAACACCAAGATGGCTGCTGTATAACGCAGGTGAAGAAATGCTGGTTCCAAATGACCGCTCACTGTATGGACAGGATGTGCGCTATGTTGCGCTATGTTGTTTGCAAACAGCGCTATGTTGTTTGCAAACAGCGCACATGCTCCACTGTAGCCGATGGACAAGTCATAATCAATTGGATTTTCTTCATAGGATGAGTTCAAAACTTTGTCAGTTCTGAGCCGTGACGTCAGGCCCATGGAAGTTTATGCTTCGAACCTGGTGGTTGATGGAACGGCGGTTGGGTTCCTCGCTTCCGACCAAGAGAAGAACCTGGTGTTGTTTGTCTATGACCCCGAGGGTGAGAAATGATAGCTTATTTAACACGTTGCTGTACCTACGCTAGACATAATACTGACGTGTGTGTGAGGGGGCACGGTGGGAGGTTAACGATGGACACCATTAAGCCTTTTATGACATCACCAAACATTTCGTCTGTTAAGATTCGCTGATTAGTTGTAAACCGTCCATCCAAGCCTCATCTGTCAAACGCAACGAAAAAGTATACATGATGGCAAATTTCTTCGGCAACAACAGCTGGTTATTGTTAACGTTTAGTTACGGAATCACGGAACGCGTTTCATTTGCTACGATTTGACTTACTTGCCTATTCCAAACCTGGACACACTGTATTTGTTCACAACACGCCGTGTGTGTTTACCACACGCCGTACATCTTTAAAACACGCCATACATCTTTCCAACACACCGTACATGTTTACAACACGCTGTATACATATACAACACATCTGTATGTGTTTACAACACATATATATGTGTTTACAACATACTTGTATGTTTACAACACACCTGTATGTGTTTACAACACACTGTACATGTTTTCAACACGCAATATGTGTCTTTGCAGCGCGTGAAAGCTGTGGAGGGAGTCGCTTGATGCGTCGCGCTGACTTCCACGTTGGTTCTCACATCAACTGCATGTGGAGGATAGGAACTTGCCAAGTTGACCGTTCATCAGGATTTCCGAACCAGACGTACGCAGCTGCACTGATCACCATGATGGGTGAGGTTGGGATTGTTGCTTTGCACGCCAGCCATAGAGTGCAGGGCTCCGAATGTTAAACTTACGACAGCTTCCAAGCGCATCTATTGCTCTGTGACAAGAGCGCGCATCGAACGCAGTGAAGATAATTCGTGGAAAGGGGCGTGGCAACACAGCCACGCCCCTCACCTGATCACCACGCTGCCGATATGTTAGTCGAGCCACGTATGCTAAGGTGGGAGGGAGGACGTGGTATGATCAACCATACCCTCGTGTAAATTACCCCCTTCCTGATGATGGTGGTGGCAACGTTTCTTTGTTTTTGGTTCAACTGTTTTTGTCATCGGCAGGTACACTGGATGGCGCACTATCGTACGTCCTCCCCATCACAGAGAAGACATACCGCAGGTTGCTCATGTTACAGAACGTGATGGTGGTCGGCCTCCCCCACACTGCCGGGCTGAACCCGAAAGCGTTCAGGTACATCGAATAAGTTATGTTGGTAAATATCGCAAAAGCGCTGCGTCGTTGTCATTGAAGTTTGTGCAACTTTGTGGTCGATGTTTCAAGGAGATCCAGATATGAGCTTGCTGTTCTACTGGCTTGCACTTGTTGTGCAGAAAATCCGTTATTAGCTCAACTGACAGTAAACACTGGGACCAAGTTGTCTTAGTAACAGGCTCAGTAACTTTCGTAGGTCTGTTGCATTTTTTCTAGACTGTTCTTTCTGGGATTTCATTCTTGTTGAAAGCTTCCAAGTCGTAAAAGCTTCACGTAGAATGAATGCGAGATATGGAAAAACGATACGATTAAATTCATTTCCCGCCTGTCCAGGCTTACAATGAGAGATGCGTGGATTCTTGCCCCCTCAGTCTTTGTTACGTCACTGATGTTCCTGCTCCTCCAGGAGTGGCTTTGAAGCTTCCGCAAGATGTCGCTGTGCACACTTGTAGTGGCCGATCTTGTTTCAATTGTTGCTCATTTTGTCGTCACAGACACTTGCGCTGCGAACACCCGTCGCTTAGCAACCCGATGAAGAACATGCTCGACGGCGACCTCCTGTGGCGATACACACAGCTGAGTCGTGTTGAGCGACACGAACTGGCGAAGAAGATTGGGACGACCCAGGACCAGGTGGGGGCTGACGTGGGTGATTCACTTGTGCTTAACCCATCATCTTATTGCGTGGCGCGCTGACAATTAGTGTTTCGTCAGAAGAGCGATTAATCTTCATGGTCTGATTGTGTCGTCATCAAACCGTGAACAGAGCGCTCCAACGCTGGCGACAGACACAAATCTTTTCCCCGTTCCCATGCTCAGGCCAGTTGAACGTGCATTGCCATGTTTTATTGGAAATTTTCTTTTGCACTCAATAGCACAGTCGCAACAGCTAACAATGGTAATGTTGAGCTTGGTTGGAATTCAATATAAACTTTTGCTTTGTAAGTTTAGCAATGACCTTACGCAAATAAAATTACTGTTTACCAAATTTACAGTAGTAGAACTTGATAATTATGGCAACCAAAAGACAATAAAGTTAAAATTTTAAGTTTACAGGTCAAAAATTGATTGCCCTATTGATAATCCTCTCTCATTCTTCCTCGATCAGATTCTAGACGATTTGATGGACATCCATCGTGCCGTATGCGTCATGTGATGACATCACGATTACATTGATCTTACACCACTGGTCACAAGTGAGAGCTTCCGCGGGGAAAGCTGAGGAGCAGAAGTTGGAAGCACGTGACGAGCAACTGTCCAACCGGAACGAAATCCACCAATGGTGACCGTTCGCGTCAGGTTACTTCGTGTCAACCACCTGCTGAAGATTCACTTCAGCCAATCGCATCTTTTTCGTGTCCAACGCATAAACCGGTGCGGTCCGGAAATGACCTGATATTTGCCTTTTTGTGTTTCGTCTCTGGTGGAAATAATGCCTTGAGATGAACAGAAGACATTGGAGAGTTTTGTTCCAATTTTCCAACTGCCTTCATTTATATGATGCCAAGCTTTTTGTTAAAATACAAACAGCAAAACCTCGATGATTGCCTGCTGCAGTGTTGCTACCAAGCGGACAAGGTTTTTGAAAGAACTGCGATTTTAATGAGAAAGTAACTCACAGTTAACCTGTACGTGTCTCTGATGGTCACATGGCGATGCTGGTGTTTTCCAAAATACTCCCACATTTTTTGCACCCCCTCTTCAAGCGCAGACAGAACGATGCCGGAAAGTACAGTTTTTGTCGCGTTGTTGTAAAACAGTGGTTTTCAACCTTTTTTGTACCACGACTCAACCACTGATCTGAAACAAGCATCAACGTCGTAAACTTGTATCAAATTTTGGTGAAACAACAAAAAAGTCTGGCTTTGTGCCGGGCAGGGTTGACATTGAAAATTTGATAATAAATCCACTGGTTTACAGTGTCATATTTCCATTTGGGGGTGTTGGTGGTTTGTTTGGGGGGGCTAAGCCCCCGTTACGACGGGACTGGCGCGGAGATGGTTTGGAGTTAAACGATCGTCGTATGCGCGCTGTGCATCAATCGTGACGGCATTGAGCAAGTCGGTCTCAGTTACATAAACTGATAAGGAACGTCACAGAAGTGACATCGAGGTATTCCGTACCTTGCAAGGCCTGGCTGGCTTCACTATATGTTTGAGGAGTGTTCGTCGGAAACCTGTTCTGACAAAAATGACTCTTGCTCAGAAGCTCATCGAAAATTATCACTCGTGATTCCTGTTTGCTCTCCGAAAATTTCGAACCAAGAAATAGGTAAATAAGCCGTTCTCACTCCGCCCAAGTTGCGTTTACCTCAGGGGTGGGCAAACTACGGCCCGCAGGGCAGTCACACGTACATGGATAGTACGTATTTCGAGTCTATGTTAAAGTAATTGAATTGATTAGATTAGAATTCTCTAGATTTTATTCCACACGTTTCATTCGAAAGCGCATTTTTACTCAACCGGAAGTGACTATTGTTACCCCTCATTTTGTGCTAGCTAATGTAAAAAGTTTTTCCAGCGATTATGGATGTAATATATACGGCCCCGGTAGCAATAAAGTTTTCAATGTGGCACTCCGTAGACAATGTTTGCCCAGCCCTAGTTTAACCCTTTTAATTCAGACAATCACAATGAAAACTAATGCTGCTATCGATTCACTTATTAACCTGCCCAAGTAAAGCACCATACCGAAAACACTACATACCACCTTTACACAACTAAACTATCTCATATTGTAAACCTGCGAGATAACAGGTGCTCTTCACGTGGCCTTCCTTGTTGCAGCATTTCCAGAAATGCTCCACCACCAAACCTGTCGCTTCGGCAGCAACCACTGCTACCCGTGCTGGATGTGTTCAGCGTGGGCTGGGTAGGAATGCGCAAAGCGCGGCGACATTTCCGCTGCTTAGTAGACTCCCAGGAAGAGTGTATGCCAAGATGCCGCGGAAATAATTTAACCAAAGCTGGATGATACCCAGTGTGGTTTTTGTCGTGGCCGTAGCACAACAGAACAAAATTCCACTCTCCAACAAAATGTCGACATATCCTGGGACCATGCCAAAGGTCAGATTGTGTCCGTGTCGACGGAGTTACCTCACAACCGTTCAGCGTTCTTGTAGGACTCCGACAGTGATGTGTGCTGTCACTACTCCTCTTCATGGTCTATCTCAGGGTTCTCCACCTTAAGGCCCACGGGCCAAATCCGACTTGCGAAGCCATTTCACTCGGTCGCAAAACACATTTTGTCAATACTGAAAAAATACATTTACGAAAAATGTGTTGATTTGGTAGAATGTAACATATCCCGAAAAAATCACATTACGCAAGATGTCTGGCCCTCGAACTGTTGTTCAATAACTTATGTGGTCTCTCCCAGAAAATTTGAAGAGCTCTGGTCTATATGAATTGGATAGACAGTCACAGACGCGTCGACGAGTGTCACTGTTGGGAACTGCAGGATGAGCCGTTAGCTTTTTGCGGACGAATTGGTATTGCATGCGTGGATCTTCTCAACAGGGTTTCAGGACGCATATGATTGGTTTTCTGTTGCGTGCGACCACGCAGGAACGAAAATCAGCACTAAAAAGATTGCAGTATTGTGTCTCTTAAGATGCCCAAAGCAGTGTTTCCTGCAAGTGAGCGGAAATACACTGCAGCAGGCGGAGACGACCAAGTACCTTGTGGTGGTATTCATGAGTGATCAAAGTCGGAACAAAGGGATTGAGACGCGGATTGGTAAAGCAAACGCAGTTGTGCGTGAGCCTTATTGCTCCGTGGTGACGAAACAGGAGCTTTCAAAGACCGCAAAACTTTCAATTTTTAAATCGGTCTTTGTTCCGATCCTCACCTGTGGTCATGAATCTTAGGTGACGACTGAAAAAATAGGCCTAATGTCAAAGAACAAGCGGCAGAGATGGGATATTTGCGAAGAGTTCTCGGTGTGACACTTCGTGTCAAAGAGCACAGGTCTGAAATCCGTAAAGCCCGGGATGTCAAGCCACTTCTCCGAATCGAGAGATCCCAGCCTGTTAGTTCGGCCGTGTGTCCAGAATGTCCCAGGTAAGAATGGGGAACTAAGTCCTTCAGAATACAGTCCACACCCACGGGAAAGCGGCCTACATTTTGTCCAAGGACCAGGTGGCTTGACTACATCTCCGACTTTGCTTGGTCCCGTCTTGGTGTGGAGCCAGCAGAACTATCAAAGATTGCTGTTGATCGTGAGGTATTTCAGGTCCTCCTAGAGTTCTGCTGACCCCACGACTCTCCCCAAAGGAAGAGGGGGCATGAAAATGAGTAAATGAATGAGTGCGTAGGTCTACATTGAACCTTTCTATTTATGAAATTGTCTTTAGTTTGTTTGCCAAAAACGCATGTCGTATTCAAATAATTAAGCATATTTGGATGTAAACTTGCGTTTTTGTGAAAATGAGTTAGAAGTATCAGACATAGAAGGGAAAATGGTGTTGACACCCTAAAGCTCCACCACGACACACTTTTAAAAACCTTAAAACAAACACTGGTGGAGCTCACCGCAAAAAAGATCAACCTTATCGAGCAGCTGGCAAGGGCGGATCCAGAAGGGATGATTGGGGCGACGTTCCCTCTAAAACCTACAAAAGTAAGTATATTCGCAGTTATTTGGTACAATACGGAAAACAACATCAAAACCAACTCCGAATAAGTCGTTCGTCATGTTCGAATTTTCTCATTGATCGCAGTATAAGGCCTTTCTGTCGTCCACTGTTTTATAGCAGCATTGTTGTTAAGTATACTTCAACACTCTTACAGTGGCGTTATGAGACTTCTTGACTACCATTATTACAGAAATCGCCCCTCCTAATGCCACTAACTGGATCCGCCCCTGGCAGGTAGCGTGCAAGAACAAGGCTTTCATCATCGTCCTGCAGGAGACCCACTGCACAACTGCAGACAAGCTAGTGATTTCCAACTTCTCGCAAGCTGGTTCAGTCCTGATCAGGAAGCAGGACCTTGCCACGTTTGTCCACGAGCGGTTGGAATGATCACTGGTCGATCAGTCTCCAGAACAATCAGAGACTAAGTGGTTGCGTGTAGACGTCACAGGCAGTTTTTCCCTCCAAGAAAATCTTACACTGAACAAATGTTTGTTTTAGTGCGCATGCGCAACCGTTTTAGTGCGCATGCGAGTGCGCAATCACGAAGACGCAAAAACAGTGAAACGCTTCAGGGGTTACAACGGCTATGCGATATATACACGGTAATTAAATATGGAATGTTGCAAGTGCGCGAGAATGAGTTTTCACTGCGCAAATTGTCTGGCGATACTGCGCATTTGCGCACCTTGGAAGGAACACTGGTCGCAGGATATAAGATCATCAACGTCTACAAACCTCCATCCTCGCGACTCACACCTACGGCCATCCCGACGTTCCCACACCCCAGTCTGTATTTTGGCGACTTCAACTGCCAACATGTCAACTGGGGCCACCGCAGGGGTCGGCAACTTTTTTCGCACTACCGACCATAGGCGTGGCTAGGGGGCCATCCACCCCCAAAATTTTTGAAATATCTAGTCATTTTGTGCTTCGTGAGGCAATATTCCAAACAAAACACTGTTGCTAGTCTAAAATAAAAAATTTTGCCACCCCAAATTTTTTGCCCCTCCCCCCCAATTTTGGGATGGCTACGCCACTGCTACAATCCGGTTTAATCCAGGCAATAGTTTGCGGACCGGCCCTCAATATGACAACGCATCTTTGGTGCATCCAAAGTTTCTAATTATTGAAAAATAAATTGACATTTTTGTACTAGCCTAGCGGTGCAAGCAGTCTTAAAATCGTGAGGCCTAGCCCTAGGCCAACTGTGGGATTTTCCACAGAGAGGCCAACAGAGCTTAACTCATTCGCTTCTAGCACAGATTGAGCATAGTTACTAGTTTTTAATTAGTGTGCTGCTATCTGTTTAAATATTCTTCAAACAGTGTGCATCACAAAAACCGGTTGTTTGTTTAAGCGAAACAACTTTAAAACTTCTCAACCGCGCATAAAACAAATAGACAAAACAGTACCTTTTGTAGAAACAGTAGTATTATAAGAGCCAGATTTGGAACAGGTTTGTGCCGCGTTGGGCCAGGTTTGGAACAGCAAGGACAACGCTGCGTCCGAACTGCCAACAACCAACCCGGACAAGCTTTGACGTGTAGAAACCAAGGATTCTAAAAGGCTCTGCCTCAACGTTTTAGTGCATCAATAGGAAATGTAATCAACTTGAGTATCGTTTTGAGACAGGAGCGCTATGTTAACAAGTAGGCTGTGCAGACGTTTAATTAAGGCATCTGATTTAGAACTTCAAAGATCTTTTGTGAAATCTACTTGGAGTAAAGCGTTATGATTTCAAAAAAGCAGAAGTACTGCATGCCTCTGCTGTGATCCGACACATTTGTTTGCTGTAAAACATTCCCGAACAAAGCAAATGCCTGGGCTACAAGCTTGCTACGATTCCCTCATCGCTGTTATGAGACATTCGCGTTGTTTTGATCTAAGGAGACATATTCAAAACACAATTATAACTCAGCTTTTCCGCATCCTGCTTTTACATTCTAAGATAGTGAAAGGCTATATAAAAAAGCAAGAAAAGAAAACAATATCTTCAATTTGTTCATATTTTTAGAAGCGGCATTTTTCCACTTTTCCACAAATCTCCACTGCTAGTCTTTGCGTATATCCCAATCGAAGAAGTCAAAGTAGGAACTCACATTTGGCTTAATTTTCAAGAGACGAACATCGGAAAGTTGCTCACTCGTTTTTTAAAAAGGTAAGGGTGATGTAAGCCGAGCAATAATTCAAACTGAAACAGAGATCGAAATAACGAAAACAATTTAATTTAAACAACATCAGCAGAATACGTCGAACATTTTGTCAGAAAGAAATAGCGATTTAATAAAAACTTCGGTTTCGATTTGAACACAGCCTGCCAAGTAAAATAGCGGCGCACAGGTTCAGGGAAAAAGCCAGCCGTCCTGCTTGAAACAACAAGCAAGTCAAGCAGCAGCAAAATATAAATTTGTTGAAGAAATTACAGCAGATGTTTTTCTTGTTCAGCGAAGGAGAATAGGCCTAAGCTGCGTTTTCTTCGTCCATTGCCTCTCTTATTGAATGGGCCTGAAAATAGAAAACGAACTTGTATAAAGATTGCGCGTTGGAGACGCCGGATCTGCACAAGTTACGTGACTGACTGCATTTAAATAAAATCTAACATCGCCTAAGCATTCCTGTTTTTGGAAATGTAGTTTCTTTATTACTGGTGAATGCCAATCCATGCTAAATTAGGAACTTTTACCGGAATTAACAGATGTTGGCAAAAAGACATAGGCTTAATATTTGGGGAAAAATATTTGCTATTTGCCTCAAGTTGCTGATAAAGCCATCTTTGCCGTTATAATATCAAATATTGCATTTAGTTCATTTCCCTTTGAAAAATTACACAGTGCTCCCAGTCACTGTGGAATGAATGGTGGATCCTGAGAATTGCAGTTTCTGGTCTTCCACCAGATCCTGTCATATACTTCGCAATTTCGTGAAGACACTTTAGCAATTTCGTGATGATGAATATATTTCTCTAACCGTTATAACCCGGGGTCCCCCACTGAAAATCTTGGGGTTCCCTGAAAGAATCCCAAAGTGACTCCTTTCGTACATCAGATGCACAAAAAACAACCACCACCCTTTTCACTAACGACATAACTACAGATGAGGGTTCCCCAAGCCAATATCTTTAGGGATAGTGGTTCCTGAGAACCAGTGTAAAGCAAATCTTCACCGGCTAGAAATTGAATGCTTCACTGGCTAGAATCTAATGTGTCTGGATTTTGCAGCAGGTTGTGTTTTTGTATAGATGTTGGCAAGCATCTTCTTTGTTGCACCAACTTCGTGGATTTATATTGCTTTCTGGGATTCCGGGACTTTGCTACAACATAAACTTTGCTACGACACTTAAAAAATTTGACTATATCTTTAATATATTTCAAGTTGTTTATTGTAATAAACGCTAAAATAACAGAAAATACGTTTAATCAAAAACCTATTATACAACTAAATTGAATAATGGGGCAAATGAGTCTCAAAGTCATTAATAAGTTTTCATACTTTGCGCGCATTTCCGACCACCAACTTTTCTGGTCTGTTAGGCGCCATAACGAGGGAATGAGAGGTCGGTCGTTGTTGGAAGCTACCTCCACCACAACAGTAGCAAATATTTTGAAATAAATTTGATCATGTACAAGTTGGAAACACACATGCCATAATTTGTTTATTTATTATATAGCGACAATTTTGCAACAAGCGTAAGCCTGCTGGATGCAATCTTGTCTTGTCACGACGAGCTAAAATAAGCAAAATAAAATAAGAAAGCACGAACCACACATGAATGACGCATGATGTTACAATGATGCAGTCAAAATCTACCGCAAGATTTGAGGAACTCATCTACGGCGCAAAAAACTGCCACCAGGATTTATCTTCAACTATTTGCCTTCAAGAATAAAAACTACAAATTCCTTTTGAGGCCACATCATCACATTATCGTTAAAGTGAAACAAAGCTGAACCAAAAGAAAGCACACCATATATTGGTCCACAGTTACCGGTCTTCTTGAAAAACTGGCAATCATATAAAAATAACCCTTGGCATGAAAAATTGCATTGTACAACGTCTTCACTTCCACCACAACTACATGGAATAACACTAAGATACATATGTGGCGGTAGTGGGAGAGCATACGCTTGATGGCGCTAGCACAATCACTTTGATGAAACACAAGCATATGTATGTGACAGTAGTAAAGGTCACACGCATGGATGGTGCCATCACGGTTGTTATAATTGCTAGGATGACTTCCAAGCAGACCGATTTATAAAATGCAGGGGGTGGAGGCTGCGAAAGACCAGGGTAATTTAGGTTGCACAACTGCCTAAGATGAAGCTACTTGTAATGTAAAGGGAACCAACAGTTTATTTTAGTAAATTTTTTAACATTTTCGCACCTGAGTTTGAACGTGCTTTTGGTAAAGCAAATTGCCGAGTTTTGGTTTGTCTTGCATTATACGAATGAACTCATCTGTAATGAGTTTAAAATAATTGTTAAATGTAGCCAGTAGCTGAGAGTTGGTGTATTTGCACATGAATTTGCTCACTTCAAGATTGTAAATATCTTTCAGTTGGAGAATTTTTTGTGTTTTATAAATGTTGCTCACTTTTCGAGTCGCAAGTTCATGTGTGTTCAAACATCTCATGGCGCGATTTAAAACAACCGATATTGGCTGTATGTGAGGTGAAGCTGCTCTTTCCCAGGCAATAATCTCATATAGTACTCGTGAGTTTATTAAGGTGTGATACAACAAACGTAATGATTGGTTGTTAGCATAATGTTTAACTTTATATATTACACCAACATAACCGTCTACAATTCTATTTCCAAGTCAATTTTTCATCTACAATAAAACCAAGGTACTTGTAAATTCAAAGTTCTTGCGATATGATTGCAGCTCTTACATGCTTATTTGTGAACATACAGTATATTTTATTTTAAAATATTAGTGAGAGTTTGTTTGCAGTTAGCCAATCAATTACCTTTGTCATTTCACAATTACCGAGTTTTGCCATTTTTCCAGATTAATGTCGTTCTGAACTAAAACTGCATCAGCAGCTAAAAGTATAGTTTTCATAAGACTTCACTTTGGTAAATCATTTATAAATAACAAAAAGAACAATGGGCTTAAAATCTAGCCTTGGGGAACCCCAAAGAATTGATTTTATAGAAGATGCAGTGTTCCCCCTTAAACGTACTGTTTTCTGTTGGAAGATACAACTATATGAGTTTAATCACTTGTCCTCGTACGCCGTAGTGTTCAAGTTTTGTCAGCAATGCGTAGTGATTCATTGCATCAAAGGCTTTTCTTAGATCTAAGAAAACCGCACAAGATATAAGTTTTTATCGAGGTTTTAGAGAAGGTTTTCGTACAGGTCTGTAATGGCCAGGGATGTGGAATAGTTATTGCGAAAAGCGTGTTGTTGCTGACTCAGCAAGTTGTTTTTTTGGTAAAATAATCGTTCGGTCTTACGTATATAAATTTTCTGTAATTAGTGGGAATTTCACTATCTCTCAATTTAAAATGAAATTTTTGTTTTCATTAATTTTGTCTTTTGTTGACATATCCTCCTCGTCGCAATAAGCACTGCATGATTATCGATAAATAAACTGGATGAAAAAATACTTTAACGAAAAAACATGCAAAACAAGGCTATGTTTCATTACAAATAAAAATAATAAATCGAAACGTTCTGTATGAGTTGCATTCCAAATACGAGGTTAAAAAGAATTGTGCTGTGACAATAGTCCGCCAGGATCAGAATAATGTAATCAATGTTTGTGCAAAGCAACATCTCAACTACTGTAGTTCAGTGTTGGTTGTATCCTGACGTGTTGTCGCAATGAGCCAAGAGTTGCAAGGAGCGGAAATAGCGTAATATTTTTCTCGATGGACAAAACCTTGAAAATACGTTTTTTCTGCAATATCATTTGCTCCCTTGTTTTTCTAAGCTTTTTGCAAAGTTTGCATCAGTGCGTTGAAACAAAAATTTAAATGAAAAACATACAAAACATTTTGCCACTATTTGATTGTTCGTTTCAATGTGGTCTTAATCTGCTATTAGGCAGCATTTAATTTTACATCAATGAGATAAAACCACACTGCACATGACCAAACATCGTGGTATCGAAAGAACGACAAACATTGCATCGTGACAGGCTGTTAAACTTTGTGTATCGAAAAAGACAAAGGCAAAACAAACATGTCTATTGAAAACCGATGTATATGGATAAAGGATTATTAACCAATTGATGAAAGATCGAATTTTCGCATAAACACGTAATATGAACACCTTGAAGATTTTTTTCCATTTTCATAAATTTTGCCAAATTAAATTTGATTGTAATTTCGAAATATCGATTTCAGTTTGGTGGCTGAAATTTTTTGAAATGTATCGACAAAAGTTTACGGCGTAAACCATGTACGTTTTGCTCAACTATCAACTGTTGGGATCGGAAAGCCAGAGCGGCAAGTGCACAAAGCTTCACACTGTGGCAGCAAACAACAACAGAGATCATGCACCGCAATCACTCTTATTGCTAGTTCGTGCCACATATATATGGCAGGGTTGCCAGATAGAAAAAAAAACAATCTGTAGCCAAACTCGCTTAAAAAATTGCCAAACAACAAAAAAATAGCCAAACTTCTGGAAACGGTTGCATTTTTACCAAAGCATTAAGTTTTTTTCACGGGAAATCAGTCGTTAACAGCTCTTTTATCTTTTGCCTTGTATTTGTATTTCACCAAAAAGCGTATAGATTTTCAACACTGCAAATATTTCTGAAACATCAGTTTCAACATTTTGCAAACATATTTTATAAGAAGTGTTAAAAATCATGCTCGTAATTTCAGAATTATCACACTTTCACATGATGTCACGAATTTTCAAACAATCAATGAAGTTAAAAATAGTAACCCGACATATGAGTATGCAACTAAATACGTGCAAATATGTTGGGCGTGCATATATATAACACTGGAGCACATTTTGAGAGAATACCTTACAAAAAATGATACCTTAGCGTATTTCGCCAAACCAAAAATTTGGAGCCGAATTATTTCAACAAAATCGCCAAAAATTCGCCAAATCGCCAAACCAACATATTTGTAGCCAAACACTTTCAAACTTCGGCAGTTTTCCGGAATCTGGCGATAAATTCGCCAATATGGCAACCCTGATATATGGTGTTGTTCTTCGCGCACATTCCGTTCATGGTGAACTGCGCATTCAGCGCAACGCCAGCGGAGAGGTTGCAACACAGCGAATCCTCAATGGCAGAATTGCAGTTGAGCTGTGGCATGATCAGCAACGACAGTGTAAACGCTTCAATGCTCAGTAATGACCACATGCCATGATATCGCAAACAAATACGTCGCAGAGTGCTTAAGTAGTCAACTGCAGTGCCAATTTTTGCACAAAAACGTGAGATGCAGTAATTGTTGTTGCTGTCTTGTCCAAAGACGTTTATGCGTTTGTACAGTATGTTGAGTATGTTGTTACTGCTGCCTCGTATAAAGACATTTTCGCCTTTCTGAAGGTAAGGAAGTAAAACTTTGAAGGATTTAAGATATACAGCATAATTAAAACGCATCTTGCAAATTTACAAAATCTTCAAATAGTTGAGTAGCTTACAATTGCTACAATTTCATTTGTGAAGTTATTTCTAGGTTTTTCAGAAAGCCAACTTTCAGCTCTATACTTTCCAATAAATTGGCGTACTAGTTTTTCTCGACTAAACTTTGTTGTGCATTTACGGTGATGAGGTGAGAACAATCAGTTGTAGGTGCTACTCATGGAAAAGCGATTGAATCTGTCAAGTGATCGTTTTAAACATAGAAAAACAAGGAACATTTTTTTCGAAATAGAAAAATGTTGAATTTTACACAACCAGATCGCTATTCAATTTATGAAAAAGTTTCCCTTCCGTCTATGAATTAAGCATCATAGAAAAGGCCCTTTGAGTACGAACTTTCTCTTCAACGTATTTTCTGGAAACTATCTGTGGAAGTTATCAAACAAGCTGGCAAACTTGTAAGTTTTTGGGCAAGAATTTACGTTTTAGCAAAATGGCAAATGTTTACATGAAAATCAGTAGATTTTCTAGATTTTGTTTTTACCTCGTATCTAAAAGTGCAACTCATACAAAGCGTTTCGATTTATTGTTTTTATCTGCAATAACACATGGTCTTGTTTCTTTGGATATTTTCCCGGCAATAGTTATCGATAATTATGCAGTGCTACTTACTGCGGGGAGCACGGGTCCACAAAAGACAATGAAAAATGAGAACAAAAATTACATGGCTCATGCCAAATGCTATTTTTATATGAATCCCGCTTTTTCAAAAAAAGACCTGTAACTGTGAACCAATGCATGGCGTGCTTTCTTTAAGCTCATCTTTATTTTCACTTAACTCTTGAGATAATGTGCGGATGTAGACTCAAAACAAATCAGTACGTTTTTATACTTGAAGGCAAGTATTTGAGGGTAAATCCTGCCACGTCAGTACGGAACCACTAGTTTGCTTGATTTTACTGCATTTGAGGTTCTATGAAAGCAAAACGTCTTAATTTCATTGCAGTGATGGAAGAGCTGTTTGTACAAATTATGTATAAACGTTGATTGACGAAATGTAGGTCAGATGTACCAGCAGTTTCACTGTAACCGATTGAGTTCATAGAGATAGGCATGATAAATCATGTAAAAGAGTTAAATATCGTTGATATTTTTACTTTCAAAAAAACAAATATCATTTCTTTAGAGTAAATGCATGCGTTTTTCAAAACGCAATCATAACAACTGCAGTGAGGTTCATCAGCCAAGCCTGTGAAATTTCACCTGAGAACTTTTGTAGTTTATCATCCAACCAGTGCACACAGGTCAAACAACCATTCCTTTGTTAATCAACTGTCACCGGGGGACGAAGAAACAGTCTTTCACCAAATGTGCAGCACGTTTTACGTTTCATTTCCTGTAGAGTCCATGTTGAACGTGCCTCACCAATACCCAATGAAAAAACGCTTTACACAACCAGTGTTAACATTACTACCTGAATGGTTGACTTCTCTCATTAAAATATTGAAAGCATGAGCTTTGCAAGAATCTACGCAGATGAGCCGCTCTGAAAAGTATCTGATGGGTTTTTTCACCAGAACAGAGCAACTCACCACGGTGGTTTAGAACTCGTTACTCACTGTGAATAATAATATTTGGTGAACCTCGGCAAGGACAGCTCGCGACTGTTGATGCTGTAGGTATGAATGAGCATGAGTTTGTTTTGTGGAATTGAACGAAATTTAATGCTGGTCATCACTGGACAATTCAAAACCAATGAAACTAAATTTTACGTTATCGAGGAGAATGAAACCCAGTGAGTGGAAAAACGGACAGCTTGACATTGGGAGATGTTTTCCAATTGTGATGAAAAGCCAATAGGAGGTCGATTTCGAAGCCTACATGTTTCACCTCGCCCAACTCTTTTGGGACATTCTGGCCACATGCCTGAACAATCGTAACTGTGATCTCTCCATTCGAAGGTGAAGTGACTCGACATTCAGGGCTTTACGAATTCAATAGTTGCGCACTTTTTCGTGAAGCGTCGCACCCGTGGACTCCTCAAAATTCCACCTCTGCCGCTCTTCTCTGGGTTTGCACGTTTTCAGTCATTTCCTAAGATTCCTGATCATACAGTACGTGAGGATCGGAACAAAGACCGATTTTGCGGTGTTAGAAAGTTCCTGTTTGTGACCAAACAGCGATAAAGCTCTCGCAGAACTCCATTTGCTTCACCAATTGGTATATCAATCTCCTCGTTCCACCTTCCATCACTCGTAAATACCACCCCGATGTATTTTAACTTCTCCACCTGCTGCAGTGTATTGCCGCTCACTTGCAGCGCGTACTTGCTTGAATTTCTGGAGAGGCATATATAGCAACGTTTTTCGTGCTAACTTTCATCCCACCTTCATCGCACCATTGCAATCTGCCGTCAAACTAATCAATTGCTTATTGAAGGCCATTTTCGCAAAAGGCAAGCGTCATCGCATCGTCACAAACAACAAACGGTTGTTCCTGTAGCTGCAAGCAGTGCTACGCTCGTAAAGCCCGCGAAGACATCTTTGGAATACTTCCGAGATTCCTAGAGAGTTTGTAGGAGAGCGAGATGTTGATCTGTGCGGCTGCGGCCGAGACGAAAGTTACAACGAATATGCTGTAATCCAGGTTCAACTATCTCGCAGCATCTTTTCACGGCACTTAGCAGCTGGCAGACACATTTCCGTGGAGTGAGGAAAATTGTATTTTTTGCATTCCCTCTGCCTCCCTTCTTGTGTATGGGATGATCACCCTTGGTCACAGGGACACCGGAACATCGATAGGGCAGGGGAGCAGAAAAAGAGTTGAGGACAACTGAAACTTATATACAAATCGTCACCAATATGCTTGTTACTGTTCAACAACAATACTGACCTCAAAATTAATATCAGAAATTATAGAAAACCATTCCAAATTTTGTGTGTGCGCGAATAGCTGCAATAAATTTGTTTCAAGTTGATCTTGATAAACCATGAAATTACCTATGATATTGTTGTGAAACGACACCTCCGACCCCGTTCCCCCCTTTTGAAAGGTCAGGGGGGCAATGCCCCGTCATGCACCCACTTTCCGACGTCCCTGCTTGGTCACGTGGTCGATGACCGATCCACATTGGTATTGATTTATTATTTTGCGCATTTCACATCAACAACTGCCCGACCTACACCGTTGGACAAAATGATCCCGCCATTCGTGCAGCAACAATTTCCAGGACAGGTTGCACGACAGGAAGGCTTTGCTTCGGGCGCGTTTGTGCAGAAGTCTTGCTTTGTGTCAACTGCATGAGCAGGTATGAGGTAATGCCTACGCCTGAAATAGAGTATAGGCGAAGCCAGAGGGGCCATGCCCATGTCCCCCAGTTTTTTGCATATCTAGTCATTTTGTGCTTTTAGAGGCGGTATCCCAAACAAACTACTGTTCCTCGCCTAAAATTAAAAATTTTGGTCCCCCTAAATTTGTTGCCCCTTTCCCAAGATCTTGGGCTGGCTACGCCACTGAAATGGAGTGGCCATGCATAGAGCTATCAGTTTCCTGTATTAACCGGGTAAAAAGGAAGATATTTTGGTCCTTTCTACCTCATTGGTCTCTCTAAGAAGTGCTTTGGGTTTATAGGATTGCTACTGCATGCAAAACAAAAATAAAACTACTCATAATTGCTGTATTTGTTCTGCCTCGACTCCGTGCGTCCAGATAGATGAACATCTGGTTTCAAAGAAACGCTCTGCCTCTTATCACTGCTGAACGTGTGTCAGACTACCAGCCTGAGCTCATACGTTGCACTTTTTCAACAGGACCTTGCAGATCAGCAGTGAAGCCCAAAGATGCAAGAGCAAAAAACATCTGCCAAAGTTCAACATCAGAAAAGATGGGTGGTAGTGTCGCTTTTAATCGCTTTGTTAGGAATTTGCTTCATAGTTGCACTGGCATCAGGCAAACTTCCTGAGTTATTTCCAAGTAAGTCTGTAGCTTGTCTTCTTTCATTACTGGTGTTATACTTACAAAACGACAAATTGTCTAAGTGCAGAAAAATTCGAAATAGAGCAGAAGATCTAATTTTTTACGTTGCTTTAATGTGTCATGCAAATTCACTGCAGGAAAGTTCAAATACAAAGTTATGATTGTGCACTGTGATTATCTGCAGCTAGAATACCGACTTCCAGCGGACACCACATTTTGTCTTGTGCTGTTCTTATAAGGGTATGTTTCGAACAGATGTGCAATGGCCATGCAGTTTGGTGCATCGCTTTACCACCGAAAAAATAAAAAGCTTTCAATCTCGGCGGATACGAAGTAACTCTCTCTTTGACATAAATACCTAGGAAAGAAAAATATAATATTGATTGGCGAGTGGTAAATGTAACCAGCTTACAAACAATAATTGCTTACTTGCTCAGAGTGGCATTGATCAAAGGTTTGTTTGCGGTAATTGTCTCGTTATGTGCGTTTTTTGTTTTCCTTAAAAATGCATACATGATATGAAACTTATTTCTTTTAAAAACCACCTCGACAACTGGCCACAGTAATCAAATATTTTTTGGCAATCGGTTTCAACTAGCTATCGTTTTCACAGGTAACATTGCGATAACATTATAGTAAAAATAAATTAAAATTTTTAAAGCTGTAGAAAGACGTTCTTGTTACACAAAAAAATACACACAAAAAGCACAGAAAATGTGTTTTACACTTTCATAAACGACAAAACTAAATAGAGTTGACGCTGGGGTCTATATTTTATAAGCGTCCACACTGAAAAACCTATAATGCCGGTTTTTTCTTATTTTCTACTTAAGTCGACAGTGAGAGATGCTGTTTTTTCAACTTAATTGGTTTCAAGAACGCCTTAACAGTGAAGAGCTATCTACTCCCATAACCGTTTCAAAATGTGGATGAAATCATACTTTTACAGTAAATGACCATGTTATATGAACAGCTTTCAAAATCCTTAACGCTTACGTGAAATGTCCAAATAAACTTGTGAACAATTGTGCACAACCATATCTTGATTTGTTGATTTTCAAAAATTGAACTTTCAGTACAATACACAATAAAAACTGAAAACACTGCATTATAGCTTTATCGGTGAACCACATTTTTTTCTGCAATTTCTTTTGCAGATCTCAAGCTCCACTCTGTGAAGCAAATTACTCCCAAGTATCCAACGCAGATTTCTCTATGGCCTCCGATGGTTTGTTAAACTGCTTAGAATAATTGTTTTATTCTAAAAAATTAGTTCCAAGCTCGAATTGTGTTTTCGGTTGTTCCTAATTTGCCTGACAACTTGGACCTCGGCGATGTGTGTGGAAGTTTTAACCACCGCAAACCTTTGAAAAAAATTGTTGGATTAAATCACATTCGAACAGACTGTCATTGGTTTCTAAAGATGAAAACTATCACCAAAATAGGTACATCTATTTCCGCCAGTGTTAAACAGGCTTTTACTGAGTTTGGCATCCATGTTCATCTCTCTGGTGTAACTTTATGTTTCTATGATGGGAATGCAACTATAGATCGACTGTTGCGCAGTTGTCACAGGGAAGTTGTTAATACAAAAGTTAAGCACTAGTGGTGTTTATCAGAAAAATTAATTTTGATTTGGCATCATCATCAATTTTTCTTCGCGCTCATTTACTGGATGCAAGTGCTATAAACAGCAAAAAAAAATATAATGAACGTGATGAAATGGACTCCCTATAGTCCTAGACGATATATCGTCTTTTCCAGTCCTACCGCTTGCACCAATTTTTTTGTGAAGTTTTGCAGCACCATACCTCGCCAGCCGATTGAGCTAAAGAGCTGTTCAAACACTCTACGGATTCAGCAAGTCTTCTAGTTCACCTAAAAAGATTTTTGTCGTTTTGGGTTTGGGGTTTTCTGGGGGTAGCGTCATATTGGGGGGATGTTTTCGCTTTTTTGGCTAAGTTTACCTGGCCCTGGGAACCAATCCAATGAGCCATTGTTTTGGCTCAAGCTTTTTTTGGAAACTAGGCTTTCATTCGAGTCCTTAGAGCCCTTGATTGACTTTCTAGCATATCTGGAACCAAAATTATGGCTCAAAAACCCAGTTTGTGACAGAAATCAAAAGGTTTCACGAAAGGTATAATTTGCCCTCTCAGGGCAAACTTTGGCCAGCCATAACTGGACAGCGGATTAAGGTAGAGAGCTGTTCAAACACTCAAAAGACTCGTAATGTCTTGTAGATAAAAATTTAAAAATTTTTTTACGTTTTGGGTTTGCGGTATTTGTTCTATGACGTCATGATTGGAGTCAGTTTTGCGGTTCTTTAAATGACGTCATCGGCTAATCCAATGAACTGAATTTGTGGCTCAAAATTTTTTGGATTCTAGGCTGTAATACGAGTCTTTTGAACCCTTGATCGACTTTATAGCGTTTCAGGTTCAGAAGTTACGGCAAAAAATTCCAAATATTTCAGGAATTCTCTAGGGCAGGGGTGGCCAACTTGTCTTTGACTGGGATCGACTAGAAAATTTTTTGATAACTCGCGATCGACCAGGCGGTTATAAAGTCACAAATAC
>JGI24158J21664_10001223_pt1 | contig 28183 bp, 23 predicted proteins | sample Ectturendosymbi3_FD_21664 | JGI IMG/M metagenome (IMG submission 21664) | reverse complement strand
TATGAAAAATAGATACGCTTGCAAGTTTTAATCGTCGCAGAAGAATGAAAGCAGAAAGCAGGCAGATTCCGCAGAAGCTTGCCGCAAGGCTAAAGTTGGTTTACTGCAAAGGAGGACAGTTTCAAGAAAAAAGGACTGCATAGATTACGGTGAAACTAAATTCCTGAGCCCTGCAGCGTACACATTCACAGGTTTGAAAATGACTGTTCAAAGGTGACCAGAAATGTCGAGCGTTGCTTTGGAACTCATATTAGACGACGCAGTGATTTGCATCGCTACGACGAAGTCACTTGCTCGACATACTTATTAAACTTTAACAGAGTAGTTGACATCAGGTTTTGATTGTCAATACGGTACGACTAAAAACTTGTATGGAAAGTTTATATTGAAACGCATGGGCCGATACAGCATGCTTTTCGTGTATGTTTTTTTTTCAAACCTGCGAAAATAAAATATTTAGGAAGCGCGTGATGTCTTCAAGGCCGTACTAGCAAAACGACTGTTTTTCTCATCTTTTTTGATTGTGTGCAAATGAGCTAATTTAAAAGTATGCGGTTATTATGCATAACTTTGATCAGGAGCACACAGAAAAAAAACTAAGAATTGTTTTGTCGCGATTGAAACAATTGATTCCAAAAATTTAGAACGATTTGAGTAAGTTTGTTTAGCGATTTAAACAATTTCGTTCGTGCTACCTCTGCAAAAATCGTTGCTGTTTCGCAAACATCAGTTCAAACCACCTTGTAACCAGGGTGTTTGTGATAAAATAAACGAGCTCAACTAAAACTAATTCTCAGAAAGTAAAGGAAAAAATACAACATTAAAAACTATCATTCGCACCGCACCTACTGTAGCACATGCTGAGCGTTCTGTATCGAGGTAAAGGTATCTTCTAATAAAGTTAACAGATTACTTGGCCATGAACACCAAAAGCATGTCTCATGCGAGAATGAGCTACAGCATCCATAGTAACAGAGAATGCGCACTGAGTCGCTTGAAACAACTGAGTTACAAGAATTTTCCCACTTGAATAGGTATAGTTCAATGATAAAGTGTTTGATGTCGTTAAAAGATTGCTTCAACGAAATCTACAAAAAGATAATGGTTTGGCAGGCTTGGAGTACTGCTTTAACGAAACCAATGAAACAAAACTGCGGTAGTCTCTCAAATACTCGTCTATTCTACCACACAACACATGCAGAGAAACCAGTATCTTTATGTCTTTCAGAGCAAATAATTACTTTGAATTTTGAAAACCGAATTCTTGCTATTCACATTAAGCGAAGAACATGCGACAACGAACGACGCCATGACACATGGCCACACTAATACTGCCTGAACCTCATTTAATTTTAAGCGGCAAATATCGATCCACGTCGTGTACTTATCGGGTCCCGCTACCATTTTACGAGTGTAAAGGTCTTGATGCAGGTTGAAAAAGTTTATCTAAGATCAGCCGATTTTACCGAGGTGTGTTAAAAATTATTCTAAAAATCGCAAAGCAAATTCAGTACCTACCAAAATTATTCCGAAATTCGGAAAACAAATACACGACCACAGAAAAATTGTTTTACAATTCCGAAAGCAAATACACCACCCACCAAATCACATGACCACACTACTGCAACAAGCAACAAATTGCTGTTAACAGAATTTGGTGTGAGCTCAGGACAGACGATAGCCGCAAATTTCTACAGACAAGAAATACAGTACCTCCTGGTTGAGTTTCGTTCTTTCGCTGGAACATTTCCGTCATTTGTCCCATAATAGTATTAAAAGTATTAAAACTCACCGTAACAGTATTCATGACGGAATTGACTTAATTTATTTCGGTCATTTAAAAAAAATTCGGTCTGTGACCGAAAAAATAAACACAACCTCCCGGTAATCCTGCCTTTTGAAAGACCTTAAACGAAAAGTGCGTATCTTTAACTTCCACTACCTTTTTATAAATAGTTCGCTAAGAATGATCTCAGCAATCCAAAGTTTTTATAGTTTCTTAATCAGTGAAAAAATTGCGAATGCTCAATCTGGAATGCGTTGGCAAAACACTCAACCGAAGAGAATTGTCATGACTAGAGAAATAGAGATCATATTTTACTACTTGTCCACCTGGTGCTGTATCAAAACTTTCCAGGGGTAACTCAGTGATGGGGTATACAGGGGAGTACCAGGGGCTTGCTCGTCAAGGTCAGTTACATTGTTTCGCATTCGTTGATCTCGCTGGGCTTGTTTGTGAGCAAATGTAACAATCATGCCTTAGGACTTATCCAAGCTACACTGATTTTTGGGAATCCAATTCAACATCTCGCAACATCAAAATCTTAGTAAAAATCGATTCATTCTTGTTCGCATGTCAACGACATACCTTTGCGAGCGAAGATTTTCTGCTCTTTCTGCAATTACCTGAGAAAGGTGCTTATTACAAGGTTAAACTTCGATTTCGTTTTCCACAACTGGCTGACGAACTTGAACAGCAGCCACCGCACTAAACGAGATATGCTTTTGTGTTAATTTCGACTGCGCATTGCAAAAAATTCGTGTACTGTAGTTGTGGGCAGTACATCACTTACACAAACCTCGATTGTAAATGGCAAAGAAATGTGGAGGATGTTGATACGGTTCTTGTAAAAAAAACGACCCGAAAAAAAAACCCAGTTTTTTTCAAAAAAAAACACTTAAAAAAAAACAATGAAACCCACCAAAAAAAAACTACTTATCGTTTGAAAAATCTACTAAGTAAAAAATAGAATAAGCGGGACACTTGTACAGTTTACTATAAATTCTTTTTAATCAAACAAAACGAATAGCAACCTAATTTGAGGACTTGAAAAAAGAAGAGTAAACCTAACGGTTTTAGTAAATTCTAGAGGCTAACTTCTCAGCTCTGCACAATCGGTATATTTTAACCAATTTTTCTGCTTTCTCTGCATCTAAACTTTTCCTGATTTTAGACCAGCATACCAAATCATATGTTGACAAAATACGCTCTATAGATACTGAACTAGCAGGGCATGCACATAAACTTGCCATGAAACTGCAGTTAGTGTGCAGTGGGAATGGTTTCTCTGTTTGCTGTGTGCATGTTTGCCAAGCCTTTGGAGTGAACTGACCAACAACACTTTGCGAAAACAAAGATGGGGTACATTCTTTACCTTCAATTTTCAATGCCATAATATTTATAATAAGTTATTATTGTGTAATTCTGAAAATGGTGATATTGGATGATGCAAAAAAACAATTCCGAATGTTTTTTTTTCGTTTTCCTTAAACGAACAATATCTTGTTTCTTTCTAAAAAGCAAAAAACGTTTTTTTTCAAACCCAAAGAAAACAGGTCGATTGGATTATTTTGAAAAAAACGGGTTTTTCTCAACCCTGATGTTGATACGCTCATGCAATTTATTACATGGCTGAGGTGAATAGATTTTTTTCAAAAAACGCAATAAGGCTCACCTTTCACCACAGCAAGAACTGGTGACAAGCATTGTCTTCGATCAACATAAAATGTGCACACACCGAAAAGCAGAAGATTATTTTCTTTCCTTGCTTACATAAAGGCCCATATAGAAAGTCACGGCTCGAGATCACAAGACTCGACCGGGATTGTGAGCAGAGAACAAAGCGGCGCGATTGCTGCGGCTTCGCTTCAGGCGCCATTTTGTTTTAATGCACGACACGAATGGGCAGCCGGACTTCTCTTTCGCGCAGGCCGAAAATGCATTAGTGGAGACAGATGAAAGACACACACACACAAAAAAGGCTCACTTATTCGATTAATAAATACAGTTTGCTCACATGGCTAAAGCTTCGCACTTCTTAACGTTTTCCAGCAAACTTAAATCAAGAAAAAAAGTAAGAACAACGATTAAGCTCATGATTAGGGTAAGTTTTTACTGACCTAAAAACTATAAAAAAATTGACTTAAAAATTCAAAAAAATTGATTTTATTGACCTAACAAAATTTAGACTGAATACATGATATTTTTTGAGATTTTATATAGAAACGAACATTTATCAAACGAAAACACACAAATTCTCAACGAAACTTGCGACACAAGTCTATGTGCCATTGCGAAATCTTGCGGCATAACGCTGCAAGCCAATCACCAGGTGGACGAATTAAAGTGTAAAATCATGTAATGTTGTACATTTTCGGCCTTAAAGTTTCTGTCCTTAGCCAACAGTTTTTTCAGCATGGAAAAGCTTCTCTCTGCAACAGCAGTTGTAGACTGAGAATTTTGAAGGAAACTGAAAACAGCCGATGAAATATCTTGTCTTTCCGTGTTTATTATCTTAGAAATGTCATTGTTTTGCACTCAGTGTTCCAGGGTTAATAATGTGTAAGCTTAATCAGGCATATCAAAATTATCACTTTTTCTCACCAATACTAAAAAGAAATTTTGACTAATAACTGATAATTATAAAAAATTGACTTCATTGTCCTCTGAAAAGACTACTGACGTAACGGTAAAAAATTGACTTTTTATTGACCTATCAAATTAAGAATATGAAACTTACTCTTTCTACCCAGAGTTCTTGCAAAAAATCACGTCATTTAAGCTTACTACCAAAAAATTGACTTTATTGAATAAACTTGCCCTACTCATGATGGTGCCTTGATCAACCTCCTTACTAAAACCTACTACTAAAACCTAATAACGGCGTAAAATAGTTAAACCACGAATAGCAACACCAAAAGAAAACATGCGTATAATGAAAGAGCGGCCTTCGATCTAAGGAAAAAGTGATTTTTGAAGGGTATGTCTAAAGCACATTTTCACACAAACATGGTAAGAACAGTGGCTAGTAGTTTAACTAAATAAGGCAGCAATCACTAAATCCGTGGTGCGTGCGAAAGTCTTGCATCAACACTTCACGCCAAAAACATGCGGTGAAAATCAACATCGCTGTGTAGCAATTTTCTCAGAAGACTTAACGCGCATCTGAGAGGTACAGCTACCCGCTTGCACGTTCGAAGCGCTCAGGCACTCGGATGGTTTCATGCTGTAACATGGTTGTGGAGTGGACAAACCACAGGAACAGGATGAATGCTGTGATCTCAACGCAAACCGGCACCTAGATGTTAGCGAAATAGGATGTTTGGCCACTGATATCTTCGCGAAACTGCTGCGCAACATAAGGTGTTCAAGTGATGCAGGCAGAGTTTTCGCAGAAAGCAAATACATTAGTTCGGATCACGACAAACTTCATCCAATGTCTGACACTAAATGATAAGGCAAATAAAGAGAAAAAACGCACTTATGGGGCTTTTCGTTTTGTGGGTGCACATGCACAAAACTGACGTGTTGATGAGGGAAGCAGCAGTCTCCAGCGCAGATACCCTCACGCTTTAAAATTCTAACTTGAATGACTGTAAAAGATCAGACCAGCGGCAGCACTGTTTTTGAACTGTGCCAGGCTGTTCGAAAATCTGTCCAGATCACCGGAAGGGCGTGGTGTAACGTCGTTCATAAAAGACCAACGGTAAACTAGTATCAAACACGAAATCATGAAGAGACTTTTTATGAAGTGAGCACATGTTATGCCTTATACATTTGTAATAAAATGAAGCGTTCTACTGCAAACTAAGACAGCAAACGACGCCAGCATCCAACAGTTGGCTTGATGCTGCGATACACTGAAGAACTCAACTTTCGAGTGAACAGATTTTGTAGCAAACGAAATCACATCAAATGGAAACGGTTGGCTCTCAACGAGACGATTCCGCACATGAAGATGGAATACATTCACAACATGTTGTAATTGGAATATCTCTGCAGACGTCAACTTTTAAAGACAACAAACACGTTCCTAAGTGCAAACTACGCGGAAAAGCGTACCCGGCCAATGACGAGAATCGGATGACGGCAAAAATAACTTGATTGTTATTGGTTCTCCGCGAAACGACTGTAAAGGACCAAGATCTTATGAAACTTACGAGATGATGAGGATAGCTCATTCCCATAGTAGTCTTAGAAGTTACAACTCAGTAACAGCAGGTGTGTCTATGACGACGTAAGTTTCGCACGACATTATCATTTAATACGTCGTGTGGTCACCTGCAGTCAACTGTAACCTCAAAAGTTAAAAATTTTGAAAGCTGATCCTGAGTAATTCCAGCTGAAATTTCAGTTATTTATTCTGTTTGAACGTCGTCCCTAGACTCGGTTTTAAAAATATCTTGTCAGTAGCTCGTTAAAATGATGTAACAAATAAAACACTCCGAAAACCGCAAATCGAAATTGGCTCTCGCGTCACGCGCAATGCTCGAAAGCAAAAAGAATCACGGCGGTCGAGGAAACATTCTCTGCTGGGCATCACAGCACCACACTGATTGCCAAGTAGGCAGTATTACCAGCTTGTGGGCGCAGGTCGCTAACGTTTCGGAGCATTGAACAGGACAGCACCAATTTGCCGCCGGCAAAGTCCATTCGGTTCTCGCTGGAGTGAGCGGTAAGCATGGAAGCAATCGACACCGGCGCGTTCGAGAAACAAAACAGCGTTGTGGGCAGTCAGGAGCAACACCAAGCAATACCCGGTAATTGTCAGAATGTTTGTAGGAAAGACGCCATAACGAACCAGGCTGCTAATACCGACACGTTTGCATATGGATCCACAATGCAACATTTCACTACACAGCATTCGTGAGGACAGCGAGAACACGTACTGCAACGTCTCAGTTAAGAGTTTTCACACTCCACGCGTGTGGTTGTGCCAGTGCATACACATTTGTAAAAACAGTAATGAAAGTTTTAGGTAAAATTTATAAAAGTCCTTTGGATGCTTCCTATAACGCGTTTTGCTTTGACTTAATTGGCAACCTACGCAGAATCACTAGGACTGGGAAAATCGAGCAGAAGTTTGTAACTTGTTCATCTAGTCACACTTTGCTACCAAAACAAAAGACTCAACACCGAGACTTAGTGGCAGATTGACAAATCAACCACACCTCGTTTGAACCACGTCGCAAACCCGTACGCACATATCAACACAATACAGAAGTCTAATGCCGCAGTTGACATATTCGCGTTGGAAGCGTTACCGCACGTTTGTTTGATCTCCCGCAACAAAAGCCAGTGCCCGAGAACAGGCGAAAATTTTTGGTCATTCAACGACAAACTTTTATCCCTTATCGCCACTCAACGCAGTGCTGAGCTTAGCGGGCAACTGAAAGCGGCATAGATATTTTGCACGACCCATTAAACCGTGGGCGAACAAATAACCGAAATAGCTGTGTGTCCGAAAATGCACATGTCACGACTTGTAAAGTGAATTGATTACATTTTCGTGAAAACGATGAGTCAAACACGCTTCCGCGGTTTCCACATCCGCCAGGGCGTATTAAGCAAATTTGCATTGCAACCGCAATCAAGGCATAAACGATGGGTTAGTCACGAAAGAGGAATTTGCACTGTTTGCCCTCAAGGCCGCACACGCGGGAACGGAGCAAGCAATCAACCTTCGGATTTCGCGCCCAACACCATTGAAAGAATACACTGCGTGAAAGGTTAAGTATGATTCCTGCAGATAAGCCGATACTGCCTGCGTGCAGTTCATGCAAACAAGAAAACGTGCAATGTACAAAAATGGCGTTATGGATGTGATCGATGTCGATGCGCATTATGGCGTTGCAGCATCTGCCCAACAACTGGTTGTAGGCACAGATATGGCTGGATCGAGTTAATGAAAAAAACAAAACTGCTACCACTATCACGTCTAATCACACTTCAAAAATCTGTCTTAAGATGCAGTCTACCGGAGTGAAAGGCAGATTTTTGGGAAATCGAAACCGGCAACTAGTTAATTCGTAAACTTTTTGCATTAACAACGGATATTTAGGACCAGGGTTTTGTTTGAAAGTACGGTGCACAGCGAAAACGTACCTAACCAGAAATACTTCACGGTTATAGTCGGATAGCCAATGAGCTTTCGGCTTCACCCTGAGAGCATGATTAGAACTGAGTCACTCATTTTTAGCTGCACACCAATTAGTGGTTTGTCGCAGGCCCCCAACTGCCTTTTTTGTGATAAATACGATCCCCAGCTAAACAAATCCCCACCTTTATCTGTCTTGATCGAAAGATCAAAACTCGCGACATTACTTGTCGAAACCACTCATAAAATTCAGGAGAAAAGTAACAACACCAACTGATAATCGAAAAAAACACATGCCGAACAAGTGTACGTTTTCTGTTTAACGAACATGCCTTGTAAAACTCAAACAGTTTCGTCAAGTAACTTTTTTATGAGCTTGCCACTCCGATTCGCACATTACATGAAACAAAGCACGCCTGGCAAAAACTCCAAAATCAGAGACGCAAAAATCTTTTCCCACTCCCCCGTAGCGCTCCTTGGGCAAGAGCGTTTGCTGCAATCGCCCCGGCAAGAAGCAAAATTCGGACTTCGGCCTGCCGCCAATTGTTGTTAAATATATCCGTCGCATTGCATGCGAGCAATAAACAAAATCTTCTGTAGAAACTGGTTACCCGCATCACTAAATGACCCACTGGTAGCTGAGGCAGTTTCATCGAATCTAAAGCTGTTGCTTAGGCAAACCGCTTGCAGACTAATAGTAAATGTTTGACAGTCAATTCATTTGGTAACAGCGTATCGGGAACGACGCGGGAATGCCGGCATTGTCTCAGCACAATCAGTAGACGAAGAATTAGTTCACAAAATTGCAATTCGCGACAGTCAAGCGTATTGCACAGGCAGCAAAGTCATAACAACTGCAGTTTCCACTGAAATGTAAAAAACAGTTCAGTGGAAACTGCAGTTGTTATGTAAAACACTTCAGTGGAAACCGCAGTTTGTTATGTAACAGAAAATCTGTTGCAGTTGTGCTGAGCGTTCGTTGCTACGTCATTGGAAGGAAATTGATAAAATGACTGGAAGAAGTTCATGTACTCTATAATTATATAGATCGCAAACACACGCGACATTCTACAATCCACCAAAAAGAGATAATTAGACACTTACACTTGCAAAGCGGCTCTGATACATACAACTTCTCAAAATGCTTCGATTAGTTGGCATTTATTTCAATTTCTTATCTTGTAAACGCGCCGCAAATTTTTCTTGAAAGAATGAAGCACCTTACGATTGCGAGTTCGCCAACCAACCGCTGTATTAAAAGTGTTGGCCGACGCACATACTGCGCAACAGACAAGGTGGCTATAACATTGCGGATTTTCAATAACAGTTTGCACAAGTAAGCCAAAATAACTCCAATACGATGACACACCAGCAATTAATCAGAGCAGGAAGCCACAGAAGTAAATAGGTTTGTAAAAAATCGCTGAACCGGTTTCAGCGCATGCCAATGCAGTGAAGCATCGTGCGCCGCAAGTGTCCGAACCACGAAAACGCGACGTTGCCAAATCCGATATCTGTCTCATTATCGTCCAACTGCCCACGGGTTAAAATGGATTACACGTCAAAAACAGCCAGACGTGTTGCGACTTCAACGCCTTTCCGCGGTGACTCGATCAGCAACAGCGAGTCGCAGCCGAGTTGTTTACGCGCGCTTAAAAATCCGGTAAGATGTCTGCTGATGGTCGTGTTTGTTGAAACACTGCTTCGAAAATCTCCGGCACGAGACGCTGCTGAACATATAACGCGTGGAACAGCATCCGAGACGTGAGTCACAACAAGCTTGTCGCTCCCATCGACACTCCAAACAGCCCCACGGGTGCGTGATAACCATCGGGTAAGGGTCAGCATCAGCGCGAGCGAACTGCGGAGCGCGACCCAGTCGCAGAAATGTTATCTTCGCCCTGCGCTAATCGCGCTTCTCATCTACAGAGCACGTCCACGGTCAAAGTGCGCTGCTAAGCAACAATTACTTGTGAGTAGGAAAAGCGCTTTAGGTCACGTCACGAGACGAGGAATTTCATCCGCGGCACGCTATGGCCAGCGAATTAACCGCAGACGACAGTCATGCGGTTTTTTGAAAATGCAGCACAGCTAAAGCATCGTATCGCAGTTGTGAGCTCAAAAGCAGACAAGGCTGCATGTTCTCTGCGGCTGCAAGTCGCATGGTCGACGGTTTGTTGGAGAGCAGCAGTTAAGGCCGATGCTCAAACCAAACGGGTTAGGGGAACCATATAAACGGGTTAGGGAAACCATATGGGAAAAAAAACGATTTACGAAGCCATATTTTAGGTCGAACGTCACGCTTGAGTGAAAACCTTTCTCAGCCACTGAATAACAATTGTATGACAACTGGAAAACACCAACTACTTTCTTTTTCGTTTCTGAAGGAAAAGCGCGCTGTTACGACGGTTTTATCGCCCAAAGCCCGCGATAAACCGCTCCGCATGCATGGAAATACGGCAAAAGAAATCAGGCGGAGCACCGCACCAAGCAACCGGTATGATGACCTCACGTACGCCACGTCATCACCTGAAGCCGACAGCGAATCCAGCAAACATGAACAGCACAAAGTGCAAACAGCGGTCACGGTCACGAACCTAGGTCAAGAGGTTTCAATGTAACAAGAGATGGCCACCAGTAAACTGCCGATCGAGTTCAACAGTTCACAGCGCAAATTGTTTGTACACAAAACGTTTGCGCGCGAGCAAAAAAACGATTTAAATGGTGATTGAAAAGGCAAACTCAAGTGGGTTCTGACCGAAAGGTACTACCGCAGTGCAGACCTGTCTAAGACCAACGCGATTATTCGGGCAAATGCGGCACTGGTACAAGTAAGTGACGCGCTAACAGACATTAGCAAATATCCACTCAAGTGCAACACAACGTCATAAATATGAGCAGCTTAGAAAATATACGGCGCTCTCTGGCGGACAGAATTATTCATCTTAGGGAACCACTAAACGGCGCTCATTCATATCAAATGCGTCATGAATTTGTGCTGTTACTGGTTAGACAGCAAACATTACTGTCAAGACAACGTTGCCTTATTGAATTCACGACCTGAAACACAGACATCAAAATAAAAAAATGCGCACCTTCCATTTCTTTCTTGACGTATCGCACTAAACTTTGCGCGAACGACAGAATCCACCTGTCCATTACGTTTTCCGACTTTCCTAGTGAATCTTGTTGGTACGCAAATGATATGCCTTCTTCTTTCTCAAGCCTGAGCGAAAGCGAATATTACTAAGGAACAAGGTGTTCCCCATCAATGTGCACCAATAAATCGCATGGCAAGATTTATACAACAATTGCTAAACAGAACACCCGGTTGGCGAATTGCTGCTCATCAGTTAGACACATGCGTAGCGCACACAGGGGTTGCCAAGCAACAGTGATGACGAACCTGATGATGTTTTGCACCAGGAAGCGATAGGCGTTGTACCAAGGGAGGAAGACGTCTTTCAAGATGTCGCGAACACCGTTCTCCTGAAAACAACGATTATGAAATTTTCCACATTCGAAGCAGTGGAATCAGCCTTCGACAACATACATCCACATGGACACACGACAGCAGTGTAGGCAAAATACAAGTCTGAGCTTTTTCTGGTAAGCTTCACGCGATAGACATCGTGCACAAACCAACAGGCCCGTTCGAACTGTTCGATGAGTGCCGCATTGGTAATTGAAAAAACAAAACCCGCGCGCAAGTAAGTCTTCTTCGTCCATTGCAAACTTTTCATTCGCGTGTCTGGAAGTTGATGAAATTGAAGTTGGTTTTAAATCAAAGAGCGAGTGGCCTCCCAGCAAAAACGCTCAAATGAGTTGAGCTGCGCGTTAAAATCTTATCTGACTTGAAAGCGAAGGTTCTCCGCTCGGACAACGGGCGAGTTGATCAGGTAGAGCCTCAGGGCGTCCGATCCATAAGAATCAATTATCTTCATCGGGTCCGGGTAGTTCCTCTTTCTCTTACTCATCTTCTGACCGTCACTGTGAAAAAGGGGGGCACGTCAGCTTGCGCAAACTGCCACAGAATGGGCGAACGAACGAAAAATATAGAGGAACGCCGGTCGTTTCTGCAGGTCGGGGTGCAATGTTAAANCAGTGTCGCTGCTCACCCCAGACGCATGACCGACATCCCATCGAAATTTCAATTAATTTCGTGACCAATGTTGCCGACCTCGCGATTTTCCCGCGAATTTGGGCTTGTTTTTTGTGGAGTTGCGGAGTTTTTTTGAAGACTTGCGGGTTGTTTATGGGCTTGTTTTATTTAGAAGTTGCTTTTTTTGGGGCTTGCTTTGTGCAAATTTCAGTTTCGTGGATTGCTTTTTTTCAAATTTTATGGCACTTTTGCTATTTCAATTTACTGCAAAACGCAATTTGGGTAAGTTTTTCTGTAAATTTGCTCATTTTGGGCTTGTTTTTTTCAGATTTGCCTCACTGCTTTTGTTTTTAACTTACCTGCTGGTTTTTTGTTTTGTCTAATTTTACTACCAAACGCATTTGGGCTTGTTTTTCGGTTAAATTACCTATTTTGGGATTGTTTACAGATTAACTAATGTTTCTGCAAAATAACCCGGCATCAAAACCACTGGTCGCAATAATAAGTTGAACATCCACAACACGTGCTAAGCAGACACTTCAAACCCTGTCACCTTGCCAGCACAAGTCCATTGACAATTAGGTTCTTAAAAGGGGGTTTCCCGAACAGAGCGGTTGAAAGCACAAGCAGCGTGTAGAACCAGCCTCTGGTCTGATCGATGCCTTCAGCTATGAAGTCTGCCGGGAAGCCGTCTTCAAACTCTTTCTTGTTCTGTAATAATTGATGTTACAGTGGATGTTACATCCATAAAAATATAAACGTTTCAAATCAGGACACGGAACAGGGTGACAACGATGTCAAGTATTTTTTGCCAAGCTGAACTTGGTTGACTTTTAACGTTGTTTATCACTTTTCGTCTCCCAGTCACAATCAACGACAGTTTGGTCAGCAGGTTGTCCGAGATGCACGCACCTCGTAACCAATCTTCTCACGAACGATTTTAAACACTTGGAACAGCATGTCCTCGAAAAGCGACAAGATTTATTGAGCAGATACACCGCCACGAGATGGCGCACGCGATTCTTCTGCATTTCAAGATTGCCTCGCGGGGAAATAGATTTTACGCTGGCAACTTAGACGACAAACGCACGTCTACGCAGACAAGTTCACTTTGAAAGCATCTCATGTTCGCACTCCAGTGCAGACGCGGTTACCGCAGGCTGAACCCAAATCCAGAGGCAGTCTAGTTTACGCCAAATTCGCGACAGCGCAGAAAGCCCTGTTTTCGAACCCACCTCGAAAGGGTAGTGGCACTGAGCGTACGGCATGGCTCCACTCTCGAACCAGCAATCGAAGACTTCGTTCACTCGCCGCAGTACACCCTTACCCAAGCGTGACGGTATCGTGATGTGGTCGACACTGTTTGAGATGTTACCGATCGTCAAGCACTTAATTAACCTTTGGTCGTTGCGCAACAGATTTAAACGCAAGAACGTTCCTGCTTATTTTTTTCGGTCTTAGTCCGAATTTTTTTTTTTTTTGAAATAACCAAAAACATTTATGTCAATTCGATCATAACGTTCGAAAATGTAGACTAGTGAACACTGTTACGGCGAGTTTTAATACTATTATGGGACAAATGACCGAAATGTCTCAGCGAAAAAAAACTACTCGGACTACAGTACACTGGTTGCAAAGCAGAAAATGCTACGGGTCGAAACAACGCGTCAAATAGGATTGGTGGTAAAATGCCGTTCGTCTTTCAACATATTTAATGCTGTTAGACAAATATTGATTATATAGTTCATGTCAGTAAGACCGATGGCGATGATAAACGATGCTCATCATGAAGACATGCGATCAACACAATCGCGCCAAGCCTAACAAAAAAAGAAATGCAGTTTTTAGTCAGATTTCATAATTCAGTACTTAAACACCGAAAAAACGCAAAAAATCGCCAGAATCAAGAACTACAAAAAAGAATTGCCAGCTGAAAGTAAAAAACTGACCAAATGAAAACAAATTTCCAGTGATGTTGTTTATTAGATACAATCAGTTCTTTCAAAAATGATTGGGGTTCAAAAATCTCTTAAAAATCAGTTGAGAAATTCTAAAGTTTTTGAGAGTAAATCGCTCACACCGACAAAATGCATAACGCTAAAAAGCACGTGTGCTTAGTCCTTGCTTCGTTAGTACGCGGCAAACACCGAAAAAACTAAGATTGACCGCAACAGTAACTTTTAGCACGCGCTGTACAGCAAAGGGTTTCCAGTCAATATAGACATTTTTTAGCCATGTCACACGAAATTATTTTGGTTGCAACAATGCAGTTCACAGCTTTACGCTTTGTGTAACTTTCGTTTGTTTGTTTGTTTGTTGTTTCATAATAATACAATCCTTTCTCATTCATTCGGAAGGAAAATCTGCATAAATGTATACCGCACAATAGTATCGTGAAAAGAAAAACGAAAACCAGCTATAATTTACAAAGTTTTAGCACCACGAAGAGGAAAGCAGCATAACGTCTCAACCAGGGTAAGGCAGTGGAATCTATCATCAAATTGTTTTAACGGGAAATCGATTTCACGCAATTCACGCATCTTTGTTCCTGAAAAATTGCAAGCAAAAGCTTACGAGTGAAATGATGAATAACTAAAGCGAGATTTAGAGAAAGCACAACTGTATTCTCGAACGCAAGCTGTGACCACAAGGCTGGTCTCACTAAAGCTGAACACCAAACTGCCGCTGATCACGCAACGACCAGCTGCAAGCAATTCGGCGATGAGTCAAACTATAACGGGTCGCGCGACACGTAACACAGCTTTTCGCCGCCGCTTTTACTTTGGTGCTCAGCTGAAACAACTGGCGATCGTGACCGGGCTGTTAAAACATAGCATACTGTCTTTTTAAGCTTCTCTTGTTTAGTTTTTCAAATTTTTCTCTTAAATTCAACGGATTTCCAACATTCTGGAAAGCTGAGTTAGAAGAGATTCTATTTGAGTAAGGACCGAAGATGCATAAATTCCGTGAAATCGATTTCCAGTTAAAACAATTTGCATATTGATTCGCTTGCAGCGCCTTTGTAGAGACCGACTGCTAGAATGTTGGTATGTGCAAATCCCAATCGCCGCACAGTTGGTGAAGCGGAGCACGGCAGGCAAAGTCCTAGGAAGGTCACAGCAAACGCAGAGCCTTCAATTCACATGACCGGGCTCACCACGTCACTCAACAAAATGGCGGACGGTTTCGAGAAAACCAGCAGCAAAAAAATTACAAAATCAAAAACCTGGCGTGTTTAATGCAGAACTATTACACTCGCATTGCATCAGGGCTTCTCACCTTTCCCTGTGGAGATCGGTTACTTTTACTCCGCTCAGCTCTTCCAGTTCCGATAGCGATCCGACGCAAACGATCTCCTCGAAATCGTCACTCACCCAGAGCGGCATGGGGTTTCCCCAATAACGATTACGCGACACGGCCCAGTCATGCGCATCACGCAGCCAGTTCGCGAAGCGCTTCTCTCGGACCGATTCAGGCACCCTGGGGCGAAATAAAACCTAGTTGTAAAACCGTGATTGGCAACACTTGAGAAAGTGGGCAATCTCCAGCTCAAAATGAATTAGCAACCGATGCAGCGAAAAACCCAGTGTCACTCACAAGTGTGACTGTGTAAACAGCTAAACGGTATCGGCACAAGGAATTCAATTTTTCGATTTTTCGCTTTATGTCTTGAGATATTAACTAGAAACTTCCGCGTCTGTTCTGGGATGAAGTGAATGAAACTGGTAAAAAGTTGATGGAGTCAACATTCACTGTTATAGGTCAGTCACATACATGCAGTGCGGCAAATCTGATGCTTGTTTGACAAACATCTTATTGCCGAATATAGCAGGAAAGACTGGTGATTGTGAGAATGCCATAAACTTCATCGTTTCCTTTTTTGTAAAAATCATTAGTAATCATAATTGTCAATACACAAAAGCTTACAGACGGCGCTTTTGTCACCTCGGCGCCAGTAGACAATACTACCCCTTAACATCGGAACTAATGAACTAGTTACAACCAGCGCCTTCAAATTATCTCGTAAACAACTTTGATTCAACGGCGGGCGTCTATCGTAACCCTATGGTGTAGGACAGAAGTTGATAGATTTAATACTGCGATCTTGCCCATGTAGCCCTCATCAATGAAGGCAGGATTGGCTTTAATTGTAGTCTTTTACAGTTTAGGTCAAAGCTTTTACGCTTCTTTTGGTATGACAAGATGACTTACTTTCCCGGAAAACCGATGTGGTCCACCACCATTTTTTTTTGTGTGAAAACTTCAGTGTTGTATCATAATTTCACACTATCTTTTTCGAAACACAGTTGGGACTGCAATTACTTTTTCGACTAGCTCCTCGACCCACTTGACCCAATAGTGGGCCACGCATTGTTGGTCGAGAAACACTGGTTTCGTACATGTTATACTTTTACCAGGAAGATCTTCTCCCGTTTTAACGAGCGTGTTCGCCCAGGTCCATCACGCAGAGTTGAAAAAAACTGTGCGTGGTTGACAATGACGACGACCACTCAAGCTAACGCATTTTGAAGTTAAAACAACGGCAAAGCAAGACGACCTTGTGCTCCATCACACAACAAAGCCGGTATCTAACGCAAAAAAGTCTCTAACGTCTAAACACCAGGTTCGCCATTTTTAAAAAATGTTCTGGGGGCCAATTCAACAACAGCATAAGCTGACAAATTTCACAACTGCAGGACTAAAAATCACTTTGCTTTACCAGTAACACTTGGAATTATTCTCCAGCAACTTTTCTGTGATCTGCTCGACTCGGATGAACCAACTCGGCACGGCTTTGTAAATGAGAGGAGTTTCCGACCGCCAACAGAAGGGGTAGTTGTGCTTGGTGGTACTCTGGTGAACCAGACGACCCTTTCGCTTCAACAACTTGCAGATGTTTTTGTCGGCGTCCTACAGTTAAAAAAGGCAGTGTTCGAAAGAATCTTTCTTTGACAATTTGCTGCGACGACTGGAGCAGGAGCGATGGTCGAATTTGCATTGATCCCCCGGCAACGCAAACTTAAAATATAGCCAAGCAGAACGTGTTGCATCGCGGCATAGCTTGGTACGATCCACAAGCTAACCACATGTCGTTACGCTTCAGTAATATACAATCAGTAATCCACATTTCGTATACTCCCGATCGGTCATGTTCTTAGAAATTCTCAACAAAATTTCGGAATTGAAGAACTACAAAGCTACAAATACAGTTCGTGGAGTGGAATCACTCGAACTCACTACAGCAGCAGACCGGCATAAGAGCCCTCTCTTAAGCTTATGCCCTTTCTCAAACAACACGCTGTGTTCAATAGCAGTTACACAGCACACACGAATTGAAAAACACCGTCGAAAAATTCTGAAATAAGTATAGTCTGCAATACAGTCGCTTTGTTAGGTACAAAGCTAATTACCTTAACATACTGCCCGACAAAATCGGTCACTTCATCGGTAAACTGGCCTTTGGAATCCACGGGACACACTGGTGGCCCGTCTCTCTGGAAAATTCCAGCAGCAAGACAAACCCTGTAGTCATCCTGTTGCACAAAACATGCACGACTGCAATGTCATCGCACGACATATTGCGCACGTTCACTGGCATTTTAACGACAGGGCGAACTTATCAAGGTTTCGCAACGAGGATCGAAATGATACCTAAATTGGTAAAACCATCTGCTATCACGAAGTACAACACATAAGTGCATTGAATATAGTCAAAATATTTTTTGTTGAAATTAAAAAAATATATATATTTTTCTCTGATAACAACCACATCGTTTAAATGTGAAGTCTTTGTAAAATCCAATATGGTAACCAAGACAAAAGAAGACTTTTGCAAAGCAGGCAATGAAGGAACTGTTAACAGTTTGGTGTTACACTTAACACACCAACTTATATCTGCTTCGCTTAATGTTTGCCGAGAACATACGTGTGTTCCCATCTGAATTGCTGAAGTTTTTTGGGTCTGCAGCCTTAGCCTGCTTGGTAAATAAGGGCTCTGTACATTTACTTCTCAATTTCTAAGAAATGCTTGCGCAGTTTCCCTGGCATAACACTTCTCTATAATTGCACCTTCACTCACTTTACGAAAGTCTCAGTAGTATCCCATCGATTTACGGAAAAACACCTCTCAAGTATGGATTGCAGTATGAAAAACAGCAGCTTTACTGATCGCAACAGTGTGCTCAACGCAAATGTCTGCAGGTGAACAGATTTATAGACAACTTTTACTAGTGAACCTTCTCTGCACACTTTCTTTATCCCAAATACCAGCCAAGTAAGAGTCATTAACCTTCAAATAAATCGGGGAAAAAAGTGAGTCATGCATGCCGCCCTCAAGTTACTGTACATAACCATGCAGATTTTTCCTGTTACTAGACATGGCCTGACGCACAATGCACGCTCAAACTCGCTAGCTCGTTCATTACACCGGAGGGCAATGCACGCAAACCACACGACGTCTCCATTCATTATTATTCAAATGGATCAGAATGTGAAGCAAAGTTGGTCTAAAACGCGTTTCCAAAAAATTTGCGTTCTGCATCAGCAACGCCTAGCACAGGGGCGGGCAACCTTTTTCGGTTTGCGTGCCGATATCGGCTAATTCTACGACAGAATTCTTCCGCGTGCCAACCAAAATTTGCGAGAACATAGTACTTGACATCCTTAAAGGTGTACGTGAAGAGCCTTGAAGAAATGATACAAATTCACCCAAACAGTGAAAACGCAATATAACAGGTTGCGAAACTTTCTAGTGGATTGTTGTACTCTTGGTCTTTACTGCGTAACAATAACACGACAATAAATCTTCAAATGTTCACTTCAAGTTACGATAGTAGGCGTTTTGCGCATGTGACCAGGGCTCCCACTGAGTTTTTTTCCATCCAGATTTTTCACCTGTTATTTTTAGTCGACCTGGGTGTCATGGTTTAATTATGAAAAATCGACTTAAATGTGGGTTTTTTGAAGTGATAAATTCATCAGCAACTTCTGCGTGTTCAATAATATAAAGATAACTTTACATTACAGTGTTTACATGCGCACATCAGGTGAGAAAGAACGCATATCGGGTGAAGCAGAATGTGTTCAATCGGTTTCATATTCTCACACACGATCATTGTCAGGGTTGTACACAGGGGTGTATTTAAGGGAAGGCAAGCTAGGCACTTGCCTCGGTCCCCCTTTTTAGAGCACCCTCAAGGTATTTCTGACCACATCATAATTCAGTGATCTGCCTTCAAAGGGGCCCCCAATAGCAATTGTAATGTGTGAAGTACCTTGCTTTCAATGGGACCCAACAGCAACTGCAACGTACAAGTAGGCTACTTTGCTTTCGAAGGAGCCCCAACAGCAGTTGCAATGTGTCAATTCCTTGCTTTCAATTGAGTCCAAATTAACTGTAATGTATAAGCACTTTTCTTTCAAAGGGTCCCCCAACTTCACTGATTTCCAGTGCTTCATATTTCAATTTGGGAATTTGGGGGGTCGAAGCTTTCTCTGGGTGGCTAAAGGGTGAGGGGTCTGAATATTGGGCCCCAATGGCAGGGTGCCCCACTATTGGGAAGTATGCAGTGCGGCTGATACGGCTCTGTTTATAGCCATGTGGCATGAAAAGCACGTAAGGGTTAAATTAAATAACGGATTGTTGACAGATGAAAATGAAGAAACGGACACCGAGTTTCATCAGATGATATACTGCGACTTGTAAGTTACTAACTTTTTCTATTGAAGGAGGGAGGATCTCGTTTCCGAGGCCTCGCTCACGTGCCAGGTAGAAGTGCTCGCGCGCCAAATNCGGCACGCGTGTCAGGGGCTGCCCACCCCTGGCCTAGCACAACTACACTGGAACAATCTCACACGCAGCGATTCGCAAATTACTTCATTAGCAGTTTTATGCCATGAAATGTTGTTTTCTCGTTTTTTCGCATAGAAAATGCGGTCCTGCAGGAAAAAAGAGCTAGCGCACCCGTGAAAACGTTTTGAGCATAGTTTCGAAAACGACCTAATTCATACACTCAAGACTTCGCAATGACAGAATTTTCAAGCTTTTTCAATAACGTCATGGAATGAAGAGCGAACACTGGCAATGACCTCCACGTAATGGTATAAAAACACTTCACTCCCTTTTCACAATCGTTTTTCCTCTCAGAAAGGTAGCGGTGAGAGCCAGGGTTCCCACTTCTGGGCAGGGAAATATAATTTTTCGGGAGCAAACTGGGAATAGTTTCGACCACTTATTTCCAGATGATGTGAAAATGAGAGTGTGATTTAAGTGTCACTTCCAGGATCCTGTCTATCTACCGTTTCTAAACGAGTCTACTCTCTACGGTCAATGCAAGCCTGTCTCGAGTCTAGTGTTGCAGAAATTACATGCACTCAGTTATGTGTGTTTTGTCTGTGGCAGGGGTTGCAAAGGTATTTACCATTATCATTTGGGTTGCTTCATCAAGGAACGTGTCATTTGGTTAATTCCAGAAAGGAGAGTGTAAGTCTGCGAGAACTGTGGTAAATTGAAAAAATTGTGAACATGAGAAAAGAACAGCTGCTATTGCGATACTGTATGCTAACGTGGATGGAACAGTTAACGCAATGTTATAGTAACGATTGTTTCTTAAGATCCCCAAAAGAAGAGCCTGTACATCTAATCTTGATGTGAAAAATTGACGTTTCATTTGGTTTTATACTGTAGGTGTAAGCCTATTGGCATGTTCTGTAACCATTAGTTATGCATATCCTAATGTAATGGCTTCTGCAGATGAAGCATCATCGGCTGTAGCTGAACCTTCAGCAATAAATCATTCCATCTAAGCAGAAGTTTCGCAGTGAATGGTTGTATCAGTCAGTATTTAAAGGCTGGTTGGTTGGTCCTTTATCAAGTTGCAGAGATCGAAAAAACTGTCTCTTGCCATATATCAAGGATATTAAACATGGAAACAGGCAATCACACGAATAATTTTATGAAAAGCAGAAGAGTTCTTTCAGAGAAAAGCTTGTCTGAACATGAGACTCAGCGGCACTGCAACAAGGAAGCTACAGAACTAGTAGCTAGTTCTATACGAGAGCATTCACTCTGGCTAAGGCAGTGTCTCTCAGTTTGTGAGCCATAGCGCAGTTTTCGAGTGGGCCAAGGAGTTGGGAAAAAATGTTAGAATACAGTTATCTAAACATCTAGTCACTGCAGCGTGGCAACACATTGATTATTTTCTGCAGTAAAAATTTTAATTACGTTGCATACAGGAATAAATTCGCTACTTTAGAATAATGTCTATTTATTTATATGCATAAAAGCACAGCCTATGCTAACAAAGTAGTGAGCCACGCAATTTTTACCAAAAGTTGCCTGGGCTACCTAAGTTAAACGATTTAGGAACACTGGTGTAAGCCATTGTTGTCCCTTGTTCAATCAAGTGCACCTCAAGAATCATCCCAGAAAATGCTCTTAACACATTAGTCTGGGTGACAGCAAGTGTACAAATGTAATAAGGCAAGGACCTGGTTTATAATTTAAAGTGCTGAAAGTCAGGTGAAAGTAACATAATGCTTTGTGTAAAATCTAGAAAAATTTTGTGAAATTTTGGTAATTTTAAGCTGAACCTTAGGGAATTTCTAGTAAACATTTGCGAGAACCCTGGTGACAACAGACCTAAGACGAGGGAAGTCTTATACCTGACGGTTTTCAGTAACCTCTAATAGTTACTGATGGCTCCACATCAAGCCAGGTCAGAGATTTTTTGGGCCTTTTTGCCCCCCCCAAAATGCTTACAAGAGCCCCGTAATGGTGATTTATAAAAAAAAGTTTTTGACGTTATGCTACATCTCGAGGCCGAACGGCCTTCAAAACAAAATATCGTCATTTCAGGCACAATTTTGGAAGAACCAGGCCNGTAGCCAGGTTTTAGGTTTTGGGGGGAAAAATACATCTTTAGGGGGGAAGATTTTTGTTTTTATNGTATGTTTAAAACAAGTTTTTCTGAGGACAACAAAATTTGGGGNGCGCAAAANAGATTTTGGGGGAACTAGCCCCGAATGCACCCATGTCTGCAGGTCTGGGCAGAAACATCGCCAGAAAATCTTCCNTTGGAAGGCTTCATGTTTGTGGGGGAGCTAGACATTCTGAAAATTTATATTTAATTCACAACATGAACAGCATTTGCACATTGTGCAAATAAATTATAAATATTTTCCCACAAATACCTATAATAGGCTCGTAGCTTCCAACTAAAATTTTTTGAACGAGCTTAACAAAAGGAATTGGGTCGTAAATTTATTGTCATTTAATTGACGGCGATTATTTAGAGATGTAATGAAATGCAAATGTAAAAAAAACTTCGCAGGAAATCAGAATTAATCCTATCGTTCAGTTATGAACACACTGTTACCGAAGAAGCAAATATGACGCCACGATGAATGTTTTCTTTCATTAGCGCAAATTGATAAACTTTACCATGAGCTTAAGTCAAATATGCTTATAAAGCGTGCGCATTGGGCTTTTTACTGGCTGAAATACGCATGCATAAACCTTGCTGATGTCTGGACTTGTTAATCTCCTGGTGCATCGCACATGTTTAGATTAATAACATTTTTTGTCTCAAATCGCCTGTAAATGTTAACAAATATAGACTAAGGCCAATGCGGACGCAACGATTCACATCCAGAATCCACTAACTGCACTACTCTGTTTTGGGACAACTTAGCAATGATTGCTAAATATACTCTTCCAACTACACAATTAACTCCATCTGGTTGTCTGAACAGTAGGCTGTGCAAATGTGTAACTCTGGTCGTAAGCACCAAAGGTATCTTGCTTATGTACAGTACAAGAGAAGACCACCTGGGCTAGACTTATTACATTTTTTACAACAATCACCGCATAAAAAGGGGATCAAGTGGAAGTCTGACTTCTGGACGTATACAACTAGGCATGTAGGCAGGGCCGGGTAAATGAACGCGAGGCCCATCAGGGCAAAGTCGTGACCGCGAGGTCCCCGAAGCGCTTAGCGCAGAGGTTCCCAAACTTTTTTGTCCGCGGAACACTACAAGGTTATTTAAAGTGGATAAGGACCCCCACCAGAACTGCCAAGTAAACATCAACGCTTGTTTTCATCCAAATTGCCGTTATTAAGGTTTCGTACTGTAAACAAAATTATGCACAATAAAGTTAACCACAAGCGTCTTCGTGAGAGCAATGTATTTGTTTTCTGGACGCAACAATTCTGAAAAGTTCGGCTTAATAGGTGACCTTATATCTGTTGTAGCGTCCGATCTGGCGCGATATTTGGTCTTCGTTTGCGCATATCGGGAAAAACCTGATGTCATACATGTGACGTAAGAGAGCACTTGCCTCTCTCGCCACTTCACTGAGTCATTGTTCTCAAGCAAGGGGTATATTGGGTCCATATTTTTTTTATCTTTACCTTGATCAACTCTCAGTTTGGGCAAGCTCAACCAACGCGGGATATTGTGTTGACTGTGATATAAATATGTATGTAAACCACCTACTGTGCGACAATGACATATTGTTTGTTTGTCCCCAGCGTTGCAGTCTTCAATGGCATTGGGATGTTTTCTGTAAACTCATTGCTGAATCACTAAATGAACAGAAATTACGCGACAGTGCTGCTGAACTTGAAATAATTTTAACTGCAAAAAACAATCAGCCTGATTTCTTACCTCAAATAACCATAAACAATCCGGAGTAGAGATGCATGTAATGGAATATCAAATCCTATGGATCCGAATCCTCCAGTATGTACTCGAATCAAAAATCAGAGTTTTTTTCGAATATTTAGATTCGAAATTAATAAACATGAAAAATTGCAAAGTTGGCAAAGCATATACTTTCAATAAATTTTGCAGCGGCACTCATTGCGCTCCTGAGTAAGAAAGACTCAACAAGCTCACGGCAGCAACAAGCTAATTAACAGGTCGTGTGATCGCTGATCGTCATTCTCAACCTCTGCGCGATCAGCTCATTTTGCTCCTAATAAGTTATTCTGAAATAGGATTCGATATTCTGGATTCGAAATAAAAATTCCGGAATATTCCAGAACCTCTAAATGTTCCATAATGCACATCCCTAATCCGGAGCATCAAATACTTATGAAGATGGTGGGTGTTCAATCTGTTGATCAACATAAATATTTTGGTGTAATGCTTCATGCCTCACTGAAGGTGAAACTGACATTTAGAGGAAAGTAAAATTACTCAACAGTGCTGTGAGGTCAAATTCCCTCAGCCCAGTTTGTAACGGCAGAAGAAACACTCTTTTTCGAAGCTATCCAAAATCAATGTATGCCTGCCAAGCTTTTGAACACGTGCACACAGTGCGGTATTAAAAGCCTGCGCATAGCCTACCCCCACAACAACGTCTACTCAATCTTGTATTACATTCCCAAGAATGCAGCTGCTCTTCAGCTTCAAATTACCTCTTCGCTCAAGACATCTTATACCTTGACTCAAAACAATTTCGTACGAATTTGTTCTGTAGTGTGAAACTTCACGCAGCATCACCTCAAACGTCTCGCACGTTTCACATGCACTCATTTTATCTCTCATCATGCAACACTCCCCCATGGTGATTGCATCGCCATAGTTGCTCGTGGCGTTGTTGCTAAGTTTGTTTCTTTTGAGTGACGCCAGCGCGTACGTGTTGTATGCTGACGCATCCTCTCTGCTGGGTAGCGACTAAATGTTTATGTGCTCCATGTGCGATATGCCTGAGTCTCATAATCCACACATAAATAAAATGAGCAAAGTTCTACTGCAGTTCTCGTGAAAATCAAGTTGTTTTAGGCAGCAACTAGGGAGATGCACGTAGTTGTCCTTACAAGGTTCCAAAATGCAGTGCAAGCATAACCAGGAATTTTACTACGTGCGAAACACAACTGGCCGTGATCCAAGAGAGACGTTTGAAGTTGGAAATGCATCGACATGCATGTGTAATCGACGTAGAGGAATGGTATTCAGCTAAAGTTGATATCTTTTATTAGTGTGTTTAAGTTGTTTGCGCTGTACGACGCGCTTTGAGGAAAAATATGCAATACGACATCAAAAACACAATGCACAGTTTCATTTTGAAAAAAGAACTCAATCACTGAATGTAACAAAGGTCAAATAAGAATAGACGACATATTTCACGGGCTTTAATGATTTTGCAAAACTTAACATATTCTTTAATTTTATTTTTAATATAACTGCCCTCAGAAAAGAAAGTTCCATTGTATTCGCTGAGGACTGTCACCACTACCTGAGTATTTTCAAAACTCTCAAGCCGTCGCGACTGAAGGCTGAGCAAACGCCACTATACGCTCTTCAACACAACCTTTCATAAACCAGTTCTTTGCAGTTTCAAATACCCGCAAGCAACAACAAAAACACTTAAAAAAATATTCTTACAGCTCCAAAGAAAGGAGATTGATGCACGACGCCGGTACCACTTTCGTCTGTAACATACCCATCGCATACGATACGAAATGCACCGCCCTCTTTCATCTGTAAAAGATGCCGGTCTTATGCGTTTAAACCAGCTGTCAAAAAAGTTATTCACTGAACTTTCACATGAAGAGCAAAAACCAAACAAAGTTTTCCAGAACTGCGCATCACGACTCACATGAGCAAAGTACGCATCATGACTCACATGAGCAAAGTACGGAAACAATGGTTCGTATGTTTTCCCGAACAAAGTTTCGCCAAGAAACTTCTCCAGGATCACGTACTCGTCAGCTTTCTTATACAGAGCTTCCAGCCTTGCTTCCATTAGAATGTAAATGTTTTCAGTGCTGGTATCACGAACCTGAATGAAAAACATTATGTCCACAACTCGAACGAAGGTCCCGACTAACTGTGCGTTCAATGCAACAACATGAATAAACACACCATGAAAATGCCACAGAAACGGTACTAAACGTGCAAGCAGCAATTGTTGCCACTCACCGACCCTCCACGGTCTTGTTTATCGCAATCAGAATACCATTCACGTCTTTGTAATGCTATTTACAACCAGTCACCGTAACATCTGCTCCACAAAATGCCACTATGGTTTGGTCAGCACAAGTTGTTATTCTGAATTGCAAGCATGACGAAAAAACAACAAAATCGGGATGTACGTTTGATATTTCTTAACAACTTCATTCGAAGTTACTTTATGGGCAACAAGCACAAACAGAAGCCCGACCGTCGAACAATCTTTGAACCAGACCGTTGAACAATTCCCAGACACATCGTGCCGCTTGCGCTTCATAGAAGCCAGCAGCATTGCTTGGTTACGATAACCTGAACTACTCCCTCGACCGGCTTCATATTGAAATCGCTGACCTGAACCACTCGGCTTTCCGTTGCCATAATTTTTCACAGCCCTGACCAGAACTTTATACAGGGTGGGCCATAAGTCCCCACCCACCCATATGTTACCATGCTACAGTTGTTATGCATGTATAACAAATTTTTTGTTGTTTTTCGGAGAAAATATATAATAGATAAAATGTAAAAATACGCGTCCATGAAACAGTCGCAAGAAGTCCGGACTTGACAACGTGTGACACAGAAAGGATATTGTGTTTAAACAACGCTACTACACTAATGATGAGTTGATGGCAGCTGTAACACGGCATTGGAACAATGGACCCTTGATATGTTCAGAAAAATGTCTCACAGCAAATGGCGCAGCATAATATTATTCAGGGAGAATGAGGGACACCACACAGATACACCGGATCAGTGTTACCACTTCTGATGTTTCAACATCAGAAATTTCTTTCTGGAATTTCAGGGAAATTTCTTATGTCTGATGTTTTGGCGAGAAATGTGATGTTGACTGAGCTGTTGTTTTTGTTTTGCACATTTACTCTGAGTCGGGGTTGAAAAGAAGTTGAATTCATAATTTTCAAGTTTCTTTCATCAACCTCTCACCCTCATGCGTTTTCGTTATCGTTCCAAATTGAAGAATCTTCTTTCGCAGCAATGGGACGAACATATTATTTTACGCGTGACCGACTTCTTCATTTAATTAGGAGAGGACACTTCGCTGTAGTTAGGATTCAAAAAGTTCATTGCGCTTTGTTAGAGATTCGTAAAAGAAAGATTCAGCTTATATGAAACCTTAATGTAAAAATCTGATGTTGTAAAAGGCAACAATATGATGTTAACGAGACTGACCCCAGTGGCAACACTGCACCGGATATATAAGATGTGGATGGGTAGGGGCTTATCGCCCACGCTGTACATTTTTTGTTGACCTGGTGCAAAATGCTACGAAGTCTTCAGCGTGCTCCTTGCGCGTGACAATTGGTGCATGATGATTGTGATTACAGGTTGCGCAATCAGGAGCGTAACGAGGGGGGCCAGGGGGCGCACTTCCCCGGGCGCCGAATCACTATGGAAACACCGAATCACTGCGGGGCTTAGAAAAGCCCAAAAATGTCACAAGTACTTTCTTCAATACAGTACATTAGCTTCCGAAAGACCTCAGGTTCGAACATGGGGGGGCGCCGAACTTGCTTCTTGCCCCGGGCGCCATTTGACCTCGGTACGCCCCAATGCGCAATGCATGTCGATTGCAACGTGAATCTTAAGTCACAAGCAAGGAGGATAATTTCAGGTGCAAGCAGGTTGGGCAAGGAGCAACTACATATCTAAGCTAGCACCCACTCCAGCAAACTGCTTGCACATGTTCATACAGGCCACCTGACAGCACAACGAGTGAGTGAAGGTTTAACATTGTTTGTTTATTAAAAATGCCAACGATGGCAGGCCAGGCCCTGAAATGACCATCGACTTATTTCACAACAGATAAGAAAGAAATATAGAGAAAACAACGCGCGCAGAAACCACTGACATACAAAACGATGATTGGAAAAAAACATCACAATCGGTAATGTTTATCTGAAAAGGAGGGTGTTTAGGTAAAAACAAGCACGTCTACTTAAACAGGAGCAGAGATGGGTGTTTGGGTAAGCCTGGATGCTCGAATAGAAATACTTTGGTTGGCTCTTGGTAATCTAAGGATTCAAATGCAATGCACGAGATGAAAATTCCATATTACGAAAATATTTTGTACCGTGGACAATAGGAGCTGGCCTGAGGTGTAAGCAGTGTTCCCTCTAAGCCGAAAAAAAAACAGCAATTTCGGCACCTTTTTTGGACGCCAGCCGACAAAAATTTTGAAAATCGGCACTTGCATTTTTTGGACGCAATTTCCTTCACTGGAGAA
>JGI24158J21664_10001222_pt1 | contig 28183 bp, 11 predicted proteins | sample Ectturendosymbi3_FD_21664 | JGI IMG/M metagenome (IMG submission 21664) | reverse complement strand
CGTCCAATCGAAACCTACCCCCCCCCCTCTTGCGAACCAGAAAAGCCCCAAATCGGGCCAAACGTGATCGGCTGGGGAGTTTAGGCTTGACCGCGTGGCAACAGGCAGCGACACGGAATGCGGAGGGGGGTACAGATGCTCGAACAATAAATAGGAAGTTCACACTGGTTCGCGGAGACCAGGTCGTACCTTGGCAAGCCTTGCTCTCGCAATCGTTTCGCAATCGCGAGCAGTTCTTTCCTTCGAATTTGGAGCTGCAGTTGCAGTAGTAGTCGTTGTTCAGGTTGAAGCACTCTGCTCCGTTCTCGCAAGGGTTCGGTTCGCAGTAACCTTCCTCCAGCTGCGGAAACACACACACACACGGTGCAGCGCGGTGCACGCGGAAACGTTCGGTACATCGATTTCCGTTCAACGGTCCCAGGGTGGCCGAGTTCGAACGACAGCTTGAATTAACGGCATTTCGTGACGAGCTTGTATATAAATTACCTTCAATTACCTTCTAAACTAGGAGTTTTATCTTTGAATCATACGCGATCGGATCTTTCTCTAAACAGCATATACAGAGTTCACTTCGGTGGTCGGCATGGCAACAGAACACACGGGCGCGCGATCTATTTGAGTATTCCTCCGCCGTGAACGCCGTTCATTAACATCGCATCATTTGCCTCGAAAAGTGGGAGGCCCGGATAGCGTTACGCGCGAGCAACGGAAAATCTATAACAAGCGAAAACGCAAACATACGTCGGCGGAACGCGCAAGAAAAACTGTCGCGACTTTTCCAAAGCGCCGACGTCACGCCTTCGTTCGTATTTGCACCTGTTTACGAGGTCGGCGATTGGGTCGTTGGTCTATAGGCGGGCGCAGCGTGGAAAAGCTCTTATGAATTATGCATTATGTATTGCGACGTGTCATAGCGTCCGCGTCACGCATGCTTGGGCCTTTCACTTAAAAGGCAGGTACCAAAGCTTAAACCTTCAAGATTTAGCAGCGTCGCGTAATGACAGCGACGAATAGTTCACATTCCCAGAAATCGCGCCCGAAGCGTCGCGATACAGTTGCCGGCCATTCAGGCGCACATTTAACTACGGGATGAATTATTGAACAGGCGACAATTCGATAGGGGGTGACCGAAGCCAGCACGCCCGGGCATTGTCCTCGTAAGCCCCTGCAACGACGACACCGTGCCGCAGGCGCTAAAGATATCCAGGCTACGGTTTGGGTGGCATTTGCAACAAAGGAAAACGAGCAGTTAGAGGACAACACAAGCGCTTGTTCGCGGAGAGCCCGGCGATGCGCGGATCAAGCGACGACGACGGCGACGACGGCGCGCGCGAACGTTTATCCGCTCGCGGGGAGGAATGCTCAAACACATTACAAGTCAGCTACGAAAGCGTGAAAGCGATTTTTTCTTATACTATTACAATGGGTAAACAACCCTTTCATCTGTGACGTTGGCAATGACCCGAAACAACCAGAAGCTCAACTGAGCTCGTTCTAAACTTTTATTGCAACATTCGCAGCTAAAGGTGAAAAACGACCATTACGCGCATCTACCTTTCGATCTTAGTCGCTCGGTTTCCGTACGAAAGCCTGTCTTAGCTGAGAACAATTAAAAAACAATAACAGAACGCTCTTGGACGACTGCTCTGCGTTTTTTCAAACCATCATTTAAGTCACGGGGACCTACTCTGTGGTTTAGCTGAAAAACAAAACCGCTGCTAGAGCTCCTTATCGACTCGACATGAAGTTCAGATTTTTTGCGACGTTCAGTGATGATGATAGGCAGCTCTCGATTCGAACTTCGTGTTTCGGCGAGGGATAAAATGACCGAAAGCGCCTATTGTTTCATTGCGGACGTCACCGAAAGAACACCGCACTTGGCATGTGTCACCCTGTCTGCAAGCGCTGCCAACGGCGCAGTGAAAAGTGGCTGGCAACAACAATGGCCTGTCTAGAGTATTCGGTGACGTAATGCGCGATGGTGCTCGCCACAGTAACAACGCGTATTGACACGGCATCTACCTTATATGGGTACAATACGAAACTTGATACCAGGCAACGCACAAGCATTTGAGGATGAAAAAAGCCTGTATCAGGTTTGAACCACTCGCTTTTTTGGTTTGCTTTTCCGGCGTTCACCAATACTGAATACTATCAACCAGGAAGCAGATGTCGACCGAACGATCCGTGGTGAAATTAAATGTCGAGGTTTTCAAGAAACCCCATCTGTCGATCAACGTTTCCCAGAACAAACACCGGGTGGGGGGGCACGAACCTGACAGTATTGTCCCGAATATCCGACTGGGCAGATGCAATGGTAACCGTCCACTTCGTCCACGCACCGGCCCCCGCGAAGACAGGGGTCATTTGCGCAGTCGTTCACGTTGACCTGGCAACGCTTCCCAGTAAATCCTCTCACGCATGCGCAGTGGAAATCGTTGATCAAATCCTGCAAAGTGACTTACACGTTTGAGAAGGACGTAAAAAAACAAACAAACAAGCAATGCATTGCCAGCGCTGAAGCGAAAAAGACGCGACAAATATTGCAGGTGAAAGATCTCGCAGCGCTGCTGTTTCAGTATAATATAAGGAAGTGGAGGCCTCGGCGAAACAGGATTTTCGCTTCAATTACTTTAAAGAGAGGCAACGCGCGCGTGAGCGGGTGCTTATGCGGAGACGATCGCCGATTGAGGGCGGCAAGCGTCGACATCGATCACAATTAAATGCAAATAACGGTTACATCGGACAAAGAATGGGGCGGAGGTTATATTAGCCTCGGTGGAGGCACGGTCATTACCAATACGGGTCGAACAGGATTGCATCACAATGCTACGCCAGAGCTGCGGCAATGAAACGATAAAAAACAATCAAAAACTGTACGTTTTTGGTTTTCTATTCCACCTTACACCACACTTCAAAAAAAATCGGCTATTCTTTCATGCGTTTTCACATTCGATTCTGACGCAATAACCCACTCGAAAAACGGCTGTTGAATCGGTGGGTTATACCTGTCAGATCAGGAGATTTCGGCCCCAAACCACACGCAGCCCGTAACAACAACAACGGCAGCTGAGCACACGACAAATAACGCGGCGGCCTCTTTCATTCTCAACTCGACACAGCGAGGCGGCCATTAATTTTTGAATGAACGCGGAAGGCAATGCTTATGCAAACGAAACAGTTCCCGGGTATTAATGGTCGCCGCCTTCTTGAGACTCCATATCGAACGACGCTAAACCCGCCGGGCGCCAAAGCGTCAACGCGGCAGGTACTTGGGATGGGAACAGGCCCGGCCCACACGGGCTAGTGACATACTTGAGACTCGGCCCTACTCAAAAGACATTACCAGCGATTNGCTTGTGCAGTGGCAACAAGCGATGACGCGCTCGCACCGCAGCACAATGCGAAACAGGTGAAAAAACAGGTCTGGAAAAGGTGCGGGACACCGTATCACGCGTCGAACTTCATAAACATCTGATTTTTTAAATGACGTCGGCAGATAAAAGCGAGCGATAAAACGGGGCGACAAAAGACGGAGTGCGGTTACGTCTTACAATGGCCGCCGTTTCGCCAAGGCAACAAACAAAACGAACAGACTTTTCAGACGATTACGAGGTTGGCCATTTTTTTCACTGCATTCGTTAACGTTGTTGTAAAACCAGGCGCGGGCTCGCTCCCTGCATATGGAACAGCATTGCTCCTTTCAGCTGTTGACGCAGGGGCCATGTACAAGTGGGCTTTGATCTTTGCGGACCACAGCCGCCTTGCTGTGACGAAACAAAGGATACCCGCTGCGCGCAAGCAATTGAATACGAAAATGATGTGGTAACAGGGCGCATGGCATCTTGTAGACTTATGGCACATTGTTTCGCTTGCACGGTTCTTTCACTCCGCGGTAGTGACAGTTGTCTCAAACCGCTGGTAATTCAAACGAACCACACAGGCAAACGAAACGACGTTTTTATAAAAGAAAAAAAGCAAGAACCCGCCCACTTACCACACAAGTAGCGCCATTTTGGCACTGCCCGACGCAATCGTTCAGATCTGCAATGAAACAACGATCAGATATAAGTTCAAAGCGGAGTCAAGGAAATCGGGTCAAGGGCTGAACGGCAGTCATTATCATCATCTATGCGTTGCACAGCTTCATCTGTAACTGTTGCCATGGAAATCACAGCTAACATATTCACATTATAGCACTATAGTTACGTCACAAAAGCGACCAAAGTCTTGAACGAGATTAGCGAACGACGGCATATGTTTACAAAGCGTTCATTCTGTTTAAGAATACAGCTGGACAAAAGGAAAACAGCATGACGCGTTGTTCCTGAGCGGGACTGGCGATTCTAAAGTGTTCAGAAAAAAGAGCAATGTCACGAACGGTTGTCTTTGCAACGATTTATTTTCTTTTTTCGAAACGAAACTGCATTCAGCAACTTACTCTCGTCACAGTTCCGTCCTCCCCACCCAGGCTCACAAACGCAGTGGTAACTGCCAGGGAGGTTGTGGCAGCTCTTCGCGTGCACGCATGGACTATCCTCACATTCGTTCGCGTCTGAAAGCAACAGATGTCACTTGCGGCGATGTGAAAGTTGGGATAGTAAAAAAATTATCAAGGGTGTCACTGGCGGGGATTGAAATGTTTGTCGAGAAACGTAAAAAGACAATGAGACCAGTTTCGAGACAATGTGGAAAATAGAGACTCGGTTTGATACAAGCGACTGTAAATGAGAACCGATATCCCTGCATTCTTTAGTCACAATGTAAATTAAAACTTCACGGAACATCATACTGACTTCGCAGCGCTGCTGAAGCCTAAACAGTAGAGGCAAGGATGGCTTCCCTCGTCTATCAACTCAAAGCACCCTAAACATGGTTTGCAATTTGAAACGCCGATACTTTCAACTAAGAAGCCCGCTGACCTCCAGCGTTTTGTTTTCACTTCGTTGTTTGCATAAAATGCATTCTAGTCCCGGTGAACAACATGAAGCGCTTGTCCGAAGCCGTTTTGTTGCACATAAGTCATCGCGTGTTCTCCTTTTCGTGCCGGGCCAGAAATGTAAACTAAAATAGTGTCGCGCGCAAAGGAATCGTGGGAAATCTGGCTGAACAATACGCCAGCGAAAACGTTCCTTCCAAACACGCGCTTATAGTGCTAGCGCTCGAAGGAGCAGCCTCAGCAAAGTCTGGGTGATAAATGGGACATGCCAAGGCGTGTTAAGGTCGCCGCAGCCGGCTACTGCCGGACAACACAGAGGGATAAAGCGTCCACCGCCAGTTTTACAGTTCCGCTGCGAACTTGACATGGCACTGCACGGCGAGTCAGACGAGCGGCCATTACTTCGCGCAGGCGACGCAATCAGCGCGCGGCCTGTGCGTTGATTCCAGCGGTGGCGGCCGAAGTTGATTTGATTGTTTTTTTGCGACCACGACGGACGGTGGGAAATGTGCGGGATGGTTAACCACCGAGGCGGCGGTGCGTGACGGCGGGCGATTGTTTCCACAAATTGAGTGGTGTGAAGAGCGCATAACAACAATGAAGATTTCTCCTGGCCCGGCCAGACAAGGTCATGCAGAGTGCACTGCCGTCTCTCGTCAGGGGAAAAGTTGGCACAGCGGACGTACAATTGACGCATCAGCTCTTGACCTCGGCGCAATTTCGAGAACAGTATTAGGACGTAAAGCCTAAACGCTGCATTTAAGCGAAATCTGTTTGACGGGGGGAGATAAAGATGTCTCCGCACTTCACAGTTTTTTTTTTCCGGCACGGGAACCAGGAATCAATCTCATGCAAACGGCGGTTTCATTGTTAAGTTCAAGGTGCGACGAAAAAGGGCAGCGGCCGAAACCTTCAATTTGAACAAAATATTGCGTAATTCAAAAGCATTGCGTAAAAAATCGGTTAAACGCGATGGAGCCGACAGTGTGCGTGGTTCGAATTGTTACCTAATCGCATGTCTCTCAGGCGTTTCTGCGCGCCGCAACAGTCACGCATGAGTGGCGCAGCCATGGCAAGGCAGAGAGCAGTTGTCGGTTTTCACCGACTGAGTTGACAGTGCAGTTGATCAAACCTCAGCGTTATGCAAATCACCAGCTCCGCGATTGCGCAGTGGCTGCCTGACGTTGCTTCACGCTATCAGAGAATGGAGTTTTCGCGATGAGTCAGGTGGGTTTGACTGGGAACATGTGGCGAGGTGGAGAGCGGGAGGCGCTCTTATCGCTGAAGTACACTCGCTATCTGGTGCCGCAACTCGCTCGATGCGCTTTCCGCAGACGCGAGAAAATGCTTTCCCAAAATGCGACCCGGGTCGATCTGTGCGCGAAACGCACTTGTCTGTTAACAGGCCGCTTGTCAATAATGCGAGCCCGGTGAGAAGGTACCAGATTCAGCGTTCCTAATCGATTCAATCGGCGATCACGCGCGATATTGTTTTGTTGCGTACGAAATGCTACATTCGCGAGCATCTGAGAGGGCGAGGGAGGCATCGCTGACAGCATGATCGCAAGTCGACACAGAGGCACAGACGTAGGGCATTGTCGAGCAGTGCAGGTTGAGCAACTACTTGTGTGCACTTGAACTTAATTCGCGGTAACAATGGCCGATCGTGCACGCTTGGCTTAATGCAAGCGAGCGCGCGCGCAAGTTCTTCATTGGAGTCGAGGGGTCGGAGCCGAAGTGCAACATGACCGAAAAAGAAAACCTCCACACAAATCCGGCCAAGTGTCGTCTGGTGACAGTGCGTCAGCAGCCAGAAGATCGGACTACAAAAACCCGAGAACAAGCTCTGTGGGTCTTTTGCGGCTTAAACAGTAAATCCCGCGCAAGTGATTGAGCGAGGCACGGCAGCCCCACAACAAACACAGGAAAGAGGCCACAGTGACCTTGGCTTTCAAGCGCCATGCAAGCCATTGTTTCAAACTTGCATTGCACAAGACAAGAAGCATTGTGACGTAAAGCGCAGCTGACGGCGCGACCACAAAGCGCTCATGTGTAATTATCCGATTCGCGAAGAGAGTTTTTCTCTGATTAAATTCTCCTTCAACCTATAGCTGTGGCGGGATCAGACAATCGAGGCATCAAAGAGCTCAAAGATTCCGACGGTTAAATCCTGGAAAGTATCCTGGGAACAATGACTGGAGGCTTTGACAAACCAAACAGCGGTTTGGGACATGTTTTGTTTTAACAAAAGTCGATCTCTATCTGCGTATCTGCTAATGGATCGGCGTTAACAAGTAGTTTTCTTTTAATCGGCCCAAGCTTTTTGCATGTCAATCAGTTTGCAACTGCCAGCTCCACTTTTGCTCACGCACCTTCCTATGAGGTTAGGGATACGGGTCCCAGGGTCGTGGCCGCATAGTGAGCTCGCATGGCCTGCTACAAACGTCTTTTCACCGCCGTATTTCCTGTTAGAAATGATTACCAACGCATTCAAGGGCGTGCGTTTCCCGTGTGTTGATTGCTGTTAGAGGTCACCGCGAAAAGCAATGAAATAATAGCGCGCAGAACAACGACAGCGGATTCCCACGCCCGGGCATGTGTCCGGGTGCATCAACTCCTAACGAGCGCGACATGCACGTTTGCTGCTAATTTAGAAGTGCGCGCTGGTGAGCTGCTGACCGGGCTGAAGCTGGTGTCGAAGGCAAGCTGCGTGGTTCAAAGGCTGCAGCAGTAGTAGTGGCAGCAACCAGTGCACACCTGCTCGTGGTCGACTGCAGCGAGTCACTGTTGTTTACCAGCACGAAGGTCTAATTAACAGAGAAACGCATCGATCTTCGGCAAGTTGAAACGTTTACTTCTGCATCGGCAGTGGGGGGAGGAGGAAGAGACCTCGGAATTCGGAAAACGACAGTGACGTTTACGTAACAAGCGCACATTGGGTGCGCAGCGATCTGTCTCCCTCGTTCAGACCAAGACATTCAGAGTACGCGTTGAAACAACGTTAAAACTTGTAGCAGGGCTCCCACACATTTTCAAAAAACATTTTCCATGCTTTTTCAATATCTTCTCAATAGTAAGTGAAAAAACTTTGATACCATCGCCTTTCTTCATTTTTCCAAAATTTTACTCACGAAACACAATGCAAAAAATATTTGCAAAACCGTTACAAGCGGTAAAGAACTTAATAAACAAATGGCTGAATTCGGAATTTGCATACTTTTTCACTGCTTTTTGTACATTTTGGTCAAATTCAATACTTTTTCAAGGTCTTGAAAACCGATTTCACAATTTCAGTATTCTTCAATGGTTTCAATACCGCGTGGGAAACCTGTTGCAGACAAAATGACCACATTTCCAGTTGGTAGGAAAGCTCAGTGACTGCGGACCCGTTTCCTGAACGCCTTACGCGTCAAATGTTGAAAGCTTAGAAATAAGAAAAAGGTAAAATAAACGCAGGGATCCTTTGCGCCTTAAAATGTATAACTGTTGTTTTTTATTACACGGACGCTCTCTGTGGCCGATGCAGAGGTGTTAAGTCGAGGGCTATCAGTCCCGACTTGAGATGGTCACTCGAGAGCCCTCCAAGAGCAGCGAGAATGTCGACTGGCGCCACGTACACAAATTGACAGGACCGGGTGCATAGAAACCAAACACTTCAACGCTCCAAGCTCTGCAGCGTAAAACCGGGTCGACCGCGTCACTAACTCGTTAAGGGTCATAATATCGCCGCTGCGTCCTTGCCGGCAACAGTGCAATAATTATGAGGTCACAGCGAACCGAAAAGCTATTCACCCTGGGTTTAAAAAAACAACGCAATATTGGGGACGGCCTGCAGTGCATGCTGCGCAAGCTCATAAAGGCGACCACTGCATGGCCGGCAGTGACGATCACACGAAAGAAAATTACAGCAAAACCTTGCCAGCTAGCAGGCGCCTTACCGAGGTGGCATGTCGCTCCTTCCCAGTGAGTGGGACAGTCGCAATCGAACCCGTTGACTAAATCGCTGCAGATGCCACCGTGCAGACATGGTTGTGATTCACAATCGTCGATATCTGCGAAAAGAACATCAGCAGTTGTGAGTCAGTGCAACAGTTCATAGGCGGTCGTCGCAAAAGCGAGAGAGCCACCAGCGGGGATAAAGTGAAGTGGAAGAATGCACTCGACCCTGTGGTACAGGATAAAAGCGCACATCGCATGAGACTCAGCAAAACAAACTTCGGCTAGTTTCTCCTAACAATCCTGCGCTACAACAGGACTGGTGGCGTTTAAGCGTCTTTTTCTACTTGGTCAGGTGGTCCCTGGACACTGGCCAAGTATGGCCATCATCAGGTCCCAAAAGCAGGTCGCACTTGGAACAAGCGCTATACAAGTTGTGAAGGAAATAAACGGATTGTGATTCCGGGCGCCGCGATGGATCGATGAGGCCGTGGTGCCAATAAGAGCGGTTGGACAAGGCGACAAGCGGACGCGAGAAATTAGCTACAAAAGCTTAGCGGAGTACTCGAGCGCGGTGTTGAGCCTCTTCTCCGACTCGCGGGCAGACGTTCCCACGCCTCTCCAGCAGGCTCTAATCATGAACGGCGCTAACGCGTCAAGACGAATCGCGCCACTGGCTCGATATGTTGGCATCGCGGCTCCCTTGCAACTGCCGCCGCCCTGGCAACAACGCAAACTGCGATGCGCAGTGACCGTGACGAAGACGCGCGCGCCAAATGATAGATCGCCTCCTGAGAGGTCGGATGACAAAGTGTGAGAGTGGAAGAAGCGAGAAGCTAACAGGAGATACAGGCACTGAGGCTTGCGTGAAACGGGGAAGAGAATTCCGAATGAAAGCAAGCGCTGGGAATGGGATTGGAGACGAAATTGCCACAGAAGCTTGTTATTAATCCGGCAATATGCGGCTACCCGTTCATTCAGCAACCAACGCTGAAAATCCAAACGAATCGCGTGCGTTTTACAACAGTTCGATGACATTTCATAGACACCGTGTTCCAGCAGCTAGAACTGGGAAATTGGGACTCGGAGGGAAAAAATGAACAATTTCCAGCCTTATTCGAACTGTGATTAGGAAAGAGTTTCCTATGGTCTGCATCTGCTGTTTTGAGCTAACACACGAGTCCGCCCCCCACCCAAACGTGAGGGGATTAACATTTTCGCAAGCGACGGCGATTTTGGTGACTATGGGTGTGATACCTCGCGAACAGTACATAAGGCATTTCTTTACGAAAAGGTCAGGAGATTTGGCGCTGTTGCATATTTCCTTTCGATCCCGTCTTTCCGATTTGATGTTTTGCAACAAACAGCAAACAAAACTGTCGTGTCTGGCGTTCAACGACCTGCGAACGAAAACTGTTGTCCACCATTTTCGAATATGATATTCATAAAGTATTGTTTCAGGTTAACTGGAATCTATAGCGTATGCAACATGCGACCGCACTGTAGCTATAAGAGCTGACCAACGTTTGCTGTAAAAACGTTTTTCTGCAAAAGAAGAGATAACCCCCGCTAAGTTCTTTTCAAGTGTTTCTCCAGAAACAAGCACAAAAGGCACTCCAACACACGCAATGCACGCGCAACAAACAGTCCAACACACGCAATGCACGCGCAACAAACAGTTATAGTCACGCTTCTGTGTTGGTGCAGGAGGTTAATGAAGGAAAATGGCGTTTTTTTGGCAAAAACAAGCGCGGACTTCAACACCTGTTTTCATATCAGGCTGGCGTGAACTGCGCATCACACCGGACGCAGAAGTGGTGGCCGAGCAGAAAAACAATCGGCCTTGGTGGAAACAGCTGAACCGGCGAGCGCGCCACTGAACCTTATTGCCGGAGCAGTGGGCGAAGGCAGCGTGCGTCGCTTAATGTCCTTCTTGTTGCGTTGAGATTCGCATTTCAGCCGAAGCCGTAAGAACGCTGGGCTTTCGCAAATCGAGCAAATCGACCGCAGATGCAAACAAGCGCCCGCGTTTCTCGACAAAAAAGCGCTGCCTGGTGAACTGAGCAGCAGCGCGACCGCCTGTCTAAAGTTACATGCACTTTAGGAGATCAAAGGAGCCGTTGACCGTTTTAGCTTCAGTCACAGACACTTTTACAACGACCACTGTAGTCCAGGCGATGCGTTCGGCGTACTTGTGCAGTGTGCTTTGTTCAAAGAACACACCCTTCAAAACGCCTCCAGTAACATTACAGCTGAAAGCGTCGTGCAAGTTCACTAATCTCCTCTTACGCCAAGCAGTGCTGTATTTTTGTAATGCAGTTTAGCAACCTCAGTGCTAGTCGACAAGGGCCGAAAAAAATATTTATTTGCGGCAATGTCTTTTGCCCGATCTGCGTCATCGGCGTATAAGACAATCGATAAAGTGACATATGTGGTCGATGCAGCGTCGCTACTGCCAAAAATACCTCTCAGCACAAAAACAAATCAGTGATCGCTTTAAAAACATGCCACGTTCTAAATGAATTTTCGATTAGACGGCAGTCGAGTACAGCTTACCAGGTCTGCCAAGACAGTGGTGTCTGAACGGCGAAACAAAGAAGGCGGTCAATACACTTGTCGCACACAACAATAGCAAATCCCCACGCAAAAATTCGTCTGCTCATTGCCGCTGTTACCATCGCGCGTATGGTCGCACGCAATTTCGCGTCACGGCCGTGCGCAGGAGGGCGCCATGGCGCACAAAAGACAGCGAATGCAAGCGATGCAAAAGTTTCGGAGGATCCGCGTTCTCACTTACTTATTGCGCAGGTTGATCCTGTCCAGCCAGGTTGACACTGGCACCGGAAGCCATGCGGAACGTTCTGACACACTCCACCGTTTTCACACGGATTCGATACGCAGGCGTATTTCACTGAAATATAACCGCGTCAGCTTACGATGATGTCACGCAGGCGCGACAGCAGCGTTGAAACACAAGTTTTGCTACAATTATATACATCGGTCAAAAAAAAACAAGGGTAAACCCTCTCAGTAAGCACTTTTGCAAAGTCAGCACAAGTCGGAAAAACAACAAGTTACTGCTTGCTTGCAGCGGATGAAATAGGCAGGAACAATGTTCGTGTTTGACCGGGGAAAAATATTCATCCTATTCGCTAATCGCCTCGTTCCGGCTTTGAGTAATTTGAAACGGAGCTTAGTCAAGTTCCCAACCAGTGATTAAAACCAGGCGAGGCTTAGAACGATCCGGAACCAGCTCGCATTAGCCGTGCGAAAGCGACCTGGCCTTTGCTGCAAGTACTTTTACAAGTGCTTCTATTGGAAGACGGTGACCAGCACAAGTCAAACCGCTTGTCAGGCATCTCTCGCTAGCTGCGAAGACGAGGTGTGGGTCTAATCATCGGCTGAGTGAAGTATTCAGATGTTAACCGCATCATCAGAAGAACGAGTCATCAAATCAAGATTAGGACAGCGCTAAAATAGACGAGCGTGCGAAAGACGGCTTACATTCGAACGCGCGCTCTGGCGAAGCAGCGATAACCCTGCAGACGGTGTGAGTTGCATTCGCAATCGCCCGTTGCAGCGCGAAGTTTACCCGTGGGCTGGATTTGACCGAAACAGGTTTGAAGTTACTGCCGGGTGAAAAATCACCAACTCGACTGCTCTCGTTTAATAGTCGCCGTCGCTGCCGTTGTGACAAAACGCTTAAGTATACATTCACAGCACGAAACGCGGAACTGAGGCAGTCAACAGGCAATCACCTCAACAGCGAATGTCAATTGCACATAAAAACATAAACGTCTTTTGGGAAGACAGCAGAATAAAGAAAGCCGCGAACATTGCCGTGTTGTACGAAAAAAAAACAGCTTTGCATCCGCGTTGAATATCTGCAGCATAATGACCAGCACGCAGGGGTCCCGACACTCACCTATCTCGCAATGCTTCCCTTCGTAGCCTTCCAGGCAAGAACACTTGAACCGGTCTGGCTCTGGGTTCGTGCACGTGCCGCCGTTCTTGCACGGACGATGGGTTCCACAATAGTTGAGATCTAAAGATCACACGGTTGTCAGCTGCTAGCACATGCGACAACAAGAAAGCTCGTAATGGAAGGTTACGCCTTGCGCTGCTGCCATGGTAACGTCGGCATTGCGAGTGGGAATATGACGACAGCAGATCGGAAGCGACTTCTCAACGACCGACCCCAAACACACACAACGGTCCACTTACTTCGATCGCACAGCAATCCTCCCCAATTGGTGTCGCAGGTGCAGCCCCACGGTTTGGTGCAGGACCCGTGTAGACAGCCAGGATAAGGCACACATTCCGTACACAGCTCGCCCTGCCAGCCGTAATTGCATCTGAAAACGAAAATTTCGTCGTCAAATCTTGAAGATCAACACTGTCGTGAAAAGGCTTGCCAGCTAAACGGTAAACGGGCGACAGACACGACAGGGTCTTCTTGTTTTGCCGCTCTCGCCAGGCGCGAAGATGCCTTGCGGCTGACAACCATCAACTGATTACGTTCACCCGTCAGCGGATTCGGCCGGAGCCTGGTTCTCACAGCGCATGATGGAAAAGAGACCCGGTTTTCTACGCGAGATCCCGACCAGCGACTGCATGCCAAATCGTTCTGTCATCACGCTTATCCCGCGGTTCACCCCCATTCCTCCTCAACCCAGTAATGATAATTGATGGCGAGAGAGGTGCGTTCAGTAATCCGATACCCGACAAGACGCCGCTGAAACCAACATGGCCGAACGTCTTCCAGCACCAGCTAGTCTACTTCTTAGGGAAACAGCCGTTAATACAGACTGCTGTTATTTTGTGCTTATTTAACTGGAACAACGTACTGTACTGCTAAAGCTTAAATGAAGTGGAATACGCACTGACACTGCTCTGCTTTCTAGCTGATGATTAAAACCAGTGGTTGTTTATATGGGGTGGCAATTATCCTTGCCTTGTTATTACAGTATTTCATATTACGACAATTGTGCGTGCAACACACAGGTATCCCATCATTGCTGGAGTGCCGCGTTTGCTTGTTGAGCATGTAACTGACGCGGGGGGGTTAGACACGGTGTTATTCAAGAAACCCATCTGCTTATGGCAAGAAAACGGGAAACAGTCGACGTATGGTCACGCCTCGCCGCGCCGTCGTATCGGATGTCGGTCGAGAATTCGATGAACGAATCCAAACGGCGTTTACACATGCAAGTCATGCTCCCCACACCTTCCTAGACAATTATAGTTCACGAACAGCTGAACCCGAAAAGGCCTCACCACACGAAAGCTGACTTAGCCCGGGCACATTACGTGCATCGCGTGCAACTGCAACATTTACCCCGGAGTCTCGCTCCACCCGCACCAACTACATTAGATGTTGCCCTTGCAGTAATGCGATGAGTCTTGTGAAACATTTCGCTACAGATTGCGAACTGAGAAGCTTAGTGTAAGATGAACCGCTAACAAGGCAGCCAGTGCGGGGCTTTAACAAACATGAGTTTGCTTGTCAAGCAATCCAAAAGCTTCTTTGCTCTTGCCTAGTAAATATGATGCAACTTTCTGCGCCTAGACCGGGAACCCAACGCCACAACTTCGGGTAAATCAAGTTTACCCGAAGCATAGAACGTCGGGGTAATGCCAATCACGAGGTCATCTTGACTGCAAGAAGCTGCGCGGTCTACGCAAACGGCGTACTCGAGCTCTTCATCAGCGCAAATCGGAAAACTGGTAAAAGTACTTGAGGCAAGTAATTCAGTGCTCAAGGGGCAGAGGTCTCGTTGATGACTTGACGCGACTGGTCAGAACGTCACAACACGGGTGGTTTGCGCTGAGAGTTTGAGCTTGAGTTTTTTCGCGAGAAACTTGGTTGTGGAAGGTAGCGCAGCAAAAAATGATTATCACAAACGTAACTTGCCTGCCGTCGATCAAACTGCAGACGGGGCACTGATCTAAAAACTTAATTCCACCTGAACTATATAGTAGAATTGCCGTCGGTGACCTAAGTATCGACAGCACTCCGAGATACGGGTTCGCAGTTCCTAAAAAATCAACCGCTGTCAGTTTGTAATAGAAAAATCTAGTTGTAGACCATTTAGTTGCTGAAAAGGACAAAAGATAAACAGCAGCTTATCACCTGCAGCACAACATAACAGCTAGTTTAATTAAACACTTCCCGAGTTTACGACCGCGATGACAGTACACGTTACGTGCGTTTGTGATGATTATCGTCTTATGGTGACGCTTTCCCACGGCCTGTTGCCCTTATCTGATGGTAGCATCGGAAGGTGAACTTGGCTTGCTATGAGGGCAGCCTGTATGCGTCGTTGGAGATAATTCAGCACGCCTAAATAAACAGACCAACGGCTCGCACAAGCAAATACTTCGAATGTTTTTGGGACGAGTGCCAAACTTTGCGTATATCTGGACCGCGATGCGGTTGGTGGGGTACCGGGACTTCACAAACCCCATTGCTGGCATGTCTGTCAAGAAATGTTTGATATCTCGTTCGAATTTTGATATATTAAAGACTTTGGTAAGGAGATATGGAAGAGTTACAAGCAGTAGTGGCGAAAATTTAAACTGAGAAAGTAAATGCCGACGACGGACAATCTGTGGCTGCTAAATCTTTTGAAGAAATGTTTTAAGCCATCTTTTTAAGGTTTGGCAACCAACTTTATGCACAACGTCTACAATGCTGCTCAAAACCAATGTACGTATTATACAAAAAAGAAAAAGACTACGCCGATTTGAAACAGCATTTTCAGCAAAAAAAAGAGTTATCCGTGGCGCGCGAAGAAGCTGTGGCTAATTCGTTAAACAACACATAGAATAAACCGGAGTAGAAAAATAAGCGGATTACTAAGGAAAATATATAAACACAGCACGCTGCATGACTGGTTCATGCCATAGCACGAAAGTCTGTCACACGCAATGCAATATCTACAATTTTTGTAACAACATTAATTCGCCAAACGCACATAGAAAAGTAACTCGTTAGCGCAGCAACTGCACTTAACAGCCGGGGCTGAGGATCAACGAGGCAATTGGTCTTGAGAGATCAAACCGGGCAGACAACCGAGGGACGCGACGCTCACCTGTACAAAGCGCTTAGACCGTTTGGGGTTTTGTGGTTGCGCATGGGTTGCTTTCCCACGCGTTTTTCGACCCGCGGCCAGGGTAAGAATGCGAAAACGCGCGGCGTCGGAGGAAAAGAGAAAGGCGGCAGCGTTAGCGAAAATGCGAGCATTTCAAAAACACGAATAGCACGACAGCAAACACGGATAAAGCGTGTCGCGCATGGCCAAAAGCTTTGCCGGTTTGCGGCAGAAGACTGTGCGCACAGTTAGGCCCATTATGTCTGGTGTGTGGTGCAATCTGGACGCTCGCACAAGTCTCCAGTGGGGGGCGAGAGGCGGGGAGGCAAGGCCGTGCCAGCGACACCGGCATATCGAATGCGATAAGAGCAGGTGTTTGTAATACGACTAAGACATCAAAGAGAATCTAAATGTCATTCAACGGCAGATTTGCTCGAATAACGGCATAACACGCTTTGAATTCCTACGGAATGGCGAAAAAAGAAAAGTAAGAAACTGAAAGCAAACGCGATTTGTGTTTGAATGTCGTGCATGTTGAATCAGGAGTTACATGGAATTTGGTGCAGACCGTGTGGAGCGGGCCCCAAATCGTACGATCAGCAGGTAAAAGGCAGACTTTGTTTTTGGATGCGGCGAGAAGAGGGCAACACCGTGACGAAACGGTCGCTGGCGATAAACGCGTCAACGAAGAGCAGATTTCAAGTAACACCACCCACCGAAACCTAAGTGTTCCACTTAAAAGCAAACGAAAATTTTACCAGTTGCTCGGCAAGACGCTAAGTTGAAGCAACGCAGGAAAATTTCAGCTGCAGTGGCTCGCGCTCATGGGCCAGATGTCTCACCAACGACAACCGGGAATGACTTGGAGAGTCCTCTATCACGGCATATGGCAGGCGCGTACGCAGGGCGACGTTTAAACGATTAATTGATAATATAACGCGGCGCTCGCGATTTTGCCAGTTCAAACGTCGAGCATGGTTACGCTTGAGTATAAAAAACTGAGTGGAACCAAAGGCCAGGGTCATTTCGGCGAAGAGAGATAATTGGTTAATAACCGGTGCAATGAAGCACAGCCCCTGTCAGCGCTGGGTCAAGCATCCTGTACAGCCTTACAAACGATTTTCCAATTATCTGAAACATATGGGCGAAATCTACTAAAGCGAAACTGATGAGCAAAACAAGCACTGCCGTAAAGAGTCCACACCACAGACAACCACAGTCAAATGGAATGCGAGAAGTGTTTGGTTTTCTCGCCGAGTCGGAAACAAAACATGCTTGGAAGAAGTTAGACAAACAACTCCATAGTTTGTTTAAAGCTCCACAAGTATGTTGATTTGAAACAACCGACTTTCCCCAACGCACACCAGTGTACCAGGCAATAACGACGCATCATCAAACAGCTTGGCATTGAACTAGCAAATGAGCGCGTATTGCTGTAGGCTAAAAATGGCTGAAGACGCAAATGGATTGTGACGACACAAATGTCAGGCCAATCCAGAACGCCCGTCTGACTTACTTGATACAAGGTTTGAGAAAAAACGGCGCGACAACTTTAGCAAGGTGTGCTTCCCACACAATATTAAGAGACTCTGTTACGTCAGCAATAAGCCATAAAGACACAACGTAATAATCACTACAGCGAAGGAACTCGAGATGTGTGCTGCCATCATCGCAGACCGAAAAACATTACCACATGACGCCATTGCTAATAAGTCTTGTGAGAGAGCAATTATATTTTTTGAACACATAAAAAATTTTTGAAGAGAATTTAAGATCATAACATGCTTATTCCGAACATTAAGTACACAGAAAATGCATGAGCTGGTGGTGTACACAGACCAGCTCAAAGCAAGGTTCAGCAGGAATAAAACAAAATTAAGCGTTAATCAAGCATTTTATGTGACCAATGCTGAACATTGCTCGTTTCCAAAAAAATATTTTGCATCGGCATTCTACAAACAAGCAGCAAATGCTTGTTACTACCAGACTGACCAGAAATACCAGCGCCTCGATCCACTTAAAGTAGTTTAGTAACAGCAGTCTCGTAGTCTGATTTATCAGCAACATTGTTTGCGAAAAGCGAGTCCAGGCGCTGCACCCATTTCGTCAAACATAACAATGCGAAACCTCACGCATAACAAAACCGTGCCTATTGTACAAAAACAAATTTTAAAAATAGCAAAACGTTTCGTGAAGTCCATGCTATGTATGGAGCCGACGTTGCTGAAGCCAAAACGCTATAAGTCTGAAAAAGTTTTTCGGTCAACATCAAAATTATTGATTGAAAATTTCCAAACATGGCTCGTTTTAAACGCAAATACTGTACAGTTGTAGACACCCTTGTTAAAAGTGAGCAGGAAGTAGTTAACGCTAAAGCATTGAACAATACAGTTGGATCAAGCGAAATAAAACACTGTGGACAAGTTGATAGGTTGGGCGAACGACTTTATTGGGATTTGCAAACGTAATCCTGGCCGCCTGCGCTGGGCACTAACGCACGCGCCAGACCAGTGCTGGTCGGGTGTACGACCGCTGGTCGGCACGCCACTGTCTCACCTTCACCGCGCGCTCTGCAAATTAATACAAGGCGGCGATCACAGGCAACAATACATTCTGCAGCGCACGCGCCAGGTCCACTTTCTCACGGGAAAAAAAGTGACGCGTACCGGTCGCGGGACTGGGCAGAAGCGTCACTATCGGTGTAAAGCTCAACGTGATGCAAGCGCGCTAACCGTCGTCGTGGGTGCAAAGGCGGTCTGATGACGGAATGCGCTACGCTTAGTTAGGCTCAAACAGAGATTTTATCTCGACTAGACCAGGCGGATGCGGATAAATTTTTACGTTTCCCGTCACTGCAACAAATAGCTCTTACCCAGTGGCATACAAAAAAATCTTTTATCTGGCATTTTTATATTTCGAAAACTATGATAAAGAAAAACGAATCGTTGTCAACCTCATCCGACGTTTGATTGTGACGTGTGAGTCACGTGTTACGCACACGAATGACATCAGCTCACGTCACTCCGGTTAGGGGCGCAAGGCGACCGCGTGGGGCACATTCTCCGCACGACACGGCGTGCGCCTATGTGTGCTGTAGCCATGACGACGATGTATGGCAAAGAAGCAGGTGGTTTGGGTTGTGAAGAGCGAGGGGCAGCAGCCATTACGCACCAAGGTCGCGCCAATGCGGGGGGTGGCGGCGCGACACACAGGGAGAGTTTACAAATTGCACAACAACCCCGGCAAGTTGGTATACGGCCTGCGGCGGAACAGAGGAATTTAAACAAAGATATCTTTCGCTTCGTGCGTTGCCAGTTCACGGCACAGGTGCCTGCTCGAATGTGCGGTGAGCTGCTAGCTATCAGATTGCCACCGGACGGAAGGTGCCCAGGGAGCAACCCGACACACGTGGCGAGCGAGGCTGGGAAATGGACGCTGAACCGACAAGCTCAAAATCATGAAAATCATGGAGGTTTAAGAAGCGACCTAGCAGCAAGAAAACTGCATTCGGTATATAACAAAAACTTCAAACGGATAAACAGCACAATACTGCAACTATGGGCTGATGTACCGACAAACGCATTCCGGGAATTAAATAACATTTAAATGTTTGATTCGTTTGTGAGATCATAATGCTGCAGAAACGGTGATGAAATAGAAGCAAGCAGCCAGCGACAATGCCAATCAATTTCAAACTTCAATACAGGACTGGCGCCACTTCAAGGGACAGCGCAACGAAACACAAAGACTTACAGTTACCACGCTAACTTTCCCAATTGGTAAGGTAAAACGTTCCTATTCTTAGCGCAGTGCACGTCAACAGAACGATACAATGTCTACAACTACCACGCTTAACTTACACGACAAGCGTGAGTATCCAGCCGTGCACAATGTCCAGCATGCCTGAAATCATTGTTTCAAGTCGGATCCTGAATAAAAGACCAGGGTCATGTTTGCTCAGAGCGAGCGAGCCTCTGGTCCGTCCCCCGAAGCCCATTTACAGCAACACTTTTGCAAGCAGCAGCTTCCGCGCACTGTAGATTAACCTTGCGTTGAAAAATCAAGCGCCCCTCGGGCATGAATGCAATTTTCAGTTGCGACGGCGAGATTTCCAAGGTCTTGCACAAGCGATGCGCCGACTACCGTCAATCTATTTGCAATATATGCGTTGCGATAATAATACGAAGCGCTTGAGGGCGGAACATCAAAGCTTCCCGGAGACCGCATCCTTATTCGGCAGTCGGAACAAAACAAAGGCAGCGCGCTGCAAGTCAAGCTCTCTTGATATGCCTTAATCAAACTCAGCGCGTAACACGAAGCACTAATAGACGACCCTTGCATTGTAAGCAGCAACCCCGTGCGGGAAGACGCGGTTGCAGGGCGCCGTTGCGGTTGTTTTGCAACAAATGCATTGTTCGCTTGGCCGGAATGGTTTCAGCTCCAACGTCAAACAACTCATGATGGGATTTTCCTTGTTGGAATGTGAAAGGCGTGGTGGGTCAACACACGAGTGGAACAGGGAACGTAGTAAACAAGTCTAATTTTGCCGTTTATAAGCCTGGGCAAGAGACATTTTCATGTTCGGACCCATTTTATGTGAATTAACCCGTGCTCAAGTTATCGCGAATCCCCTTAGGCAGTCCAGTCGCGTCATCAAATATCTTGTGGTTGTTATTTCACCCAACAAGCAAACTACTCCTTGTGAGCACAGGTGAGCGACAATGTTCCCTCCAGAGTGCGCAACCGTGCAAGTGGACAGTATCGCCAGACCACTTGCGCAGTGAAATCTCATTCTCATGCATTTGCAACATTCCAAACATTGTAAAAAGCACAAAAGCAAGAAACTGTTTGAATTAAATGTGCGCTTTGTTCATATTTTGGTAGGAGTTCAGATTTATTCTGCCCATGAAGAAAAGGAGTTCAGATTTATTCTGCCCAGTGAACCCAGTGAAAAAATACTCATGCCCAGTGAAACGAACATTTGCTCACTGTAAAATGTTTTTAGAGTGAACACAGGTGAGCGACGATCGAAATTAGGGTTCGACGAAAAAGTACACATCTTTTGAACGAGCTCAGAGAGAGGATGTGCTACGTCACATCCAATGCATGCTGAGACCAACAAAGTAATCCATAAAATACTATGTGATTTTACAGAAAATAAAAACAATGCTAAGGAAACGGGGAACTAAGTGCTACATTGCCAATTCAAAGGAATTTTGTTGTGGAGAGCAGTTGGCCATGCAACATAACGCTATGTTTTCCAGCACTTTTAAGGGCCAGGCGCAGCTCAAAAATTGATGACAATTAATGGACACGCCACTTCAGCCACGAGTCCTTCTGCACTTTAATTGCAACTGAGTCGAGATATAAAGTGTCAGCAAGTGGGAGTTGGTTTTGCGCGTCTGATGTAGTTTATGTTAACGAGAAAACAGTTTGAAAACCCTGCTTTCGATCGCGCAGCGCACAGAGCAGCAGCGCATCGCGTGCAGTGCTGCGCCGCGTCGGGACTTGATCACTTGGGCAAAACGCCGAGTCGCGGGCGTCAGGAATGCGTTGTTTCGTAATCACGGAGGACGAGCGAAGCATCGCCAGCAACCTTCGCTAGCGGCAGCGCCCACGCTCGGAAAACACAGATTTGCCCGCTGCAGTTATGACCGGGTCACGACGGACGGTACCAAAGAACCGCGAATTTCGAGGCAGCACCGGGCGGAGGCGCACCGTGACCTGAGGGATCAGCTCCTTCGCTGAAAAAGGACTGAGTGCACGGTTTCCGGTTACAGAACTGGCACAAGGCTATATACCCCGCATAGATCACGAGTCATTTTCTGAAACATATCGGCAATGATTCAACGACACGGCCAGCTGTCGGCAATCAGTGCAACGTTAACCACCGGGCATTGGTCATTCGCCAGGATGCGAGTGCGGAACTGAGCTCGCGCGATAAGCGCCCGGATCATGAATCCGAAGTTCAAATTCCAAATCTGGCGGCGGTGCGATTGTTTTTTACAAACGCCGTCTGAAAACCGAATAGTTTTTGTTTCGAAGAACAATAAACGACCAACTTACTTGCATTCGTCAGGCTCGTTGCAGAAACCGTGGTCCGTACTGCAGCCCACCTTGCAAATCGCTGTAACGAAAACAAAAACAGTGGGTGGTGACCTTCCGCATTGGGATCGAACAAACACAGGGTGACGCAGGCCCGTAGTCAGGTTTCAAGTCTGAGGGGAAAATATATTTTTAGGGGATCAAGATTTTTGTTTTTATTGTATGTTTTAATAAAACGTTTTCTGGACACAGCAAAATTTGGGGGGCATGTCCCCCCGTGGCTACAGACCTGGGTGACGTACGCTACATTGGCCGTTGAGACTTTTCCGTCATTTTCACAACCCCACCAAGCACGTAGGCCCGCACCAAATGACCACAACAAGCCTCGGACCGTCAGTCTTGGTATGTTTCTGCTGCTTCAGGAAATTCGCTTTATTTACAGTGGCAAGGATCACAGTTTGTAAATCACGTGAGGGTATTACTACTTACCAACGACAGCAAGCTTACCGGTAAGTCACTAAATCTAACGCAACACTGTTGAAAAACTGGAACTGTCATAGTTGTCGAGGCAGAAGTCGAACATTCAACACCTGCACTGCAGCAAAGCTGAAACACGTGCAGCAACATCGCGCCAAAACGAACTTACCCACGTTGGAAGGTGAGGATTCGAACCACAACATGTTACTGAGTTTACAGGGAGCATGGTATAGCTAGGATACCGCTCAGACATCTTGCACTGGGTAACTACCCCGCGCGTGCCGCAGGCTCACGTTCGAATTAAAACGCTAATACCAAACAGGAGAGCGTTGCCAGGCAACAGGTCACATTGCTAGTGTGTGGACATAAAAGGACAGGCCAAGAGCTAGAAGCACGTTCCACTTCATTTGAAAGATCAGAAGCGAAACCTGCTCGACAATTCTAAACCTTTTACGACTTGGTGCGTGACTATGGCGATGAAATGAGCCGCTCGCAATCGGCTTAAGTTTATTAAAAACTGCGCCAACAGATTAAGAAAGGATCCCGGACAGTGATTGGCACTCTTTTTTTCAACCGTTCATCAATGCTCTGAATTTGAATGTACTTTGACCTCCTGACTACAGGGCGTTGAAAATTGCTGTGAAAGTCACAAAAAATGGGATGCAGACATTTGAGAAGGGGGAAATGGAAACTTCATCTCTTTGTTAGCATAAACATATTGCCCAAATCTCAACAATGAAAATTTTTCACGTCATATAATTTTGCAATGTTCACATGAAAAGAAAAGTCCGAAAGTTTATCTGACAAAATAACTTTAAAGCCATCAAGTTCTCTTGCATGGCCAACAAAAATAACCAGCCATTGCCAATCTATTCAAGCGAATTAAAACTGGAATCCAAGTATTAGACGGTACTTTTGTTAAACACCAAACTACTGGCACATCGATCCGTTACCAAGGGGTCTCTTACCATTATTGCACTCTTCGCCCATCCAGCCGTCCATGCACTTCTTGTTTCCGTGCTTGTCGCAAGTGTAATGTCCAAAGTAGTCGCTTCTTGGCTCGCAGAATTTGGAGCAATTAAATCCGTAATGGTGCGCGCTGCATCTCACACGTACGCGATATTCAATGTATGCTCTGCCGGTGTGCCTGATGGTGCGCCAGCCAGAACCGGGGGTCAGCATTCCCGAATGCACATGGCGCTCGATAAGTTCAAAGCGCTCGCCACCTCCACCATCGTCTAAACAGGAAGGAACAAATGATTATGACACGTCACTCATCAACCGACAAGACGCATAATTAAGCACAGTTGATCAATTTTACGATATCGCCAAGGTAATTTCTATGAAACCCACAAACATTTTACATACCTGTGACGTTGTCATGGTCCAGCACTTCCAGGATGGAAGTGAACGTCCTCTGAAAAAAAAATAAACAAATTAACAAAAGCCAGAGTCGAAAAAGGCGCAAATCAACAAAAAGCTAGAGTTGATAAAGAGGGATGATAATAATGAGCACTTGGGGGTAACATTCGCGCAACACCTGCCATTGATTAACCTTGAAAATAGCAAACAAACATGAAGTTTATTTCAAAAGTTGACGGTACGAAGAACCGGTGTTTGCGTCACGTCAGCTTCAAGAGTCACATCCAGTGTTGAGTGAGAGGCGAGATAAGAAATCCATTCCGCTCGCGACCTATTTGACAAAGTTCTTTTTCAGACACCACGCAAAATCGTTACAGTTCGCAAAACACATTTCTCCCTCCCCGTGGCACGAACAAGCGGATTTCACTGTCCGAGTCACGTGACTTGCAAGATCAACTTACACGCGAGTAGGGTTGAAATGGCAGTCGTCAGCGCTCTGGGGGTGTCGGACGCCGCGTCACGAACGACAAACACAACGCAAAAGACCGGAAACAAGGGGTATATGGACCGTACAGATTTCGTCTTGGTAATCAAATCCGTTTCGCTGATTAACTGGTTGCGCTTGTATAACTTTAGCGGGGTACAAAACACCTCCAGGACAGCGACGTTTTCTTAGCCGTTACTTAGTCAGCGCTCGACACAAAGACCAACAACAAACCAAGTCTTCGTCGTTTGTCTGACAGAAACGCGCCCGGGCTCATACGGGGAGGCGTAAAACGATACGCACAACAGCAACTTTCGAGCACAGACGCTTACGTATCGGCTTCAACCGACAGCTTGCTGTCAAACGGAGCTGGTGATTTCATGCGCGACACCAATCGCTATAAATCTGAATGACAATCGTGTGCAGAAAGACATCGCTGAGAGGCGAACGTCACGAGTCGAGTGCGAGCCTTCGGGTTGCGCGGGGTCTTCGGCCGGTGAGCAAAATGTCGACCGATCACACGATGGGAAAAGCACAAGACGGCAAGAGTCGGACGACAGCTCATAAAACGATCTTCGGAGACTCGTTCTTGGTGGGCAAAGCTGCGCCAAGCAGTCGGTTGATCGCAGAAGACCGAGCACGCAATAACAATTGACGCGCTGTGGAATGTGTCAAAATTATGTCTTATTGAGACAGCGCTGAATTGAACCTGGCTTGTACGAATGATGACAAAACCGTTGTGCACACAGGCAGAGCACACAACTGGGCCATGCACTGGTTTTACGCTGTGTTGACATTCCCATGTGACCCAGGGTACTTGTCTGCTTGAGCATATACACTTGCCATATTCAAAGCACACTTTCACGAAGGTGTGATGTGCGAAAACCTTCCACAAACCTTTTCCGTGGCATGTATGATCGCACCGCGAAGAGATAACTCCCAGGCGTGATTGGTTCTCGAGATGCGGCGAGTTCAAATATTTGATCAAGATTTAATCACGTGCATCTTGTGAAAAGCGATCTTGTCATGCGCAGAAGCTCCGAACAGAAAACAGCTGATGTAACGAGCCTCCTCGGGAAGGCATCGGCGCGTTTCAAAACCAATTAATTTGTTTGTTTATTTGTTATTTTTTCACGAACAATAAAGATTGTTTTGCACAAGACACCAAACCAACGAAATCATTCAAGATTGTTCGTACGATGCCAGACTGGGTGTTATCATTTTTTAAGTGTCGAAATACTCTACCCTTGCGGAGAAGACGACATGCAACAACACATGGCACGACACAGCGGACCGTCTCGTTTGCTCTATCTCTCAACATGCGAAATCTGTAGCGCCTGTATATTAAAAGGTTTAAATCATTTCAAATACGCCCAAAAGGAAACTCGCCATTGCACAAGTTGCCAGAAGTTTACAAAACGGTTTAGCAAAAACAACCCAAGCGTCAGATATTTGGATTTCGCCACGCCCGCCCAACTGTGCGGAGCAGAGCATTCTTCGCATGCTGCGTTCAAAGGTAAACACCTGATTGATTGATGCGTTGTTTGAAGTTGACGTTGTTGAGCAGCATCATGTCAGTAACAGGATTTACACTGCTTTTCTTTGGCGCGAGCCTAAACCAGGACAATGGGCTTCCAACTTGATTGCATTCTCAAGCTTTTCATCTGTTTTTTCCTGATTACGCTGTGACGTCACGCGCACGAAGTGATGCGAATACTGGCAAACGAGACCTTTTGCAGTTCAATATTATTGTCTTGCGCATAAACGCGTGGCGTTAAAACACAGCGAATGCTGCGTCCGCAATTACAGGAAGCAAACATTTTTTGCAATTCTCACATGCGCGTGCTCATCGAAAACCAGGGGCGAGATTTTCGCAACGGACGCGCAGAGAGAAGCTTCGGAAGATAAAATTTGCAAAGCCACAAACGCCAGACGCACGAGGCGACATAAGCCTCACGAGACAAAAGGCTCAGATGAGAGTTTGTTTGCTGCAAGTATCAACCAGTAGCGAGTGACGGCATAGAATAGGCTTGAACTTGATATTCTGCAACCGCACGCAGACCCTGGCAAGCGATGATGACAGAGCGGCGTAACGGCGCGCGATTGCCAGAACTAAGCTACACCTTCCGAGCAGAATAAACACGAACGCCAGCGGCAAACGCGTAGGAGCCCGGGACAAGCGACGCCCGGGCACGTTCTCCTTTGTAACAAAAGAGAAAGCGGCGCGCGGTGCTTTGCGCCGTTTGCGCCATCGCGGTCGGGCCGAACCGTGGGAAAGGCAAACGCGCGGCTGGCATCTGACAAGCGGAGCGTTCGTCGCGAAGTTGATCAGGTAAGATGGGCGACAGACCGCGCGCTGCGAGGCATGAAGCCAAGCGGGCGACTACATTATTTGCCAACGCACGATCGGTATTTAACCAAGCGAATAGTTAACAAAACGCCAGCCCTCCGCGTCAATTTTCGACTTGTGATCAGGGCCAGACTTCGACTTTGGCGGATTTCAGGATTCATCTTCAATCAATAAACCATAAAAGGTCTCTAACGACGCCAGCGGAGCAAAATTGTGCATAGCTTTTTTTCGTTATGAATAAAAATAGATTCAAACTCTAATGATGATGACAAAAAAAACATCTGCATCTCTTCCACAAACACCTAAGTCTGCATCTTTTACACGAAAATGAAAAACTACGCAACATTTGCCAAAAAACATGAAATTTTGTAAAAACGTCTCTAAAATTAAGAATCTGCGAAATATTGCAAGCGTTCACGACAGCTCTTCAGTCATTAAAGCGGTGCGCAATGCTGTCCTACTTGTAAACGGTGAGGGCACAACTTCGATAATGGAAGCGAAAGGCAGTAAGCTTTGGTGGCAAAACCACCATCCATTGCTTGGGCCATATCTGCGTCAAAGCACGGTGTAGAAACTACAAGCACTCTTCCCGCATTGGTGCTATTATTACCGAACAAACAGCGCCGTGCCATGAATGATCCAGCGTAACTGCTACTTAGCGGACTTCGCTCCAGCCTATAATATCACCTAATCGCTACGAAAGGAATCATGTTCAAGAAATATCTGAACGGGTACTTGGTACCGCTAAACGGAAAACCAGGTTGTTTGGCAACCACTGCCAAAGTTTGTAACAAGCCGACCAACAGTAGTGCAGTTGCTATGGTCACGCTTGCAATAGCAAATAGCAACAATCAGGTTAATGATTAGACCAAAACACGGTAAGTGCGATTGTCGCGCTTGATTAGCACTTTGGCATCATTTGAGTTGCAGAGTGACGATCTACCAAACGTCCGGCGAACATTTTTGCCGCCAATTGTTGCTGACGTTGAAAAAAATTTACCATGGGCACAAGCAGCTAACATTTCAGTACACTCGAACAAGTTCGAGGGTTTTACCGGACTTGCAAATCAAACTTCAGAGCGAATATCTTAAAAGGCGGAAGTAAGGTACGGGCGCTTCCGTCGAACAGCTGTGGGCCACACGCGCAGCGTGGCGAAATTGATTCCGCGGTGCGGGCGACAATAAAACAGTCCGGAAAGTTGAAGAGTCAAAAATCTGTTTTGTTCAGCGGCGTTTCAACCGCAAAGAGAAGAAAATGTTGCCGTTGTCGACATCTGGCTTCTGTCAAGTTTTGGCCGTGGCCGCCTTTTCAAGATTTCTCATCTCTTCTCAAGAGCATATCGCTTGACTGGAATGCTGAACTCCAGCCAGCAAACTTCTGGCATTATTATCGATTCTCCTTAAGCCACAGTAGCCACACCGTGAAAACATATTACATCCTACAACGGTCGAAATTGCCAGCAGTTACGCGCAGCGGTTTTACCTGGATGTGTATT
>JGI24158J21664_10001221_pt1 | contig 28196 bp, 15 predicted proteins | sample Ectturendosymbi3_FD_21664 | JGI IMG/M metagenome (IMG submission 21664) | reverse complement strand
ATGATAAGTACAAGCTTGAATCATTGCAAGATGGGAGCAGAACCAGGCAGGAGATTCCTCAAACAGCCGGCTGCAAAGCTAGAGCCTGTAATTGTTGAGCCAAAAATTATGCCACTATCTTAACCAGGGTCGCACACTGAATGGCATATTAATGAGGGCCGCACATTGAATGACTTACTTTGATACTAGCAAACCAATTTAGCTTAAGCTAATGTGCTCAAAGCGTTCGAATGTTTGTTGCAATGGTAATAGACGGCATAAAGTGGCATTGAGGACTACCTGCATCAAAAATGACAAATTCAATATTATCAAAATTAAATAAGGACTGGTTTGTAGGATACTTTCACTGCAGAGTCTGCCGCTAAAACCTAAACTGGGCCGCACAACACTTTCGACTGGGCCGCAGGTTGGACATAGCTAGCTGGTCTGGTGTGTGAAACAACAAGTATGTTGTTTGTTCGTCGCTGTGGAGTGACGCCAAGAGCACGATATCGGGTTACTCAACTAATTCGTGCCCACAGAAAAAAAAACAATCTGATTGATTCCGTGTTCGTCATAAACTGTAAACTCTCAGCCAAGCGTCTGCAACCGGGAGTGAAAAAAGTAGTTTGGTTTCAAAATGAACGAACAACGCAATTTGGTTTCAAAATGAACGGACGGGAGTGGCTTTGAGAAATTCAATCCATAGTACAGTTCAGCGACGAAGTGTGGTGGGATTTTTTACATTACTTAGCAATCGATGTTTTCTGCATGGGAAAGAGGTGCAACGCTTTCTGCATATATATCAGAGATGTCCGCAAATTAAAAACTTTCGTAAAGTTCAGTTTCTTGTCCGTTTCACAATGGTGCACTCATAACAATATAAAATGAAAAATTTGAAACCGATCTTATTTAAACCCTCCTAAGGTTTTACAGGTTTCTGTTCCTTTCTCTCAAGAAATGGAATCCTCTATATCTAGCAACGCATGTCCTTATATCCCCGTTAACTGCTCAACTTCGTATAACCTGGCAATAATTGCGGACAATACAGATTCAGGTTCGCTCGAAATCTACCACAAAAATCCTAAACAATTAAAATTACCACACCTTGCTGTTTGGTGATAGCCTAACTACGCGAACTAAAATTATTTTTTATTATAACAAACGTTACGCCAAGAGCAGCCACAAGGAAATATTCACTGCGGGAAAAACAAACTGAAACTTCGGACTTTGGACATAGCGAGGGTCGGCATACGGTCGGATTTGAAGAAATTTTCTGCCAATCCAAATTATAACGGTTGCTTTTTGTGAACAACCCATCATCTACTAGTGGCTTAGCCTTAGACCCGGGGTCGGGAAACAATGGCTCGCGAGCCAGATGTGGCTCTTTTGATGACGGCATCTGTCTCGCTTGATATTTTTTTAACACGATTGTTACGAATGAAACTTTTTCTGTAATTGTCCATCTATCAGACTACAAAGCCATCAGCAACACCAAAAGTCGCATTAACAGTAAGAAGCATGTTATTAAAGAGAAAATTCAGACATTTACCATTGTTTAAAATTGTTGGTTTTGCTTAAAAATGCACATGTTAGTAAGTAAGCTAATTGCAATAAGTGTTGAAACATATTGTATGGCTCTCACGGACATACAATTAAAAATGTGCAGATTTCATGGCTCCCTTAGCCAAAAAGGTTCCCGACCCCTGTCTTAGACGAAGATTCTTCGCAGAAAGATTTTTAAATGTTTAGATATAAGGATCATTTCACACCTGAAGCAACATAATCTTAAACAACCAATTCTAGTGATTTATGTAGCCAAGCCCGGAAGCCCCTCATCATCGGTTTGGAAATCGGTAAAACAGCTCAAATTTAAGCTATGTTTTTAAAAACTCAATAAACAGAAGACTGCAGTTACAAACGGAAGGTTAGCATTAAGTGGCAATGCGGAACTGAAAATCGTGATTTTCGCACTATTTGCACAACAGTGTATTACTCAACAAATAATTGGGACTGTAGATAACAGAACACCATTTAAACACATCACACTGAAACCCATATAAAAACATTTGGTGAATGTTTTGCAATGTCTGCTTCTCGGAAATCTACAAATTTTGCAACTTTAGAAACAGTAATGCAACAACCAAAGCCACAAAGCAGTCATTGCGAAACAGAAAAGCTATTCGTTTGCTTTATACTGAACAACAGCAGTCCTAAAAGTACGCAATTAGGAAAGCGGCGGACCTTTCGTACACCAGAGGTTTGCTCTTTAAAGGAGATAGATCAGTTATTCCAAAAATTTTACGCCACACGATGTAATGAAGAACATTCATGAGGGACACCAAGAAATTTCCCAGTTTCGTGAAAGAGCTAACTCTGCAGTGCGGTGGCCTGAATTAACAACAGTTAGCGGAGGTCGTCACCAACTGTCCTGTTTGTACGAAGTATACTTCACTTTGGCGACGAAGTAGCGCAGGGTGAGGGAGATGGACTTACCTCTGCTGCTCCCATGGTAGTGCTGTGTTCAGTGTTCACGCGCTATGGTCGACGGATAAAAGCGCCGGATCGATTGAATTTTATAGCTATCCTTTGCCTTGATGTGTTTGATTTTGTTTTCGTTAGACGTTGTCAACCTGGTTCGCAGGTACATGCTTCTTTTTTTTTAAAGAGGGGGGTGTAGCGGAATGCGCCGCACTTGCGTTGTGATAAGTGGAGCGTTTCCAGCCGAAGGTGGGTTCGTGATAAAACCTTTTTTGCACGCAGCATACTAAGCTGAACGGGTACAAACCTCCATCACGGAAAGCTAGCTTTAAGAGAGCAGGTGCTTGTGCCTTCGCAGTTTGTTGGGTAAAACCACTATCTGCTAACGTCTTGGCATCATCAAGTACCTGCAAAAGCAAGCAATATTGATCTTTGCGAAGTCTGGCACTGATGTTGGTTGGTGTCTAATTGTAAACGAATGGGTCATAGTACTTACCAGTATTTTACATAGGCAACGGTAAACTTGGCATGAATCGTGAACGTAGGTCATTGAAATAGGCCTCGACACAAATAAACTTAGCGTTTGATAAGAACGTACCAGTCGTACCAAGACCAGAACGGAGTGACGATATAACACCACTATACATGCCAAATAAAACCAGGCTTCATACGCAGAAAGCCATGCTCAAGGGCGTAACGACGGGGGGGCAAGGGGGGCATAATTCCCCAGGTGCCGAATCTTTGCGGGGGGTGCTGAATGACTGCGGGGTGGGCGGCGAAAAGTCTCAAGAATGTCACAAGTACTTTCTTAAATACAGCACATTTGCTTCCAAAAGACCTCAGGTTCGAACATGGGGGCGCCAAACTTGCTTCTTTTCTCCGGGCGCCATATAACCTCGTTACGCCCCTGGCCATGCTTATTAACATTGAGCACTTAAACGCAACAGCTTTTTACAAAAGAGCGCAGTACAATACAGTTATTAATGAGTTGATGTTAAATCTCCATCAAATATAAACATAATGAAGCACTCAAATCTTCCCGCTACTGTAACATGGTTTACCACACAGCCAAAAGCAACGAATCACGCAAGAAATTTATCGATTTCTGTGATAGCACATGGTGGGAGCCTAGTTCTTGACAAAAGAACTAAAAATTGAATTGTTTGAGTACGAGTGGTCAGATAGTTTATTTAATACGCAGCTCAGGCAGTCCAAGGTCTGCACAAATTTACTCCATTTCAAAATTGAGTCATGTCTGCTCTGATACGAGCAAATGCAAAATGTTTTTTTAAAGATTCGCTTCTGCACTTAGCGTTTTACAAGAATCCTGTAAGGTTTCGCGAAGTTATGGATCATACAAAATGACTACTTTTTGTGGTCAATGAAGCATAACGACTAGCAAGAAAGTCCTCAACTAATTTTAAAACTAAATCATTCTCATTGTAATCATTTAATTGTTGTGAAAACTTGACAGGAGGTTGTCTCAAGTCCCTTATCTTCACTTGTGATGAAAATTTTCAAAAAATCATGTGCTTACCCCAATTTTGGGGTAAAGAAAATTGGTAGTCATCAAAATAACTCATGCATGACTTAAATTTTGAATGGTAATAACTCGACGAGCACACATGCTGTTGACAGAGAATGACCCCTAAATGAAAAACGATGTAAGAAGGGACCAAAACGACATTTTAAAGAACTGTTTCAACCAAAGTGTCACCTTCAGATGCTTTCCTTATCATTGAAAATTCAGCTTTGTTTTGCAACTGAGTCAATGCTCCAGCTGGCTGACAGAAAAAAACTCATAATTATGCAAACCCAAAAATTTTCCAGTCGAAAATCTACTTCCATGGCAAAATACCCAAATTTGAATGACTTTCAAAGACTACTATTGTCCAATGATCTTAATGACCTTTACAAGTGCTGGTTGCAAGCCTATTATTTGCAACGTTGGATAGTTTAAAAAGTTTGTTTGGAAAAGCATTTGTTGTAACACATCCCCAAAGCATTTTCTGCTAAAATTTGTTTAATTCACAAGATGTCTTATTTCCATACTTCAATGATCACTGAGTCAACATTTGCTACGGCTGCAGTAAACTAAAGACAGCTGCTTTCAGCTACCACCTTCAGGCAGATCCACAATAATCTTTAATAATTTTGAAATCCAATTCCAGCACACAATGACAAAATGATGCTTCTTACTTGCTCAGTTGTTCCATCATACAGGATTTGATCTTCAGGTGGAATTTTAAAGATACCTTGTATGATTTTCTTCAGATCAAACACAGTATTTGATTCTTTTGCATCAGTAAAAATGGTTGTCTTATGTCTTCGAACAGTGAGAAATACTTCCTGTTGAGCAAATACAAAGGTTAAATAGTAGCTGACGTTAGAATTCTACTCCCAGCATCTTTGAAGGCCACACGTATCTTCCAAGAGCAACGTTGCATGATAGTTAGGTGTATATTCTTCTTCACAAAATGTGCAATTTTTTTATTAAGGAAAAATATTGTTGTGAAATTGAGTTACTTTGTAACATGTGATAGATGCACTTCTGTACACAACAATGCATGTGCTTGATTTGATTCCAGATTTTCAACTCATTACTTGCCATGCAGCTAAGTATCTGCATGCTGCCCTGCATCTTGGTTAATTAAAGCATGCTTTGCCTGGTGGCTACACTTAAGTAGACCAAGGACCAGGTGGAGTGAGTACATCTCTGACCTTGCTTGGTCCCATCTTGGTGTAGAGTCAGCAGAACTATCGGAGATTGCTGAAAACTCTAAGGTATTTTGAGTCCTCCAACAGCAGTGATGGCGAACCTGTGGTACACATGCCGGAAGTGGCACTCATAGCCTTCTCTGTGGGCATGCCCATGCACAAGGGAATACGCAAGGGGGGTGGGGTTGGGGTTAAACCCTCCCCCTTGAGTTTGATTTTTACAAAAACTTTATTTTGTTTGCAAAGACGATTAATTGTGTTTGTATACTTTTTGCTTGTTAATTTGTCGACTTAATGCAAATACCACGGAATAAATTTGCATACAAATTTCAAGGAACATTGTACATGGGCCCAAAAGTAATAATTAGGTTTTGGTGGGAATCTAGCTTATCGTCTGCATCCAGGAATCATCTCACCACTTTTTGCAGACCTTTCGACCACTACGCATGCAAGATTGTGCTCCATGATAGTTCATTTTTGTACGAAACAGTGTCTTTATTATGACAGCTTAGGCTGCTCAGCGCAAGCGCTGACCGCATTGGCTACATTACCATGTTATGTAGCATGATATAACTGTTGCACGAGCTCAAAAACAGCAAGTTTTAACACAGAAGCATTTAGGCATTTGATAATGTCTCAGCAGGGAAAAAGAAAAACTAAAAGTTTGCTGTACTTCTATACATAACAAAAAATTGACAGTTTCTTGCGTACTTTATGCGCATTCTCAATTCTTGTGTAGTTTAGCAAGATTCGATCATTCGATCTTGCAAACCGGGGTGCGCGCCAGCCAGTCCAGTCGCACACTTTTTATACTCGGCTGCTCGAATTCAATAAGACATTAGCTCAGCCTCATTTTGCCGTTGTAAATTGCTCTGCCGCACCCTGTTTCAACATACAGCCTGATATTCTTGCAGTTATGAACTGCTGTGTCATAGCGTTGAGTTTATTTTCCTCCAATATTCTAACTTGGAACGCTGGTAGTTTTAAGGAGAGTGCGTGTAGAAGAATATGCCTATTACGTCAACAAACTTCGCCAAAACGTTGGTTTGGAAATATGAATATAACATCAAATCGTGACGTCACAAAGAGCGCACACCAAATGCAAATGACCACCATATACCACTGAACAAACCCCCCCCATGAAAAATTTCTGCGTACGCCACTGCCCACACATCGTCGTTCCAGTACAGAGTTTGTTACCCGAGAGGGATGTGGGGCAGGTTGCTCCCAAGATCGGAACAGCCACCTTGAAAGAGACTGTGAATGTGCGGAGGACTAGTAACTCCCAGTGCTCAATCAGGAACACCCACTTACCCAGCATGTAATTTAAGAAATTATCCCCTTTGGTAACATTACTGCTTGTTAAATATTATTTTTGGTAAAAGTATTTTGGCTTTGAACCCAAGATTATATGGACCTGCTTTGTTTCTGAAAATGAAGTGTAGAGCTGGAACACTGTCAAGTAACATACCAAAACGTTTCGCTTTATACTTAAAAGCATTTTCAATGGTAAAGCCTACCACCTGCATCAAGCTGAACCAGTGGTTCTTAACCGAGGGGTGTGCTGCACCTCCCCAGGGGGACGTCAATAAATTTCCAGTGGAGGTGTGCGCCATTATGTGCTCTGCAACATGAAGAGATCAATAATTACATTTGTGTTTACAACTTGTAGTTAATGTCATGGGGCTGGAAACAAAAGAAAACTACTTAAAGGAGGCATGGGAGAGAAAAGTTTTTAGAACCACTGAGCTAAACTGTGGACAAGGCAAGCAAGGACAACATTTTCGCATTATTGCATCACAATAATTGATTAAACAAGGTGAAATTTATGAATANTACNATTGGAGAACAAATTAACATTAGAGTTCTTTGTTCCTGATGAGTGAAATGGCAAAGTGGACACGCAATAATTTATCGCTTTAGATCCACTGATTAAATCCGTGGTTCTCAAACTGGGGGCCATGACCCCCATGGAGGTCATTTACCATTTTTCTTGGGGTGGTGGGAGTTTCTGATAAAATATTCATAATTACTTACGGATTTTATATTATGTACACGAAAACACTTTTTGTTGTAGCCAAAATAATAGCACCTGAAAAAAAAATGATAGCCTACTTTTCCATTCAAAATTGTTTCAACCGTGATTAGGAGTATTGCAAAGTTTTGAGTATGATTATGACGATTACAGTACTGTTGCGTTTGGCAACGAACGAATAACTTTGTGACGTAAGAATCTGCTGTATTTCCAAATTAAATATCGGAATGTGGTAGCTAACTTGGGAGTTATTCTAGTTTTCAATGAGTTGTGCTGTAGAGTGATTTGTATATGGCATGGTCTCCGTCACTGATGTTTCCATGTGCATGATTTAATAAAGGAGTGTTTGTTCAAAGTAGTGATATTGTACTATCTTTTAATCATTGTGATTTTCTATTGTGTAAACATAACTGCATTTCACATGCCTGACTGGAAGTTTTCAGAATGGGGTTGTTAGGTTAAATCAGTGGTGTAGGAGGCAGGGGTACATTTGAACCCTCAAAAGTTTTGATTTGTTGAAAATTTGGGCAAAATCCCTAAATATCTAGGCAAAATTCTTAAAAAATCTGGGCAAAAATGGCACCCAATACTGCTTGACTTAAAAAAATGGTGCCCAACGTTTGCAGAAAAACAAGTGAAGGCCATTTTTTAAGAGGTCACACAAAAAAACAGTCGGCAAAAGTTGCACAAAAACTTTTTGGGCAAGTTTGGAAAAATTCGGGCAAAAATCCTTTGCACCCCCAAAAATTTGCTTGCTCCTAAACCTATGGGTTAAATGGAGTTGCAATTGGGTCGCTACATGAAAAAGGTTGAAAACCACTGGATTAAACACAACTTTAAATTTATGCGGTGATTACAAGTACAGTCTCAGTCTCCAGTTTGCTACAGACTGTCCAGCATGTAGACAGTAACTTGCAACATGTAATTAACCTGTTGAACTCCTCATCACAGGATGTGGTGATGGCATCTAGCCTAGATGCCTTTAAGAAGGGATTGGACAAATTTTTGAGAATCACTAGGAATATCTATTTTAGTGTAACCTATTTTTGCATAGGGAAAGCTTTAAGCTGAGTGCTTCATTTTTCAAAATTATGTGGTTCTGTAGACTGCCAGGTTTTTAACACTAAAAAATGAGTGTAGCAAAAAAAGCTAGCAGAAGATCATTCAAGTGGCTTGAACAGAGTAATTTGGAGTGATTGAATGCAATGGGAAAGCATCACGTATTCCATTCACTAAAAGTGCTGAAAGTTCTGTTATTGTATATTTCTTTTAAGACGAAAGATGGTAATGCATAAATTGTTTTTTCTAACCCAAAACGTCCATTGGCCTATGTTGGCACTTTGGAATACATGTGTCAGTTTAGGGTTGTGGTTTAGACACATGGTCTATAGGTTCGCCATCACTGTCCTAGGGATACTGCCTTTGCAAGCCTCCAGGAGGAAAAACGAGTATGAAAATGAATGAATGCTTTGCGTCCATATTTTGCTTTGTGGACTACTCTGTTTACAATAGTTTTCCATTAATTTAAGCCACATTTGGTTTGCAGCAATGTTGTTTCATTACATACATGGCAGTTAACGCACATCGCACATAACTGATGGAACCATCTAATTAATGAAATATGGACTGACTTTTATTCAATGAAACTAACCAAAGCAGGTTCCTGGTCAAAATTACGAATGAGTTGCAANAAACATGGTTGTGTTGGAATTTCTAGTCAGACTCTATTATAAAAAACATGTTCTCTGTAGAAATGTTTTAAGAGAATCAGTTGTATCACAAGATACATGTTTGGCAAAAGGTCTGCTCCATTTCTGGTACAGCTACATGAATCAACTATGACTAGTGAAATGTGACAAATGGGATTTTGGTAATAAATACACCAATGTACACGCTGACAAGACATGATACATCTGACAAAAATTTTTAACTCTTATGATGCCAGATTCCAGGCCCAAATCAACCTGCTTTTTCATCAAAGAAAAAATGTACTATCAGATTTCAAAACTCTGAACAGAAGTTATTTTAGTTGATATATTAGTTTTGCTGTCAAGATGTCAATGGGTAGTTTCAGCAAATTTATCTGTCTGGTTGCTGCCCCACACTCACACAAGCATAGAAGAACCACAAATTTTATTTTTGAATGAGTATATTCTATGCTTCAGCCTGTGAACTCATCTTCTACTAGCTAAGGATGAACCCAATCTGAGTAAAATACTCCCGAGACACAACGACTGATCAACAAAGTAAGGAACAAATTTGTTTCTGCTACAAGAGCAACTTGGGAACACTCACAAACCAACTTGCTGCAGTTGTGTGCTTGTCACACATGAAAAGATGACATTTGTTCTACAAATAATTTTGCTGTGGCTCATTGTTGTGTGCAGTGGCACAAGTAGAAATAATCAAAGGGGGTTGGCAACAAACTGTGAGATGCTAATTTTCAATGGGTAGACTCAACAAGGTTAGGCTAGTTTATCTCAAGCTAAAGCAACGAATGACGTTCTTATTGAATCAACAGGACTGTTACATCACAGTGGTGATAATTTTCAGAAGCAGCTAGGCTGGGTGACAGGAATGAAAAAGAATACAGTTATGCAATCAGAACAAGATAAAATGTCAGCAAGAAACTCACTAAGTAAACGCAACGTTGGTCCAAGTGTACTAACTGGTAAAGGATTAAGTACGTGTAGGTTAAAGCGCTTGGACCAATGTTGTGTTTACTCNGCGATTTGCAAGTTTCTTGCTGCCATTTCGCCTTATTTTTTTCACATAACTGTATAATTTTTTTGGTACCATCACCAAACCTAGCTACGAAATTTTATTGCAACTATTATGTAACCATGTTATTGTTCTGCGATGGGAGTCTGGTTGATTGCAAGGGAACCATGGCCTCTTCGGCTTCATTCTGGCTGTGCTACTGCGTGTATTCTCGACTTTGTTCACTTGCACTTTACTTGGGTTCATCTGCTACAGCCCAAACTGTCCTCTGCAATTAAGTAGGCCTTTCTTAATATAATTCATATCCAATTGAATGTTTTTGAAGCAATGTTTTTGCATAGATCATTGGATTTTAATTCCAATCCAATGGACAGTTCCCATTCAAGAATAATTTCAAACAAATGATAAATTGTCTAGTAACTCAGGCTAATGTGAAGGAGTCGGGTACACAAAGGTTTACGTGGGATCATCTGTCACAGCCCAAGCTTTTCTCTGTAATTAAATATGTAAAAAAATGTAATTCATATCAGATTGAATGTTTTTCTGAAGCAATGGTTTTGCATAGAGCAGGGGTCCCAACTATGGCCCGTGGGCCAAATCCAGCCCGTGAAGCTATTTTGTCAATAATGAATAAATAATATTTAAGCAACACTTGTTGATTTAGTAGAATGTAGTATATCACATTACATAAGATGTCTAGCCCCAAGACTGTTGTGTAATAGCTTACGTGACCTTCTGACAAAAAAGTTAGGAGACCCCTAGCATAGAACAATGTCTTTTAATTTGAATTCAATGGACAATCCCATTCAAGAATAATTTCAAACAAACGATAAGTTGTCCAGTACCTCAGGCTAATATGAATGAGCCTAGTACACAGAGGATGAACTGGCATATCATGGCTCTGTAACGTACATTACACAACGATCGACTAACTCATATGAGGACTTCTCATTCATTGTTATGTCACTGACAATGCCAGTGCCTGCCAGAATGACAGCAAACGGAAATTTCAGNGACACAGGCTTTGAACAGTTGCATTTAGTCAGTATTATCTTGTGATAAGCCCAAGTGACACTGTTGACCTGGAGTCAGAGATGAATGAAGTTACATTTTTCAGACTCCGCTCCTGGTTCTGGCTTAAGACTGCTCCGACTCCAAAGAATTTTGAAACATCAACCCTAACTCCTCTTAGCGCTCCGAAAACTTCCAAGTAACTCATATCAAAAAGATAGTGTCTATTTTGCTTCGTGAGACAAAATGTATGCCAGGGCTATTTTGCGCCTTTGACACACATGATTGAAGTGGTCATGTGATAAGCACAATGCAGAGAGACAAAACATGTTGAGGTTTTAGATTTATGACTCTGCTTATACTTTACACAATGTAGACAAAAAGCCACAAGTTTGCCTGCACTAAAATTAGACATTACAGTCAGCTGTGCAGGTTATGCATTCAAAACTTCGCATGTGTTTTCAACTTGTCATGTGATCACTTCAAACAATTGTGTATAGCTACTGGCAAAATAAATTCAAAACAGTTTTTGTCTTATGAGACAAATAGACACTGCTTATCAAATATACATTTTTAAAACTATGGGTTCCACTGTAATTTAATAAAGTGTTAACCGTTGAAACACTAGTTGAGTAGTTCAAGCTTCAACAAATTTAACCAGATATTTGACAATTATTTGAATTGAGCATTAACTTTCAATTTTTACAAAAGACTCATTTTAATCTCCAAGGCCAAGAGCTGATCACCTGTTTACAAATATTGAATCATACTTTAATCATGTGCTCAGAAAAACTCTGAACGTGCCAAACTAAGCCATTAACACGAATGTGCAAGCAAATCCTCTAAAAAAATTAAAATGAACATTACACATATTTTACGATCCTTTTCACATTTAACATAAGCAACAGAGCTGCAAACAATATGCTGTAGGTCAGTGCTCTTCAACAGGGGTTCCGCAGAACCCTAGTGTTCCATAAAAACATGTGGGATTCTGTGTGGGTTCCTTGTTATTTGGGGAAATGATTTCTTGCTTCAGTATGTTGATGTGCCCTTATGAATTTTTTTAGATCGTTGTGCCGTATTCAGACTCCAAGTAGGCCAGTTAGTTGTACAGGAGGTTGAGGGCAGTTAATAGACAAAAAAGAAATATTGATAGTTGTTGCATCAATTGTTGTTCATTGTTGGGCGATTAAGAAGAACGTTATTGTTACATCACCACTATACAATGTTGCCAGTGTACAGTTCATAGTTGCGCAGAGAGTACTACAGACTAGAGCTGCTGCTCAGCCTTAGTAAGGACAGTGTGAAATCCAACTTTTTACTATTTATTCAAGCCAGATGAAGCAAAATACCATATTTTCTTATGTGAAGCAAAATAATAACAGCGAAGGTGTGGACAGTAATAAGCAATGTAGTTCAAATGTAAGAGGGACCTCCTCCAAAGCAGACCAAATGTAATTCAATTGTTAGAAAATGGGATGACACATATTTGAGATGCGGATTCTTTTTAGCAGGATGACCAAATTCTGAATGTAGCAGCTAAATTCAAAAAAATGCAAGAACAACCGAGTCATTAAATTTCTTGCTTTTTAACTTCTGTAATAAGCATTTGTTTGTTGAAGTGTCTAATAACAAAACATATTCTTTCAGGTAATTTGTGTTTTTTTATTTTAGTTAATGGTGGTTCCATGACAAACGCGAAAGTATATCGAGGGTTCCACGATGCAAAAAAGGTTGAAGAACACTGATGTAGGTTATCTTTAAAGTTGCAACTATCAGGGCAAACATCCAACTTTGTTCAGGATGACTCCAAAATGTGAGCAGAGGTTAGACTGGAAATCTGCACAATGCATACAAATATTCCATCGTACTACTGTACCCTACTTCTAATAACATAATCATGACAAATCCTATCACTAGGCCTAGATCGTTTCAGCACACTGTTACTTCCATATAGCCTAACGGCAATTGGCAGCAGACTGTAGCCTGAACTGTGCTTCTTGCCAGGGCGGTTGAGGTGAACACTCTTGACCAAGGAGTGCTACGGCAATTTACTCAGTGGCTGTGGATTGAACACCCAACCTTCCAATTGAGAGACGGACACTTTACCACTGAGCTATTACTGACTATTGTTTTTGTCATGTGTCTTGTGCTGACATCATTAGCCCAACATTCTCATGATTACAGCATGGATTCCTAAATTCCCGAACTGCATTGTATTTTGCATAGGCAGTAGGCACTATTTTCTGAAACTATCATTAATCTTGAAATGCTCGGTACTCCTACCGGGTGTTACACTTTTGTGATATATGATGACACTGGTCAGAAAACACGCCTCAATCAATTCCATTCTGTTTGACAACAACATGCACAATAAATAAATTTCAATAGGTCCCTTACAAAATTTTAGTTGGCTCCTGCACAGACTTTAATGTTGATTCCGGATCCTGCTCCAGCTCAAAACTAAAAAATTGACTCTGGCTCCTGCACTGACCAAAATTCCAAAATCTAGCAAGAGTCCACTCTGACTACGTGATCATCTTTGCCTGGAGTCGCTCCTGGTGTATGCGTTCATGTTTTTTTTGAAATTCAGAAAGCCACTCCGCGATGCAACCGGCTACCTTCTTGAAATTGTATGTGCACCATGCTGTTCTCAAATGTGAGACCGTCACAGATGTTAAAAGGACCTGACATGTCAACTAAACAGTCCCCCTAGTTGCTCCCCTGGTTGTGTGTGATATACAAATAATATTCATGCTTCAAAAATTCAATGCACAACAATAATTACCATGGGTCAGATAACTTCCGATTTATTATTTGAATGATCATACTGCTACACTATTTTAGCCTTTCACTGACTCACCCAAAGCATTGCTTGCAGTTTTTAGGACTGAGGATGCATAGTGCTAGGAAATCAATTTTCTTAAAAGAAATTTGCTCAATTGATTCGCTTGTGTCACTTTGCGGAGATTAATTATTTTTGAGGCCCTGTTGGCAAAAAGTGGGTTTAAAATTTTTTTTATTTTATATTATGTTATACCAAAAGAGAGTAGCAGAAGAAAAATTGTTTTAGAAAAAGAATCATGTGCAATGTCTTAAAGTCAGCATATAGATAATTTCCATTTGAAACACTTGTAATGAAGCAAATCCATTATTTCAATTCTCATCTATCCTAGATCCTAGCCTAATTTGAATTCCTAAGTGGCAAAGAAGCACTGCTAAGCATTCCTGTGAGATATGTATGGTAACATCAAGTACTTTAGGGCTGTTTTTTACTGTGAGATTTCGGCAATTGGTTCTGTCATAGTATTAGAACTCACCATAACAGTATTCCCTAACCTACCTTTTTAGACATTATGACCAAATTAACTTAATTTTTTTTAGTTATTTCCAAAAAATGTGGTCTCTGCAGTCCATGACTGAAAACACAACAGGTTTAATGTTGTTGCACATGAAGTTGGATTTTTCCATGCTATGCAGCTGCACAGTTTGGTTAACATCTGTGTTCATGGGTACCAAGTTCAGGTGTTCAAGCCATACCCACAGTTTTTGTCAGTTGTACAGCACACCTGATTATTCTTGACATCCTTTTCACACACGCATAGTTTTTGGAATTTTCATAATGAAATGGATCCTGTTATTTAATTGTTATTTATATAGTTTCCAATATTTTTTACCACTTACCAATATATCGGCCATTCATGGACCGATAGCCGATATTTCCAAAATTTTGTTTTCTTCATTATCAAAAATATAATGTATTCTATGTCTTTCCTTTTTTAAAAAATGGATTTATGAGCTAAAATTTTTGAAATTCCAGCAATTTCAATGTTTTTTTAATTAATCTGATTGATGATGATGCTTTTGTTTTGGCTGCGACGGCTGACACATGCTTCATGGTTCATCTTGTTTGGTTATTTATGAAAATGCACCTGCTAGAGTTACTGCAAGATAGCTGTCTTGACTTGGTTTGTTGTGCTTTCTTGCTCAAGTTGTTTGGATGTGTGAGGAATATAACAGCATTTTGTCAACACCCACTGAGGCCTGAAGCTGATAAAACTGGCTGTTTTGGCTAATACCGACATATCGGTGAAACCCAAATATCGGCCCGATATATCGGTCTATCTCTATTTGTGATTTAAATGGTTTTCACATGTTGAGCAACTCAGCACCTATGTGTGTGCTCCATATTAACTTTCATTCTGTTCTATACACTGGATCAGCTTTTTAGAACCAAGGCGTTTGCCCAAACTTTGATCCAAAAATCTTGTTATCCTGACATGCACTAAGCCAGGGATGGGCAAACTACAGCCTGCGAGACCATTTCATGCGGCCTGCTGGCACTTGCAGAAACTCGTACGCATGTAGAATTTTATGAAACATTTACTATTTACATAAAAACTTGGAATTATATGAAAATAGTTTGTTACAGTTCTAACTAGAACTATAAATAGCATTAAATGTACCGAGTGTGAAATATGAAAATTGTTTGTAATATGAATATGTGGTTATTTACACACTGAATAAACTTTCCTACTTTGTAATGAGAGTGTGCAGCCCTCGGTTGCAACATTTCTTTAAAATGTGGCCCTCCGAGCAAAAACTTTGCTCACCCCTGCACTAAGCATTGAGTGCACTACATACTATCAGGACTAAAACAGCAACAACTTTAATGTGACACACATTAGCTGATGTGTATAAACAGTTTCCACAAATGGATAAAAGCAAATGACTAGAAGTACTGAGTCTTTTCTGTATTCATAAAATGTTTGAAAACATGCCATGGAAAATTCACATTTCACAGAGACATGGCAACTAAAAGCAGGGACGAGCATAAGTGTCAGTCAAGCTTTTACTTACCATTGCATGCAACTTGACCAAGTTTTTATCAGTCTAAAATCTAAACACCTGAAAAAGAGCTGTTTATAACAATCAACGTTGTCTTCAAACTAATAACAGCACCCAAAATAGATTTGCAACCTGATTTAACACTCTTCAAACTGCAAATTTAATTTACATAATACAACCTCTAATTGGAACAAACTACATACTTTCACTTCAAAATTTAGAAAAGTTCTTAAATTTTATGATTAGTAAACATAGTTATAGTAAAATGGGGTAAAAAACAAACAATTTTATGTTTGTATTATCCCTAAAACAAGTTATGGTATTTCCTTGTTTTTTTATGGAAGGCAATCCCCTTGTCAAAGCATATTGTCGCAATGAAATTTTGCAGTTGTCTTTTCCTTAAGAAAAATTATATTTAAATAACACCTGTTACATGTTACAGACATGATTGTGTTCTGTACATTGAAAATCATTCACATTCTTGTTCAAGTATTCAACCATAATGCAGATTTGCAATGATTTATTTACAGCATGCTTTCATAAAAAACAGGTTACAATGATCACTTCAGTTCAATCAGTCTTGAGCAAGTTGTCAGTATTCCATGCCAAACTTCTTACCCAGTGCTCTCACCTAACAATTTAAAACAAGTCTTTCTTCTGCCTGTATCTCTAAGTATTGGCTGCTCTGGATCATAAAAACAATACTTCATCCAGATAAATATCCATATATTTCACAATGGGCCAATCCCTAACAAGCAACTTGTATTAGTTGTGCACTCAATTTTGTACAAGTTCAATTCCACATTTGTTGGGATTTCATTATCAACATCCTCAATCAAGTCGGCTGGGAAGTAGTAGGTTTGTTTCAAAAAACAACGAAAAATTTCCCAATATACTCCTCTCTGATTTTTAAGTCTTTCCTTTCCAGTTGTACCTGGAAAACCTAGCTGATTCTTTATTCAGTAGTGCATTGGTAACTGGTTCAACAAGTTCCTCATATGATTCTAATGTCTCTAGTTTCTATATGATTTTCTTTTTCAACATGCTTTTAGTTTTTTCTCACTTTCTACTTGTTTTTTAAATATTGTGTCTATAATGACTCAGGGTTCCACTGTGGTACTGAAAGTGCCCAAAATATGCATTACGTATTGAAAAAGTATGGAAATTCTAAATGGAAAATAAATTTGAAGTATCTGAGCAGAATTTTACTAAAGGAAAAGCAGTTTATCATTTGTAGTGTTATGCAATGAGCAAAATTGAGTTTCATGATCAGGAATTTCAAAAAAAAGAAGTAATGCTACAGTAGAATCAGTCTAATTTGTCACCGTTTAATTCATCAATTCGTTACTTTTCCTTAGGTCCTGGCAGAATTCCCATCTTTTGTGTACATTTCTATTCATCTAAATCACTATTGTCTAGTGTAATTCATCGATTTGTCAACTCATTCTATCCCTGAGAATCGTTTTGTTTGGCTAATACGTCATTTGCAGTTTTGATTTTGATGTTTAAGCAGCTAGTTTAACATGCGTGGGAATTCAAACAAATTAAATCTTTCGCATCTGGGTGGTTTCGAGGATGTCGCACCTAAAAAACAGATCGCATGTGGCTTTGCATGAGCGTAACTCTGGCTTTGCATGAGCGTAAGCCGAAAGCAGTAGAGAGCTGTTCAAAGGCACAAAACATGTGGTAAGTCTTCTAGTCTGCACTCAAAAGAATTTTTTTGGTTGGGAGATGCAGATTTTTTGTGAGTGACGTCATAAGTGGAGGACTTTTAGGCCACATCGACCCACTTCACCTGGCCCTGGGCCCAAACTGTTTGATGGTAGTATTTCGCTGAAGTTTTTATTAGAAACTAGGCTACAATCCAAGTCTTTGATACTTTGGATGACCTGCTGGGGTTTCGGGTGCAGAAGTTATGACCTAAAATAAACACAATATTTGATTCATTAGTTAATTAGATAATTATTTTGTTTATTTTAGATAATACCTTTTGAACCAGAAACGCTAGAAAGTCGATCAAAGGCTCAAAAGACTCGAACTTGAGCCTAGTTTCCAATGAAAACTTCAGCAAAACACTTTGGATCTAAAATCATTGATGACGTCATTCACAAAAAATCCGTCACCCTCAACCAAAAAATATTTTTTCGAGTGCGGACTAGAAGACTTGCTGAAGCTTTTGAGGGTTTGAACAGCTCTTTAGCACAATCAGCAGAGGAGCTATGGTGTTGGTAAGGCAACCAAAAACTGCTGGTTTTAGGCCGATTTCCAGGAACAATATATTTGTAGACTGACCATAAGGTGTTAAGGATCTTCATCTGAGAATTATTGCACCTAGCAATTGTATATCACACTTTGCACCTTGTGCGAAGCACGACCCGACTCCCCATTGAGACAATGCAGAAAGTCTTTGAAGTTTATTAGAGATTTGAAAGATGTTAGATTAAATGGAGGAGTCCAGATAAGAGACAAGTTTAATTTAAATCAGGAGTCTTTAACATATGGCTTTCATATGGCCCACAAAGGCCTTTTGTGTGGCCTGCAATGTTTTTTGGGAATTTACAGATAATTGACATTCACGTTGCGAAGTGCCTTGAAAAAAGATGCCGCCAAATAATTGAATCAAAGCTGAATGATACCCAGTGCAGTTTTGTTACAGCCGCAGCACTACAAATGACATTTCACTCTCCAGTAAAATTTTTAGGAATCTTTGGAGTATGCCAAAGACATCTTCACATGCTTTGTCAACCTTGAGAAAGCATACAACTAAGTTCCTTGTAAAAGCTTTGGGACTGTTGCATGTGTACAGTGCTGACAGCCACCTGTTACTCCATGGACATCAAGTCACTGTATTCCTGCTCAGAAGTTTGTGTCCATGTCGGGAGAGTTAAATCAAACCAGTTCACCATTGGTGTTGGACTCCAACCAGCGTGTGTGCTGCTACTGCTCTTTTTCAGTCTCCATCAGTGGTTCTCAACCTTTTCACTGAAGGGAGGCAAATCCAAACTACGATTTTGTTGGAGAGCCTCACTAAAAATTTTGTAACACAATTCAATTTACACGTTTTATATCAGAACAAAGTCTGTTACAGAAAATCTTAGACATTTTATTGAAAGACTGCTGATGGCCACGCAAAGGGTGCGTCAGAGCCGAATGCGACCATCAGAACCGGGGTTGAAAACCACTGGAGTACATCATTGGATAGACAGTCGCAGCCGAGTTGACAAGGGTGTCACAGTTGGGTGCTGCAGGATCAACTGTTCACTTTGTGCAGACAATTTGGTACTGCTAGCATCTTCTCAACAGTCTTTAGCATACACTCGATTGGTTTTCTGCTGAATGCAACTGAGCCAGAATGAAAATCAGCACTAAAAATAGTGAGGTACTAAATGTCTTTCTAAAACCCAAGGCAGTGTATGCGGCAAAGTGAGCAGCAATACACTGCAGCAAGTGGAGAAGTTCAAGTACCTTGGGGCGGTACTTACAAGTGATGGAAAGTGGAGCGAGGAGATTGATACAATGGTTGGTAAAGCTAACGCAGTTCTGCATGAGTTTTACGCTCTGAACAAGCAACAGTCAATAAAATTGCCCACGGCGCTTAAAAATAGAGCCCCCATGGGGTCAATTATCACTCCTTGTCAATGTCTATATCAGGGGTCAGCAACCTACAGCACGCATGCCACACTTGGTATGCCCAGCATTTTCGAATGGCACACAGAAGCCCCATGTTGTACATATTGATTTTGTTATATGATACACACAGAAGGTGCATTGACCGTAGGAAAATACGTATGGTGTTAGCACACCGAATGATTTGAAACCTTTAAGTCAGCACACAGTTAGCGAAAGGTTGCCGATCCTTGGTCTGTATCATCAGCAATATCCTGATGACATTGTCTGCTAAACTGACATACACTGCTGAAAACATCAACAGGTCAACACTCCAGACCCACCATCATCAAAATTGGCTCCATTTTAGCATGAAAAAAGCATGTATGCCTTGTACTATCTTAACATACTTGACATGGGACAATGACTAAATATTTTAGTGCATGGAACAACCATCATGTTTGATCAAAACCCAATGCATCTTGGAGTGAAGCTCGACAAGTCACTCACTTTCAAGCCACATCTTACATCTGTGCAGTAGGTTTTGTCACATTGTACGATGTACATGGTTAAAATGCCTGGCCAGCGCAAGGTATGGTGCCTCCACGAGAGTGTTCATGACTAGCAGCATAGCTCTTGTTTACCCACTGCTCCATACTACTCCCCAATATTGTTGAGAAGCAGACATATGAAACAAGTTGATGTAGCTATAAATTCTGCCTTAACACTTTGAGAGCCGGTCTACGAATATATCGTACCTAGATTTCGGCCTAAAACCAGCAGTTTTCGGTTGCTTTACCAACGTCATATCTCGCCATATATCTGCCGATTGCGCTAAAGAGTTGTTCAAGGGCTCAAACAGATTGGCCAGTCTTTTAGTCTGCACTCGAAAAAAATATTTTAGTTGGGGGTTGCGGATTTTTTGTGAGCAACGTCATAAGTGAAGTAGTTTTTGGGTCATTTTGGCTCATGTTACCTGGCCTAGAGCTCAACCACTAGGCCAGAAGTATTTCACTGAAGTTTTCATTGGAAACTAGACTCAAGTCTGTGTCTTTTGAGACTTTGATCGACTTTTTAATGTTTCTGGTTCAAAAGTTATGATCTAAAATATACAAATTAATTATCTAATTACCTAATTAATCAAATATTTTATTACTTTACATCATAAGTTTTGGACCCGAAACCCCAGCAGGTCATCCAAAGTATCAAGACTTGGATTGTGGCCTAGTTTCCAATAAAAACTTCAGCAAAATACTACCATCTAACGGTTGGTGCCCAGGGCCAGGTGAAGTGGGCCAAGGTGGCCTAAAAGCCCTCCACTTATGATGTCACTCACAAAAAATCCGCACTCCCTAACCAAAAAATCTTTTTTCGAGTGCAAACTAGAAGACTTGCTGCATCTTTTGAACCTTTGAATAGCTCTCTACTGCTTTTGCTCCAGAGTTACGTGCGCACAAAGCCACGTGCAATCTGGTTTTTCTGGCGCAAAAATCCCCAAAAGCGGCCGGACGCCCAAGTGTTAAGGTCAATATTGCTAGATGCCCAAAACTGATACCTACACAATACTTGCCTGCTCTTGCATGCACTGCACCACCATCTGTCTGACATAATGCTGCTACTTGCCTTGAAGTATGCACTGATGGAACATAACGACTTTAACACCAGTGGCTCAAGCAATGGAAGATTTCACAGGTGGAAAACCCTGACCTTGGTCTGAAGTCTCAATCGCTTGGTGTGGACTAAGTAGAACCACCATAGAACGCAAGTCAAATGCTTCTTGGAAGCTCCATTAACATTCGATTGAAAGTAGTAGGAAATTTTAAATGTATACAACTTTTTGTGAAATATATATTAAGACTGAAGTGCATAGTAATCAACAATATTAGGAACCAATGTTGTACATAACTGTCCACTCCTTTTAGCTCCTTTAGTAGTCATCTGAGACTAGCATGACATGTAAGGAATAAGTTAATAATCTTGAACCTTGATGGATCTTCAGCAATAACTTGTTTCATGCACTTCAGCAGAATTATCTAACCAACAGCTTTGATATAAGTGCGTAGATACTGAAGCATCAAGCTCATAAATTAAGTATTACAGCTGGAAAAACACAGATCAAAATTTACACAATTACGCAGAGATGCAGTTTGCATATAAATAAATTTAACAAGCAGATACTCATGATACATCCACATAAGCCACACCATCTATATTGAATATTCAGCAATGCAACCAGCAATTTTCATAAAATAATTGCATTTAGTCACATGGTGACATAAAAAAGTTGAAGCATTCATAAATGAGAAGAAATCTGCTCAAACTTTTATGTGCAGTATGATGCTGTCATTAGGCTATAGTTTTTGTAATGTTTATTGATGTTGTCAGGTTACAGACAGAAATGTTGATCATGACTGTAAAACCCATATGCACGTTTTCTTAAGAATACTGAACACATCACATTTTTTATCACCAGTGGTTCTGGACCAATTAAACACACATGGGGCATCATACACTTAAAATGATCTTTCATTTGGGCATAATAAATATGAAGAGGTTGTTGTGATACTTGCTTGTTTGTACTTCTTGTGAGAGCTTGCCACAGTCTAGATTTATTAATATTATTCTTAACATTGAAAAATGAAGATAAGCACCTGTAACCAACTGCTTCAAACAATGCTAATTTCACAAAAAGTTATATTTACTTAATACATTATATCAAAACTGAATATCTTTTTTCAACAAAGTCACACATAACGTCAGGTCAAGCAAAAAATGCTTTTGATCTAAATCAGAGAACTTGATTGCTTTCAAGTTCATTGCCTTTTGAAATGTAATAGAGTCATAACAAACCACACAAAATATGTCACACCAACAAGTTTTATCACAGAAACAAGCACAATAATATTGTCTTTCATTAAGATTGCTTTTAAGCATGAAAGCTAAAAACACGTTATACTATATGGCCTAGGTTTTCTGTGGTAGAAGTCATCACCCAACATTTTTCCAAATCCAAATCAAAGAAAAATGCAACCATTCACATAACAATTTTTAACCCAATGTTAACCTATAAAAAACTAAACCTGTAGTAAGTTCTTCTATATGGATGGTAAAGGTCTTAAATAAACTACTCCATCAAGATCAGGTGATCATGCATACACTAAACCAACAATTAAACATTATTTTACTTTAAAAGCCTCATATTAACCAATGTGTGACTTGACAATTTAGATTCCATCATTTCGAGGAGTTAGCACCTTGCACACTATTGGCTAAATGCAACTGCAACCTTTTTACAAATGAGAAGTATGTAGCATTTCCAATCCAACATGTGTCAAAACAATTTAGAAAAATTATGTAACCACATTGCATTTAAGTGATGTCACAAGTTTGGTAGACAATGAAACCAGTGATACAAATGATACTAATATGCTTTGGTCAAAACCTACAACTTTCAACTGAAATACAACCTCAAAAAAAACAAAAAACAAACAGCTGTTCAGACCCATACCACCTCATCTCTCATGAATTTGCTTTCAAAACATGTGGAGCTATGGGAATCAATATAGCCAAAGAGATTCCAAAACAAATTCAAGAATGAAAAATAGACAGCAATGTGGAAAAGGCTTAAGTAACACAAAAATAAGAGATCACAGATACAATCACTCTGATTAGGTTTCCCCAAACTTAATTTTTTAAATGTGCAATTTGTATGGAGACAGTCAACTTGGCCAAACATTTTACACAACTACTTTGTGTTGTTCTTGTGCTTTTAAGAAAGTGAGTTTAGATTACAAATTGTCTGTTGCATGTGTGTTTTTGAAATATACCCAATGCACCAGCAACAAAATTAATACTTATATTCCAAATGCTTCTGAAAATGACTTTTACCATGTTTTACAATAAGTTAAGCTTTCAATGATACTGTTTTGTGCAATATGGAATTTATAAATAATTCAGATGAGTATCAATCACATAATTTTCAATCAGACAATTACATGTTGTACATCAGAGGTTTATAACAAAAATGTGTATCAATAAAACAAATGACACATATTAAAACATGTATATATATATATATATACAGAAAAAAGAACATGTAATAAAAACTCAAAAATCTTGATCCCAATTTCTTATCTTAAAATAACATCTTTTTATGTAGCTACATTCAATTTTATTAACTCCTACCCAAAAACATACAAATAGGTCACATTGCATGCTGCTTATAAAGGTTGAACCTGCATTCATTTCACATTTCTCTTGGCTTTAGTGTGTCCTTGAGAATATGAAAATCAAATTGGTCATGTTACTACTGAGTAATGATGCTGTTCCTTGCTATTTAATTAGTTGCTTCTTGTGGTTTATCTGAGTTATTTATGCTCTTTCAGTTTAGGTTGTTGTCGCAATAACATATAACCCACATAGAAAGCAGAACACACTGGTTTTCAAAATAAATACCACAATCTTTAAAAGACCCAAATAACTTTTCCAGCAGTTAATCAAACCCTCATTCACAAGCTGCAAGTACATTTGCTCATAATGTACCAAATATCAAAAAAAGACTTCCATGGAGAATGGGTCAAAAAAGATATTTGTTCCTAGGCAACATACACACTTGTGACACCACTGTGGTTCTTTTGAAGACCACTGTGGTATACCAAGCACAAATGAAAATTATGCTTGCAAAGGTTATGCAGTTTAATTAGTTATATAGGTGTGAAAGTATTGGCAGTTACCACCTTCGAAGCCAGTATGGTTTCAGCCTAAATCAAGCAGTTTTCACATTAACGGCATAACTCCTCCACTGATTACGCTGGAAAGCTGTTCATACCCTCAAAAGAATTGGCAAATCCTCAAGTCTGAAAAAAAATTATTTGGTTTTGGATTTGTTGTGAGTGATGTCATAAGTAGTAGAGTTTTAAGCCTTTTTGACCCACTTCATCTGGCTCTGGGCCCAAACCGCTAGATGGCAGTATTTCGCTCAAGTTTTATTAGAAACTAGGCTAAATCTGAGTCTTTTGATACTTTAGATGACTTGCTGGGGTTTTGGGTCTAAATGTTATGACCTAAGAACAACNAAAAAAGTAATTAATCNACAAATTAGATAATTAATTTGAAAGAACTGTACTGAATTTTGCTGCACTCTCTTCAAACATCTAGAACATATTTTAGCACTGACAAACAATGCTAGCATGCTATCTTCCAGCACTGCCCATGAATTAAGTCAATCATCACATAACAATTACGTCTTGATTACAGGTTCATATTTAATATTTATATTGTAATAATAAATAGATGGTGCATCTAACCTGATAGTTATAACCCCATAAAAGAAAATAGCTAATTTTATGAAACTATTATGCTTCACTGTAATTGCAGTTGCATTGTCCCTTTCTGCCACAGAATATGTCTTGCCATATTGTAATGTAAAAATACATGAAATATTTTCTGATTTCAGTGATGTTGACAGAGAAATTAAGGATACTAGGCTTTCTGCAGCACACCAACGACATGCCACATCCACTACACTGCACAAAAGCTTTTTAGTGCATGTTTCAAATGAGAAGTGCCGCAATCATGCAATAACTTTCTAAAGATATGAGGTAGACATGCAGTGGTATAGATGATTGCTAATCATCACACTGATATTTAAATTTAACTATTACATAGCCGTTACAGTGTTGCACGTTGCTAAAACATATCAGCTAATTTCTTAATAAGTCAAACTAGGGAAAATTGCATACAAGGTAAGCAGCTGTTTTAATCTTCTCAGTAACAAGTGGGGAAAATGGTCCTAACTTCCAAAGTTTAACACGCATTAAATGTATCTTTTAGTATTTGGACCTTTGTCAAAGCAATTACTTAAAAGTTAAAAAATTCATGATTGGTTTGCAATACTTGACCTATCACTTGCTGAAACACACAGCAATGGAATGCTGAGCAATGACAACAGTATAACCTAACATAGGACACAAACCCTTTATTAACTACCTGGCTGTCATATGGGAAGCACAAAACTTTTTTTCACCCAAATGTGTGGACCTTCTTAAAGTATAATATTCTGGACATGAAATGGAACTTATGCTGATCACAAATACCACAGAAAATTTTTCTAGGCACAAGTACCAGGAAATCATGGTGTTTGCATGGCATCAAAATGATGCACATAAGTATTGAACTGCAAAATATATATTAATTATACACTTGAGCTTTGCATCTGCAGCTCATCAAAGACAGAAGAAGAGTCGTACTTTCCTACACTATTTTAACATTTTTGCTTAATCAAAAGTCATGCAAAGACATCAATTTTCTAACACAAGTCACATCAATACACAACTAACACTTGGCAAAAAATAGTACACAAGAATAATCATCACTCATTCATTCCTTTCAGATTTTGGCCTTAGTTTTAATGAAAATATGTAAATGTTCAGGTAGCTTGCAATTTGTAAGTACGTGTAAGACAAATATCTTATTAGATCAGCTATACAAAGAATGAAACATAACCACAGCAAAAAGTACTCATTTAATAAGAAACCGAAGTACTGGTTTAAAAATAAAATCAAAGGTCCAAGAAGAGATGTATCAAGCAATTGCAGTTCACTGCGAGTCATGTGTGCCACCACAAGACGATTTGTAACTTTTGCAAAAATTAACCCAATAAATAGCAAATATATGACTGGGTGATGCTGCAAAAGCTGTGTTTTGGATTGAGAGGCAATGCTTAATCCAAAAGCTAATACTACAAATAGGCTGAGCCCAGGTGATAAAACACTAGTGCCAGCAATGGTTGCACCATTTTCACCACATCCACCATTAAAAATCAGTTTGGCAAACCGGATGAATGTTATCCCACAGCCAATAAATACAAACATAACTGGAATAGTATGCAAGGGAATTCCAAGCACAGGTAAACTGGAACTAAAGATTTCTGGCCCCAACATGAATGAAGTCAGGAATATCAACACTGCACCCAACTGAACTTCAGTTACATCAATTATACCAAAAAAAAGTGTTCCAGTGACATATGAAGACCAGTGTCCACAGTAAAAAGCAACGTAAGCAGAAAAACAGATAAAGGCCATCACCCAAGGATGATGGCCAAGTCTCATACAAATGCATACAGCAATGCTAACAACTACTGTTGAAATTGAATCACATCCATGATCAAACAATTCACCAAGAGGAGATGCTGAACCAGTTCTTCTTGCTTGTTTTCCATCGATTGCATCCAGAGACTGGTACACAAATAAACCAATTGCATTCAACAGATACACCCATCTTGGTGACACTTCTGTTGCAGAAGGGCAGTATACCATTAACAACAAAGAAGTAACAATGTTGATGATTAAGCCAACAATAGTAATGGTATTTGGAGCAACCCAGCGAGGGACAAGCTCCACTAGCCACCTCCAATATACTTGGAAAATTGGTTCAACAAGTGAAGTCCCAGATGAACTATACTTGTGTTTTTCCAAACCTTTCAGCTGTGTTGGAGAAAGCACTTCCATAATTAGGTAATTTACAATTTGCCAACACCACCTAAAGAATTTCTGCATGCAAAAAATTCAGATATAGACACATTAATGAAGTCCTTTTGAAACAAATAAAATTTAATTTCTCGTGTTTTTCACATTTCTGCAAAAATAATCCAAACAGCTTGCCCTTAAGTAATAATTGAATTGCATTAGCTATACATGGTAAATTTTGAAGGGATTAATAAGTTGATTTGCGACAGCTAATAAGATAAAATCTGTTTCATATAACTGCTGTATTTTTCAATTTCAGACCATAAGGTACACTTAAAATCCTTTAATTTTCTAAAAAATCGGAAGTACGCCTTATGTGGTTTGCCTAATGTATGAATCTGGTTGTGCTTTCTCACCTAGCATCAAGTTTGTGGTAAATGGTGCTATTTATTTCATTGCTATTTACAGCTTAACTATGAGCACTGCAAGATCAGAACATTTTTTACAAACAGACCCCCGTCATGTTACGTAATAAACCAACGAACAATTGCAACAAGCATCGCTAGAGATCGACCGATATGGCTTTTTTGGGGCCGATACTGATACATCAACAATTCATGGACTAGTAGCTGATACCAATACCAATATTTCCAAAATTTTTAAATCTTATGTTCTGCTTCCCCAAAAATATGTATTCTATCAATCTATGCCTTACCTCTTTTTCAAAAACATCAAAAGTCAGGATTTATGAGCTAAAAATTGAGAAATTGCAGCAATTTCAATATTTTCCCATGATCACAGTCATCTCCCAGTTAAGTTTTTAACTTAAAGCTGAGTAGTATGTGCGAATTTAGCTGGTAGGTGCGGACTTACATAAAAAGCGTATTATTACGTAATATAGAACTAGAAGGCCTATGGTGTATATGCATCAGCAAAAATGAAGACGCTGAATTGCTCTTCATCAGGGCTGAAGTTTTGAGACTGATTGTTGCATTGACTGAAGCTAACTAATCTTTTCAGTAAGGCACATAGTGTTTACTTACACTATTCACATATAATCAAGGGCATAACGAGGTTAGATAATGCCCGGGTTAAGAGGTAAGTTTGGTGCCGCCATGTTCGAAACTGAGGTCTTTCGGAAGCAAATGTACTGTATTGAAGAAAGTACAGGGTGACCCAAAAAGATGTGTACCCATGAAAATTTCAATTGTAACTTTGATTAAAAAGCTATTTGTTTCAAATTACAACCACACATTATTCAGTTTATGGAAGACCATTCACCAAAGTTTCAACTATTTCTGTCGATTTTTAGTCAATTTATGGCTTTCCCA
>JGI24158J21664_10001219_pt1 | contig 28201 bp, 23 predicted proteins | sample Ectturendosymbi3_FD_21664 | JGI IMG/M metagenome (IMG submission 21664) | reverse complement strand
TGGAGATGACTATAAGTTAAACTGTAGTAAACTGATCTCAATGCATTATTACTTAGGTAGTATCTTATCCTATAAAACATTGCAACACTTCGGGATAGTTTCATTTCGAGGTTATGTATGTGTTCTGTCCAGGAAAGATATTGGTCGATATACACCCCAAGATACTTGGTGCAAGTTGTGTGTTTTATTTCAGAGTCATTNATTTTTACCTTAAAATTACAAGATTGACTTGANTTGCTATTGATAAGCATATATGTGNTTTTTGAGTAATAATGAGCAAATAACCATAGCCGGTCGCGCTGCATTTTTTGTTTTTGACCAGCCTGTGGTTCGGTACTGGTAGATCTTGACTTCAACTCATGTCCCGGTCTTACCAAGACCTTGTAAATTAGTGCTGCAGCCTTCTTGCCAGGCGCACGGTGTGCGGAAGAGCTGCAGGGACTATCCGAAATGCGAAACAAACCAAGTCAAACGATACCAAACCTTGAACAAACTCAGTTGTGATGCTGCAAGAACCCTTTACAGCAAACCTTGAGCTTTCAGTGCTCAAAGATACACAGAGAGAATTCGTTCAAACTCAGCTGTGCAGAAATGTTTGAAATGTGGCGAACCAAGAAAGTATTTGAAAGGATAAATGTTTTCGCCGAAAAGCATGTTATCGAAATTCCCCGGGGGCTTTACTTTCTAATGCTGGTACTTCTTTGGAGATTTTTACCAGCATCGTGCGTGTCCTTCGCACCACAGAGTTTTCTCGTCTGCGCCAGTGCGCATCATCTCACAGGTTGAAAAGCACTGAATTAGCTTAAAGAAGTTAAAGAAGTCAGTTAAGCCGATTTAGTGCATGAGAAATCTTTCATTTTCTAAATGTAGATAGAGCAGAAGTAAACGTAGTTTGGAACAGGTTTTAGCTGTAGTTCTGAAAATGCTTTTTTTCGTTTTATTTCTTATAGATTCTCTTATGTTGAAACAAACATATGCTTTATTTACAAAAACACGCCACATATGCAAACAATGACAAAAATCATCAAATTCAGAGGTTTCTGTGAAATGCGACACTCCGTTGAACGCATGCAAGCCAACGAACTGCAGACCTCAATTTGCAAATTGCAAGTTCAAAGGATGCTGACAAATTTTCGAAAGGTGTCAAAAGAGATAGTACAGACGATAGTACCGAAAAAAACTGCTTAGTTATTTGGATCCGCTGCGGCCGCGGATTTGGGGCAAATTTACTTGGATTTTGTATCACTCGTTTATTTGATGCCAGTGTCCCTGGGCTGAAAATGAACCTAAGCGTGCGAAAACACTCAGTTATAAAAAACTTTTTTTTTATTTGTGAACACTGAAAAATGCTAAAAATTACAAAGTTTTCATCTGCTTGATCAAATTCTTTCAGTCAGAAAAATTTTCAAAACCACTTGAGTTTTGTGAACGAATTGGAAACGTTAAAGACACCACTAAGCTCAACAACGCCATCACTGAAGCCATCTACCTCTTAGACTTAAGAGTAGGATTGTGTTTCGATCGGAAATCCCGAACGGCATGTGCGCAAAGCTTCGCACCGTGGCAGCAAGCAACAATAGAGATCATGCTCGCAATCTCTCTTACTATAGCTTTCTCGCGCTACAATATAATGGTGTTATTCTTCACGCACATCCCGTTCGTGGTGAATCACACAATCAACGCAACGCCACCAGAGAGGTTGCAATAACATCCCCTCCTTTTCACAACGAACCACACCGATCGCACGCTCTTTGTGTGAAGGTTGAACTCGTCACGACCTCCACATCCTGGTCACAGCACCATTTTGTTGCTGCGACCAACGAACCACACCGATCGCACGCTCTTTGTGTGAAGGTTGAACTCGTCACGACCTCCACCATTTTGTTGATGGCTCAATGAGCAGTCTATTACAAAGCACTGGTTCCAGTCCGTACGTACTTGTCCACATAGTTGAGCCACTGGCCACAACAATTGAAAGTTATTACTTGCTTTCGAGAAAGAACTTTTGGCAAAAATGCTTCAACTGTACAAGCTGTTTGATTCCTTTAGATGTTTCATATACACCTGAAAGTTCTCAGGAGTTAGCATGTTAGTATTTATTCAACACGTTTTATTACGGAAGCCTCTGCAGTGATCAAAATCATAGTTGTAACCCTTTGTTTTTCTCCAATAACTAAATTCTTAATAAAAATGTATTTGCGTTTCTAAAATAGTTGAATATGCTGCTTTTATTTTCTCTTGTTAAAGATTATTCTGCAAAAAAGATTATGCTTGTTACAATGCAGTTTGATCATATTTTCAGGAGTGTTTTTCTTTATCGGGCCCAAAAATGGAATTGAAAAGAAATGAACAAGCAGAACAAAGTGCATCTACAGAAAAACGTTGGTTTGGTGCGGTTTGGCGATTGCCTTACTTGATTTTCTGGAGTGCGTCGGAACAACGTTCAAAAAATGCTAATCGCCCTTTGCCGCATCAGCCTTCAGTCAGGCTGGTAGCCATTATGAAAGCTACCCAACTGGTCTATTTCTTTTACTGAATTGCCGCTGTTATGTAGCCTGGTAGCCTACTTACTGACTTTTAATATAGACACAGTAGTTGTTCATCAATTTCATGTTACTTATTTTTAACACAAACATCCAGATCGCGTAGACATCATACAGGCTTCAGCTTTTGATCAGGGCCGTCACCGCTTGGGAATAGCTCGGTGATCCATACTACGTACTATAGTTTACGCCCCTAACCCAGTTTTAAGATATTTACATGAAAAGTGCTAGTATTCCCTAATTTGGAAATCTGCTGGGAAGCTTTTTGGTATTGTGTAATTTGATAATTCAAAAAAGTGATGTAATGCAAGTAAATAGAATTGTTCTTACAATGCTTTTCGCAAACTCTAGAGAAAATGTATAGGCAAGTGTGTTTTAACTAATGAATGAATAGGTATTTCTGAAAATTATATTAATTTTAAGTTTTCTTTATTCATTTTCCTATCTGCAAGAAACATATTTTAACGTCTTCCTCTTTCCATGTAAAATGTGACAGTATCACAGCCAAATTGCGCAACATGTTTGAAAGCAGTTCCAATAAATTAAAAAAAGTCAAAGCTGCAACAATTACCTGAGACAAAGTGAACGAACGTTACTTTTAAATATTGAAAACAAAAAGCGGCAATCGTGTTTTTACAGGCTCCCTTCACAATCGGCACCTTCCAGTGCACTTGAAGCTTCCAAAGAAAAAACAAAAAACGAATCTGAAGAACTGGTGAAATTTGGAGACGAAATGCAAGTAAACCAGGTAAGATATATAAAACGGGTAAAATTAATAATGCTGATGAAGCATTTACGGTATGATAAGAGTAACATCAATACGTATGTAGTGAACCACATGCCATAAACTCAGATATTTAGTTTTTACGTCGCACAGCGTCTGTGCGCATCCAATAATCACGCAGCACAGTTACGGTCTCAAATGAACTTTTTGTGAAGAGGTGAACAGTGAAGTTAGGTGAAAATGCTAAAAAATAAAACTTCTTGGGTGTTTCCAGACGATTGTACTTCCAATAGCACATGCATGGGCGTCGGAAGGAGGGCAGGGGGTCCTTTTCCCCCTGGATTTTGAAAATTACAGCGAAAAAGGTTGTTTTTTTAGTTTCGAGTTGGAAAAAAAACAAATTTCACCACTTTTGGCCCCCCTCACAAAATTTTTGGAAGAATCACCGAGTGGCTCCCCTGGCAAAAATCCTTCCGACCCCCATGAACGCATGTAGTATACCGGCTAAGTGGTACAGTGATACAGTGAGTAGAGCATGTGTCACCAACCTTGTAGGCTGGGTTCGATTCCTGATCGAGCCATAAAGCATTGTTGCCTTTCCAGCCTGTATGAATTAAGAGTTACGTTTTCATTGCTTGGTAGCCTTCCGTTGCAGGAAACGAACCAGGCGCCTTTGGAAGCTGCCAATAAATCTATCCAAGAGCTTGAAAAAGAGCACTCCCGCCTGCTGCGTCGGAATAGTGAAAGCGTTTCCCATGGCAACGAACACAATTGTGCTTCCTCACCCGACGCTGACAACTCGGATAACGATTCGCTCCCGGATGTTAGGGGCTGGGTCCGGGAAGACAAAGTGTATGAAGGCGACGAGGATCAGAGTGGAATTGTCAACATTATCAAAGCATTATTCAAACTTGTCATGATGTTTCTCATGCTACCTCGGCGTTTGAAAGTGAAAGCAACATGATCATGTTACTTTGAAGCATTTTAAGCGCTATCATCGTTTTCGAGTTTAAAATTTGTTTTCATTCAAAATAGGAAAGCAAAGAAAAATCTTGCAACCAGCTCAATTTTTCCTAAAAGCAGTAGTGCGCATGTGCAAAAGGAGTAGTGCGCATGTGCAAAAGGAGTAGTGCGCATGTGCAAATGGTTAAAAGTATAAGTGTTCTTTGCAACAGTGAAATGAAACCCTTGCATTTTTCAAAAAATTCTATATAAGCTTTGCACATATGTATGTTAATTTATAATAGGTTGTACAAACACAGCAGTAACGCCAACAGAAAATGTCGTTTGCAGCGTTCTTGCCAAATTTACGTGGAAACCCCTTTTCGTCCATTCCAGTACAGCACCTGTTTTACGGCTTATCACAAGGTAGAGTACTAACGAGTAGGTCTACGTAATGATTGAATAATGGCGTTACTCAGGCCAAAATCATACTTACAATGGTAACANAACATCTTNAACGTGTCTTCATCAAAGAAAGATTCCATGAAAGATGATGCTGTCTTGCATTTTTATCTTTATAAGTTTTTTGTTCACATTATTGCTCTCTCCTATTTTCGCTTATTTACTTAAGGTGCAGTACGTACCTAAGTTCTAACATGTCAAGCTACTGACTGCTCCGAGGTATTTTAATTTGTTAATCACTTAGGTTGTAAAACTAAAGCGCGTTTTTTCCTGAATGTAGTATTGTTATTCTCTCAGCAGTTCAAAATCAAGTAGCAGCACAGGACCTCACTTTCGCGTGCTTTTCCATAAGCACTGTTATTTTTGTGAGTGATTCCCACGTTGTCACTGTCTTGCTTTCCTTTCCAATGTAAAAAGTTCGCAACGTGAGGCCTTTTTTTCAAAACTTTGCTTGTGTAAAAACTCCGTCATGAGAATGTACTTGTTCATCACGGTGAATCTCCTTTACATTTCGAACGTTAGGAGGCAGCTTCGGAAAAATCTGCAACGTCATATGACATCATATATAACACCATAGTGTTTAAAACATGCTGGAAAACTCCGATCAAGCCTTCATATAGTAAATACGATTGTCCAATGCCCATCACATCACTTGTTGTGCAGTAAAATATAGACAAATTATTTCTTGTAGCCAAACAGTGGTTGCTAGGCATGTGCACCTTAGGAATTAAAAAAAGTTAAGCTCCTTAGCATATTTAATCAAAAACTGGTGAATGCCCAATATCTATTTTGATTCATGTTTTTCCATCTTTCGGGAAATCGCTTATTTGATATTATAGGTCGTTGAATTCCCTTAGCAGATAATGTGCCTTGACAAAGAACAGAAAAGATTATTAAGGTTTTGGGAAAATTTTGGACTAACCTAGTGCAAAAAATGAAGGGCAGATTTTTTGGTGAAACAAGTGTTTATCCTAATAAAATTTTTGAAACTTTTCATTTCAAGTCTGTTTTGATTTTGATAACCTATATTTTTTATTCTTCATGACTACAATCTTCAAGAGAGCCGAAAACGATGAGTGACAAATTTTAAAATGGATATGCTTTACATAAAAGGGCAATGGAAAACACAAATAATATCTTTCTATCTGCAAATTCGCACATCATTCTTCCGAAACTTTAAATCAGTCTTTTTGAGATATTTTTTTTCCTTTAAAGTATGAAAGTAGAGTTCAAGTGCGACCTGTTTTTAGATCGATAATTGTGCAGAAATCCGTAACTGAGTTAATTATTGCAAACAGATTTTTACTGTTTATTTTGTAAAAAAGTTTTTTTTTCAACTTTTTCAAAGTTTGTTGTAAACTCGCACACTTATAAACAAAGCTGAAACAAGCACCGTATTTATTCAGTTGTAAGCCAGGGCTTATAACGTTTTTCGTCATTTCGTGCGGCTTGTAACCAAGGGCGGCTAATACTTTTTCTTTACTTTATCGAAAGGTACAGATGACGCTCAGTCTTTCCTTGGCTCCGTTTTTTCGATCAAACTTTCTTTCTCTCCTATTCTCTTCAGCATCACGTGCACATCCGTCACAGGAGAGGATTATGATGAACAGAAGGCAGTTGTAGTGGTGTAAGAATCATTATCAGGGTTACGAATAAACGCGAAACATGCTATACACGGAAGTATCTCAGACGTGTCGGTAGCCTTTGTCCAAATGCAGCTTACAATTAAGGGCGGCTCACATTAATTTTTTAACACAATTTCGTGCGGCTTGCAACCAAGGGTTGTATATAATTCAGGACGGCTTGCTAGCAACGAAAGAGCTGAAACCAGTGTTGTACTGTAGCTTGAGCAAAACCAATCACATTTTTGTGACCTGCAGTTAACAGCAATTTACAAGAATTGTAACCTGATGACTGAATCCTGATCGTCATCAGAAAAACACTTTGAAACAAAACAACTGCGAGGTTCTCCAAATACCAAAAGCTGCAACTTCTAGAACTAATTCCTTCTAAACGGATGAACTGACCCATTTGATTAATTGCCAATTGCTTCTCGACAACCACTACAAGAGTTTGTAAACACAAGCACCAGCGTTGTTAGTCAGTGCTTCGCGCAGCTTTTTTAAAAGGTAATATTTGAAACGAATAAAAAAATGCGTAAAAGCATCCGTACTTTGCAAACATCGATGTTTTAACGTTTCAATGACAACAGGAAATTACGAGTAAAAGTATGCATGGACTGATTTACCGAAAAAGCTAGAAACATATGTATAAGAAAAAACAATGCTCAAAACTACCAGGTGTTGTTGCGCGGGCGGGGCAGGATAAAAAACTCTCACACCAAGCCGGGGTAATTTTTATTTGTAGACCCACGTCGAAAGGCTGAAGCAAGCATAAATAGAAATGTCCATCACGCGAAGCAACTTCTATGAAATTCTCATCAACCACTTCTTAACTCTCAGAAATCGTAGGATTAGATTTAAAAAGCCATGTGGTCAACTCTCAGCAATCGAAGGATTAGATTTAAAAAGCCATGTGGTCATGATATCATGTCGTATGCTTTGAAATTGTCAAAATTAATACTAGCACCTTTTCTCCTACATATTGTGAACACACGTGTTGGTTGAAGTGGTTTCAATCCTAGTAAAGAGCTAGAGAAACTGCAAACCAATAGTGCCAACGTCTAAGTGATGTGCATAAGACTAAATAAATATATTAATAATAAGCTAATGCCGCTTTCGCAATAACCATTCTACATCCGTACCAATTACAGACTTACACGTAAGCTTTCTTCAAAACCCTTGACTGATCTAAATAAACTACACAAGACTGCACAGGAATCTTCCTAAAAAATTTGGAATAATTCAAAGAAACAAGTTAAAAATTATTCTCAGAGTGAATTACAAGGCTCAAAAATTGCTTTATTCTTAGTACATAAAACAAAAGACAAAAACGAACACGCAATGTAAGAAAAACAGTTCAGACCGAGACAGGCTCAAAGCGATTGCACAGACGATAGCAGAAAGTCATGATACAGAGTTGTTTTACTTACTGGCTCTACCAGGTCAAAGCATGGCAAAAATATTATACGTGCAGTTTGAGGAATGAAAACCAGTAACGACGCGAATTCCAGGAATGCGATGCTTTCAGGGTGAACACAAAACAGCAAGAAAATTTGTAAAAGGCTATTACTAAGCGTGATGGAAAACGAACCTCTACATTTCACGTTAAATCAAGTGCTCAGAACTTTGGTTATCTCCTGAAAACATAAGCGAGAAAACATAACGCCAATGAAAGTCCAAGGTAACCAAAATATCTCATTATAGTTTTCTTGAATTCAAGTTCAGGTGAAGAAATATCTAACGTAGGTATTGTTTTTACATCCACATTTGCATTATCTACCATCCGGTTTGATTTAACAACGTGGCAACAGTCAGTGGCCTTTCTGCGTCCTTGTCTCTGCAAAAGAACATTAGATTTTAAGCAAATATTTCAGAAAAAGAACAACTTTGCTTAATGTAAGATCGTGCTTGGCTTAATGTAAGATCAAATGTGTATGATTTGCTTCATGTAAGATCGTGCTCCTTAATTAAAAAGTAGCAAGGTTTGAACTATTAATGAACTGGCGTTTTTGCTTTGGTGAACTTTGTCATGCCATCGAAGTGAATGCAGCATTGTTTGACAGGTCATTCGTAAGAAAATCACAAGATAAAACCAGAAACACTGTGCATACAAATTTTGCAAGTATTTCAACGAATGACCCTTACTATTGCGATTAAAAACTTTTACCATTGCTTGTTCAAGTTTTTACATCTGGTTAAAAATTAAAAATATTAAGAAGTCTAGTGGTAGTTGGACACAAGAGTTTGAAAACAAAATTCAGAACTTGACAGGAAGTTTAGTTATGACAAAGCGAAAGGATGCAAGCAGTGTTACGCGTGAAAGAACGGTGTTTGGTGCATCAAACTTAAGCTGGCAACAACAGAGGTTTCAAACAGGCGAATACATATCCATGAACCTTGATATGCCTGAAACATGTTGATTGCATACTTGTACATTATAAGTAATCTTTTAATTTTTGTACCAGGATAGTATAGCGATTTAACCATGTCTTCATTATATTATATTAGTTGTGTCAGACTACGTGGAAATGCTTTTATGTTTTCAGTGATCATGAAAGTTCAACATTTACTTCGCATGTTCTGAGTGGGGCTTCATTTTTGCTTAAGTTAGTGTTGTCCACACCATTATTTCAAAACAAATTGACGCGAAGTTCTACTGGGAAGTGTTTGACAAGCAACGCCATAGAAATTTGACATTTGATATCCATGCCGGCGTGTCGGTGAAACCCACATCAATTTTGTTCCTATAGTTCGCAGTCTCCAGACTAGATCGTCTTTAGTACAAGCGGGGTTTCATTGCATATCTGACACAGATAAGAGATAACACCTAATGAACTTGGTCTTAAATACAAACTTTACTAAATGCAGGCAGAACCACTGCAACAGTTTAATGCAAGTGGCTTTCTACGAAAACATATAGGATTAGTAAAATCACCTGACTCATTAATTGCGTTTCCTCTTGATGCTTTTCTTGTTCATTACAACAATTCCCATTTTCACTGTGTTTGGCCGACTTGAAGAGATTGTTATGCTGGAAATCATAAACCAAAATGATATTAAAATGACAAAAAACTGAAGCAAAAATAGATGTACAAACATCTTTTCATGCATTTAAAAATTCTGAACGACAGAGGACGGTTCATTCAATTGAATATTACCAGAGTTTACTGGTTAAGGTCTTGGAATTGTTTTTTTTTGTTTGAACTATGAAATCTTGATATTCGCTCAAAGACAGAAAAAGCAGAAAGATACGTAATTACACTTTTTAACAAAAGCACAATTGTTGAAACCGTTACTGATAGCATAATACAACTTATTTTAATTAACTTAAAGACATACGTTCACGTTACCTGAATAGCATATTTATAGTGAAAATACTGAAGGGTAGATTTTATAAAAGACGTTACATTACTTTACTTTAAGGGCGTAGCCATGGCAAAATCAAACGTTCTTACCACTTGCACTTCACTTAGCTAGTGTAGACCATTCTTTTGTAACTCGAACCACTGCCTTCGCAGTTGGAAGCAATTGTTCTACAGCTATATTAGAATCTCCAAGTACCCACAAGAAAATGATCGTTTAACCCAACGATTTGCAGTGAATTGAAGCGCAGACTACCAATGAAGTAAGATAATCTAATACTGTTTTCTATACGGAAATAGAGGATGTTATTTCACTCCATCAGGGTAGTTGTACATAGTTACCCTGAATAATCAAGTGCAAAATTGGGATGCATGTAATTCTAAAGACCCTCTTTCAATTCTTTGCCCATTGAAAGGGCAATCAGAAAATACCTAGAATTCCAAGCACAAATAGAAGTACGCAACCTCAGTTTAGTGCATGTGGAAATCATGTTAGGGTGTAATTTACCTTTCTCTATATCCATACGCAAATATAAGAATCGAGAACATGTTAACACCGTTACCTCAAGGTGTTGCAGCATTTGTACAAAACACACTAGCTATCCTAAAATTTCGTGTACGCTGCCGAGCTGTAATACCGTTTTTGACTGAATGCTTCGCAGCGACATAACGGTTTCAATGTACTTATCGCTTCGTTCCGCTTCTTGCGTACAAGGCCTGGAAACAAACAAGTCATTTTGCAGAAGGAGAGGTTGAAAGTACATCGCATGTTTCAATAGATTGTTTAGTATCTATTTGCACATGCACATCATGCTTAATTGGTACGCAAGAAGGTATCAACAACAAATTAAAACTTAAAGAGTTGGAATGTCGACATCACAATAATTAACGGTTAAGCGCAAGTTACATATGCTTATGGGAGAATGGACTTTCGTTCTATCGGTAGCAATTCGTTTTTTGAAGTTCAATACCTTTGTCATATGCTCGCGATAAAGGAGGTATTACACGTAGACGCTCAGTGCCCAATGTCATTGTGATGCTACGCCCATGAAGATAAGGTCGTTTTGGGTTGAAAATTGATAGGTCATCCAAATTAACAGATCTCTACTTGCAGTTTGTAAATCCTGCGGTATTTTAGCCACAATTCTGTAAATCCTGCGGTATTTTAGCCACAATTCTGCAGAGCAGGGGTTCTCCACCTGGGGTTCGCAAACCCCCAGGGGTTCACGGGAAGATCTCCAGGGGTAGTGGGCAGTTAAGTTTATGTATTGGCATTTTTTAATATTCTATATAGGGAAATGCATGCCGATTGAAAACTTCTTGCCCGCTAACGTTGGGGTTCGGGCTGATCCCTTTTATGACTCGGAGGTACGTAAAACGGGAAAAAGGTTGAGAGCCTCTGCTGTAGATGCTGGATTTAGACAAGCACATGTCATGTGCTTGTCTTATGGAATTGTACAGAAACAATTTGTCATGGGATGGGAGAGAAAAGTATTCCCCAGAGAAGCTTGATGATATTTACAATCAAGTATGCCACGCTGCTTAAATTTAAAGCTTGGTAATACAGTACGTCGTGGGTTTCCTTTCTCTCCGAAAAAGGACGCGCTATACACAGTTTCTTTGCTTCAGTTTCTGCAAATCGCACAGTCCAACCAACTTACGGTAAACCACCAGCAGTATCAGGGTGGACGTCATTTTCCTGTTTCGCAGCGCACTGGAAAAAAATTACAGAGGAAACAAAGTAAAGTAACGTTTGATTCTTTAAATATAACGATCAGGCCCGCAACCAGAGGGGGGCAATCGGGCAATTGCCGCCCCGAAATTTTCACAAACGTATGTATTTGTTAGGTACAGCAACAAGTTACATAATTTTGCCCCCCCCGAAAATATCAGTTGGTTGCGGCCCTGATGACGATTGTACATGAGCAGTTTGGTTAGCATGCAAAGTCTTTACAAACTGCTCCTCTATAGCCAAGTTTTTCATAATATTGTTATTAAGTAGACTATTATTAGATTCTTGTGATGAATATAATTCTTGAATACATGCAAGTCACTTGATGACTAGTAAAGTCACGATAGAAAAAACATCAGATGGCAATTAGCACGTTTCCAAGCATGAGTTACAAATGCTCAACTACATATGAACAACAACTTTTTAACTTAGCCAACAATGTAGCCACAAATATTGAAAACCTTGTTTTATTCCAAGTTATAAGTCCAGACGAAATACACCAATGATACAGAAGGGTGAAGGCGCAATTTCCATGCATTAGTGTTGCATTACGTGAGAAGACTATTATGTATTAAATGACAGCAATGACTAGATGAACCACCCACGATTTGATATTCTGTTGGTATTACTGGAATGAAGGAGACTCGAGTGGGAGTTTTGTTGATTCCTGTTCAGTGGCCAGTACAGAATTTAACTACGTTTTTGGTATGCACACGTTTGCTAGCTATGCAACTGGAAATATTGCCAAGAGCCACCGATGAAACAACTTCACTTGGTCAGCACCTTCTAATACAAGAGCAGCCGGATCTCAACACTGATGCACAGTCGCCTTGTATCGCTCGTGTATGTATTGGTTTTCTTATAATTTAACACTAAGGCGAACCGTCGAACAAAATACTTAGTTTACAAAAAAAACTCCAGTAACTCCGTGCAATTTACCAACTACTTTCAAAATATGACTTTTTATCGGCTAGGAGCATTAGTTAAAAATTATGTCATAAAACTTAATACATTACTTGAATTTGACTGTGTTAGCGTATCATTCCGTTGTTGTATACTTACAGGGTAAAGACGACCGTAGTACAAACCAGCTTTCGACGACAAGATAAAAGCAATTAAGACCATCAAAGAAGAAAGCAACACACATGTCTTCTGCATCATTCTTTATTTTTTTAATCAAATGTTTCTTTCAAACTGAACCAAAAGAAAATACAGCACTGTTTCCACTTTTCATTAATGGATAACTATAGATGCCGCAGTGGGGCTTTGATAGAAACTTTCCTATGTTACAAAGTACAGCGCTGATAAACCCTACACACGTATTTATTGAATTTCTTAGTTACACTGCAGTATGAGCCACAAGATTTGGTGGGCTGAGCTATGGACACAAGACGTAGCTAACTTTGCCAATGGGTTTACTTCATTACCACGTACTCTGGAGCTCACATACGAGTTTCCTGTATTTGTGATGTTCGATGCAATCATGGCACAGGTATTGCTGTAGTCGTTACCCACTGTTCATGCAAGTATGGTTCAAGAGGTACATTGAAGGAACCAGTACGACAAGCGAAAGCCACAGCACACAGATCAATTCAGAGTACGAACACGGACCGGATAGGTGAATTAGGAATCTTCAGGACACTGGAATGAAAGTAGAGACCAGATTTTTAGTTTTGGTCAGTAGTCGTGAATAATGTAAGAAAGGGTTAGGGGTGCATAACCTTTTTCCCTATTGCCGCCCGCATTACGTTTATTTAATTGCGGCCATAGGTAAAATGAAGACATTTCTTTTGCATTGCTTGTGTTCTACGAAGTCCGCTCATAGTACAGAAAACGATTTTATATTACACGGCCGCCTTACATGCTTCACATTACATGCAATGGCTGCATAAACTTTTCGAAGGCCGCCCGTACGGTTGTGCACCCCTCATTTAAACCGACCACCTTAACTGTGTTTAATGTTGAGTGTTACCTCTGTACAAGCATACTGCAAACAAACAACGGGAATGAATATTGAATCTATCACAAGTACACAGACGCGAAGCATTTATATGTATCTTTATCTTCAAAACTTGGCCTAGTGGCGTTCGAAAGAGCCATGCCGTACGCAGAAATTTTTCTGCTCATCACTTTGAAATATTACACGAAATCTTTTTATCCGTTGGGTTAAAAATAAGGTCGTTTTTAATTCTGGTTCTCTTGTGTTTGTGTAGCTCACAGCAGCGGATTTAAAAGTAGATATATTAAAACCCAGACTTTGAATACTCCACTGATCAAACTGAGACAGACACTTCTGGCATTTCACGTTTGGTAATGCAACAAAGGGCATTGTCTATCTTCAAACCTTAGCTTCGATTATTATCGGATCATGTTAAAATCAGGCCTGCACAATATACGATCCGCGAGAACTCCGCATGTGGCCCGCGAGAGCTTTGGCAATTGCAGAAAATGTTGCAACAGCCCGACTTCGGATATATAATTAATTGTCGTTCCAGAATTTCTTTCAAACTACAACAAAATGAAACGGGCGGATCCAGCCAGTAAGTTTGGGGGGGGGTGATTTCAGTAATAGTTGGCTGTCGAGTCTCATTACCAGTTCACTACTGCCAGAGACATGAAGTATGCTTAACAACGTTGCTGCGACAAAATAATGGACGTCAAAATGGCCTTATATCGCGAATGCTGTTTCCTGAATTGTACAAAATCATGGTGAAAAAAGTTATTTTTGTAGGTTTCAGGTGGGGCGATCGCCCTCGGCGAATTTGTGTTGGTCAATTTGGCCTGTCCAGCTTTGAGTTGTGCAGGCCTGTGTAAAACCAAGAAAGGGGCCAGAGATGCTGACAGTTTGTGCAGAGAGTAGTCGGTGTGCAGAGAGTGGTCGGTAGCAAGTTGTATTTACTTCAGTCCTCAAGCGTAAGATGTCTTGCAAGCAACTAAAACAAAAAAACACATCAGTGCGTTTTATTGAAAGGCACCATGAGTAAATTGTAGAAGCAGTCTGAAAGGACAAATATTGATTCAAGAGCAGTGCGTGCGCTTCCAGACTGCTACTACTAATGTAAACTATGCATCACGACTCATCCCTAGTGATGCCACTGGGCTCAGTCATTGCAACATCAAACTTTTCAGGTTTCAACATGAAATTTCAGGTATAAACATCGAACGACACAAGTCTGTGTCCTGTCTTTTCAAAACTTTCTTTTATATAACCTACAGAAAAAGACATGGTTTTGTTTAATTTAGAAACTAGAACATACAGATGTAACTGCAAGCTTCTTTTCAAAACTGTTTGTCATAAAAAAAACTCTACTTCTTTAACCTGAGACCGAAACTCTGACATTACAAGTTGTGATGCAACAAGGAGCATTATCTGTCTTCAGGTATTAGCTTTGATATCTTGCAGAACACAGGAGGCATGAGCGTTAACAACTGTTTATGCGATTCATGTGTTTTCCGGTGATTCATGGTTTTAATATAGACATCCACATTTCACTATCATTTCTCAACTTTTTTTCGATTGTTAGGTTAGCTAGTGGGCCCCATTCAACACCTACAGTAAACTTCCGCCCCATTGCTCAAACCAGTAGTTACGCCACTGGTTGAAGAATACGGTGAAGACGCCGTAGGCTAGTTCACTGAGGAAGGAGCGAGACAATTTGGAGTGAGTGACGTAGTCATTAGAGAGAGACAATTGAGTAAGTGACTTTGAGCTGCTAAAGAATTTCGATGAAAGGATCAGTAGCCTACTCAACAAGCTTGCTCAGTGTTGTTTGATATGTTGTCCTCATGGTTGCAGAACGAGCTGTCAAGGCAAACCGTAGAGCCTTAAATCAAAGAGTTCTCATAGTTCTCCGTGGCACTAGAACTGCCAGTGATTCCAGATCAACACAAGTCTACTCGTCACGGTAAGCTTTGGTTGGATTGCCCCTCCCCCAAAACAAAGTTCCAACCATATAAACCAGGAGTTTTTATAAAATTCAGAATGTCAAGCTACCCTGCACAAATGAGAAGCCCCTGAAGATGGCTTTTTGTCGACGGTTCAGGACCCGCAGTTTGTAAGTTTCTTACCACGAAGATTAGAAGACTCAGCAACAGTGATTTGGGTCCATCTATACAAACAATGCGACTACGGTGAAACTTTCTTCCAAAGAGAAAGCAGTGTGTGAAAATCAGCAACGTTTGGGCTATTTTTTTCAAATGAACTAAATTCAATGAAAATAAGGCTGTTATTTGGTTTTCACGACATAAAGCAAGAAATTCAGAAGAAAATCGACAGGCTTCAATTTCGTAGTTTTCTTAAGGTTTCTCGGGCTGATTTCTCTCACGTAGGCATCAAGCGGGGTGTCCGCGGACATGTGTCTATTTCTGTCTACGTCTATTTCCAAATGACACAAACTAGTGGTATTCACAAAGTACATTTTTTAGAAATCNGCCTTGCCATCAAACACGTTGATAGGTAGGAAATCGTCATGAAAGCATAGGAAAATCGTGTCGCTTTNGATGATTTACCTCCTCCCGGTTGGACGAATATGTAACCTCAATTGGCCATCACCGGAAGCATGGCAGTTTTCCCAGTCAACTATATTTCCTAGTTAATCTCGCGATTGCCGCCCAGTGAAAATTGCTTATTTTGGGCTATGCCTTGGATGCACTTCAAAGGCGGAAGTCTTCAGCATCGAGTGCTGGGGATACGGGGTTTACCTGTCATCAAAATAATGGTTGAAAATAGCACGGGGCTTGATCCTACGCGAACCTGAAATGAGCGATTTGACATATCTATCCTTTTGACGCATAGCTTCAAAGTTTGTTTACCATGTCGCAATTCCAGGATGTTCCGCGTACCGTGTCCAACCACAAATGCTCGGCGTAAGGAATATACTTTTCCATAATATCAACTAAGTATCTGTCATTACTATTTGAAAGAGGACTTGCCCGCATGTCATGTTGAGAATTAATAACCAGCACACCATGCTGAGAATTGATCAGTATAGAGCATAAAATGTTTTCAAATAAATCAAACGCCTGTACTGTTAACTGGTTGGGTTATACACATTTATGTACAGAGGTTTCACTAATGTCATCTATCGAATTTCCATGCATCTGGATTTCGAAATAATCTGTTCGGTTTTGAAATGTAAGAACAGTCTTAGATTCAAAAGGAAATTCCGACATAAAATAGAGAACTACAGCGGAATCACGCAACACACCTTCCCCGCTCGGCATAAGTTAGTTTTGCACTCGTAACACTTACAATGTATCAGCCGCCTTGTTTCAAGTGAAACATTATACTGTATATAATGCATTTGGCATCTGATTGGGTGTAACGCGGCTTTCACATTGTTTATCCACGTTTCTAGAGAAGATTGAATTGCTATTGGTTAAACCCGTTCACGTGACTAGAACAAAATGACCGATGTGCATCAACGCTATTTCGCAGATAATAAACGATAATATAGGAATGCAAGACCGCAAAAGTCGGTCTCTCTGACTGTGGAGAATAGCAAGTAGGCCTACTTCTACTGTATTTTTCAATTTACTGGAGCAGTCACCTGAATTGCTACCAGTCATTGCTATTCCTTTTTTCGCCGGGTCGGTGTACGTTCCCTAAAATAATCGGTTGACTCTTAACGAATCCTCATCCATTGGGTGGTGTAGGTTCCACTTACTAATGAAGTATAAAAAGGATAGAGTTGCTATTTGAAAAATGGACCCAAAGCCTGACAAACACAAGATTTATAGAAAGACTAGCAAAGCCTAAAACCGCAACCCTATCACAAAACCGTCAGCAAACCGTCGAGGAACTCAACCGTACTTTCTCCTCACAAAAGTGTATTTAGTCTTCACAAGTAACTATTCTTCACAGAGTGAAAGTTGATCAGCAATTTTTGTGCGATAGGAAATTAACTTCACGTAATGCTACACATCCTCCGTCCTGATTGATGATGTATTCAAAACGCACCGCTTTTACAGAGACTACCTCAAAAGCTCGTAGCAAACCTGGAGCTTTTACTTGTCGGTCTTCACATGTCGTTCAGCATCAATACACGTCACCGCTCCGTTTCTCTCCTTGACTTCTTCCTGATCATTACTATACCGGCGCAAGAATCTGTCCAACAAAAGTGCCGCCAGCATAAAAACGTTTAATCAGCGTCCTGCTCGAAATGCTGTGACACGGAAAACGTGATGTTCCNCNAATAACGTTTCCGGCATTTTTAAGGTGAAAACGACATCTTTTAGAGAAAAACCAGACTTTTGCAGATGGTTGTCAATCAGANATTTGGTAACCTTTTCTGTACAGTTTTATTAACTTATTGGAACTTTGTTTTAGATATTGCTGCAACTTACCATTTGAAAAACTCTTTCAAGCATTGCTTCATTGTTGTCATAACATCAGAAAATTCCAAATAAGCTTTATTACAACACCATCTAATCAAAGACAAACGCATGTTATAAGCCTAAGATCAGTAATATTTTTAAGATGTCATGTAGTTTGACTTTTTCAGTGTTGTGCAAATTACTCCTTGTTCCTGACCTTACACTTTCAAAAGTGAAGCTGACGTCCAAGCATTATGTTCATATACGCAGTGACGTTTGTCGCTGCCTTTGATGACTCACTCTGCGTTTTCGTTTACTTTACAAGCACCTAAATTCGTTATCCTGGCAAAGAAATAATATACGAAAATAAGGAATGATTAGCTTTTTGCAATGATTTAAGCGTTGGAAAGGAACAAAACATCGGAAACTTGCAGAGAAATAATTCTGTGCCCAGTGTGCATCTTCGTTCTGTCTATGACAGATATCGGGATGCTTCACAATTTGTTCATCGGCTTTTGATTCACTCTGATTTTACTGAAAAACTTATTGCATGACACAAAATGACCAATTGATCATTATGTGAGGATCGGAACAAATACCGATCTAAAAACTGACAACTTTTTGGTGTTTGGTAGCTGCTTTTCTGTCATCACAGAGTGATAAAGCTCACGTAGAACTGTGTTCTTTGCCAGTCCGTGTATCAATCACCCTGTTCCGCTATCCGTTACTCGTGAATACCACCCTAAAGTATTACCTACAGTATGATACTGTTATGAAAAGGCCCACGTGCCGTTCTTTCCCCTTTTGAAAAGACAGGGGGCAATGCCCCCGTCATGCTCCGCTCTCCGGCGTCCTTGGTAACGACTGCCAAATATTTAGGCTAGTTGAATGACGCAGTTTTGTCTTCCTATGCTTTTTTCAAACTGATCCGTTGTGCAGATCACTGACACATGGTTACCGACGAGGTGAACATAATTGGATGAACAAAGTTTTACTCTGATTAGCTGTTAACGGACGAAAAGATACTCGATTTAGACTAGCCACGCCTTCGAAAAAAACTGTCAAACTCATGAAACGACACACCAGGTGTACGTGATTAAAAAACTTGCGACAAGGTGGTACGAAATCGATTGATCAAAGAACAAAAACGAGGTCTGTCTAATTAAAAAGTCTCTTTAGCCCTGGTGAAATCATTCTGATCATACACATCAAAGCTTCCCAACAACGTGAACTGGACAAACAAGGGTTTAATCGGATCCAATACGACGCGATCATCTATTCTAAATAACCTGAGAAAAACAAAAGCAGTTTATCTCGAGGCATTTGCAAAAACTTTAAAACATTCTTTCATAAACGAAAGAAATGTTTGCATGAACTTACAAAAGCATTTTCGAAGCAAATTTGTGGGTCGGCATCTGGGGCCCAATGGGGGTTTCCCGCAAAAGTTGCCCAACCCCTGGCAGAAATGGTTGTCGAAAACCCTTTCTCTTACTAGTTCAATTCAAAGGTTTGGCAAAGGTTTTATGATAGATGACATGCAATTAGAGCTTCACAAATCAATCATCGATCTTTCTCTTCAATTGAATGCAAAAACCTCACCTGGCAAATGCATTTTTTCTGTTGCCAACCGTCTTTTGATTTACTGCTAGCTGGGAAAAAGTAACCAGCACAAATTTTTGTACAGCTTTCACCTTTACCAAGATGCATCTTTTGCTATGTTCATAACTTGTGTGCTAAAACGTGTTTTTCTCTTCTGGTTTCAACCAGTTGTTAAGTTGTTCCAAAGGGAATCCAAATTTCGTTTCTTCTGTTGACAGTTTCAAAAGGACTATTGTATTGAGCTAATGTCATTGACCTTCTGTCAAGCTTGGAGACATCAATTCCATTTTTTTGAAGGTCGTAGCACAAAGCTTCTTGATGTTGCAAGACAGTGGTGTCGTCAGGCCATCCACCAAACGTCCTGCACAAATAGCCTATTATTCATGTGTCTGCAGTGCTTGTAACAATATCTACAATTCACATCTCTAGAGCCCTTGATTGGCTTTCTAGCGTTTGTGCTTGGCAAGTTATGACCTAAAACAACAAAACTAATGAATTAATCCCCTATAGAATTAATTAACTAATTACCGATTTTTTGCTATAAATTGCCAACCACAAACGCTAGAAAGTCAACCAAGGGCTCTAATAATGCGGATTTTCGTCTAGGTGTTTTTATAAAAAGGAAACAAGAAATTGCCCCTTGTGTTTGGGGTCCAGGGCCCGATGATATCATCCAAAAACAACCTTAAGCCTATCCCGATTATGACGTCACCCACACAAAAGTTCAAATCCAAAACTTCCCAACTTCTTTTTAATCAAAGCTACACGACTTTCCGCATCTTTAGAGGATTTGAACAGCTCTCTATCTCCATCGCCTGGCTAGTTATGTTGGCGCCATTTTGTGCACAGCAGGTGGCGCATGCGGGACTTAGTGTTTTGAAGCTTTCAACCTGGCCTTCCTCGGGCCTAGGTGAGCACTCAAAATCTAATAGGGATGTCGCAAAACCAACTACATTGTTTATTGTTCAAAGGACAATGCTTGAGGAACGATCCGGCCTGTAAAATGGACATCAAGTTGTGTATGTCAGCATCTTGTTGGGTTGAAAACTCAGCAAAAATCCTAGAAGAATAAGCTAACTGTACTTGAAAAAATCTAGCATTGTGATTCAAAAACATGCCATTGTAAGGTAATTGAAAAATGGCAAAACGAAAATGTATTTAGGAGTTTGTTTCCTCGAAAAAGGTTTACTAGGTCCAGTAAAAATCAAAACAGTTTCGTCGGATATACATTAACTTATCTTCTCGTGACAGACATGTTTCTAGCCTGACTTTCTACTTTGCCAAGATAAATCCCTAAATTTAAGAAAAGTACGTAAAACTTTCCGAATATTGCCATCAGCACTAAGTAATTTTTAGCTAATGCTTCACGGTAACGTCATTGTTTCTCTAACGCGAGTGTTTACGTTCAAATAACATAAAAATAAGTGAATGCTTGCATTGGCTTATACGTCAGTTTCAACTTGATTCAAATGTATATCGCAGAAGCTAACAATTTCCTGCTCTTCCTTGCAATGAAACTTTTCATAACACTCTTCATTGTTACTTTATGCAATTTTTTATTGACATTTGGTTGAAATAGTCGGGAGCGAGACAAATGATCTGGAACGCATTTGACACGTCTGCAAAAAAAGTCCTAGTCAAAACATTTCATTTGTGATTTGCAATTTCAAGTCACTTATTTCCTTGCAACTGAAATTCCAACTTGTAAGCCTTTTTTTACAAGTAAACAAGACGGTCGAAACTGAAAAATGCTGCATTAGAAATTGGCATTGCTGCCGACACGGATTTCGTCAGATTAAATGCATGAAATCAATTTAGGTAAAACCAGCTCATTAAACCGTTCGTGAGACGAAAACCTTTTTGCTTACCTTACAAAAACTATTTGCTCAGGCCGTTTCTCCAAGTAAAGGGCAGTATTATTTGGCTGAGGTGGACGTTCTTGGTATCCACTTGGAAGATAGAAAGCGAAGTTGAATTCACGTGTGGTTGGTCTCAGGCAGTTTCCTATTTCTTTAGCACTTACTGGGATAGTCATAGCAATTTTTCGTCCTTTAATAAAAATAATAGCAGATTTTCTACGAGGTAAAGTTTTTATTACTGATGAGATTTTCCTAAAGCAATATTTAAAGTTTTATAGGCATACGCCTACTAAGCACATGAGCGTCGGACGGATTTTTTCCAGGGAAGCCGAGAGTGGATTTTTCCAGGTGGTGGTCAAAAGCATTTTTCTACGAGTTGGCAACAGTGGTGAAATTGCATTTTACCAACTCAAAACAAGAGAAAGACATTTTTATACTAAAAAAAAGTAATAGGAAGAGATCAAAGATCAAATTTCAAAATCCTCCGGGTGTGCCAAAACACCTCTTTGCCCCTTTTTCGACGACTAAGACTGTAGACAAATCCGACCCTGCTGGAGTGTCTTGAAAAGACTTTGTTGTATACTTGTGACCGTATCGATTGCATTAAAAAGAGCTAAACAATTTATTAATCAATTTATTCGACTTACTTTGTCTGTTTTCGCCACTGATGTAATTAAACAAACTTTGGAATGCGCGACTTCCTGCTTCTCTATACGAGCTTGCATGTACTCTAGTAGCTATCCAATAAGCTGATCGATAATGGCGTATTTCAAAAGATCCGTCCTAAAAATGCAAAAATTTTCTACTTGTCGTGGATAGAAACAAAATTTCTCTTTATACCAGAGTAATGTTTTTTTACAAGAACAGGTCATGAATTTGTGAAGCCGGGATTACGACTGTTGCTTCAGTAGAACTTTGATCTGGTTAGGAATCAACCATCCCACTGGTTTTGTTGGAAACCGTTCATTGTCTGCAACTCATTCCAAGAAAACTCAAGAAAAAAAGAAAAAGTTGGTTGATTCCAGATTTCGTCAAAGCAAAACAAGTCTGTGACAGAGACCAAAGTTGCAGCTGTTGCAACAACTTTCGTTGACTGTTGCCGACTCCAAGATTTCTGTAAAGCAAAACGAACCGGCTGAAACCAGTTTCATCATTGCGAAAGCAAGACATGGTTTGTTGCAATGAAAATATTCCGCTACTGACTCGGAATGCGAATCTGACAGCAACACTGTTGACCCTTCGCAAGAGGAGGTTGGTTGACGGAATTGCCGGCACCAATTCTACTTACATTCTGGCATGGGTGCAGTTTGTGCGCCAAACTTTCCCCTACAAATTTTTCTCTCACAAAAAAAACACGGAGACCTTTTTTGAAGGTTACATACAAATTTTATATCTCCTCATTGATAACACAAACAGAACAAAGGTGTCGAAACATCTGTGACCAAATTTTCAGGGATTTGGCCCGAAATTTCAGGGACTTCGCCCGGATTTGCAACAAATCAATACTTTTGGAGATGCGCTTTTTCCATCTGCACCACCAACTCCTACTCCTACACCACTGCATACTAGTGCGTTCTTGGCGTTTTTGTGCAGTGCAACATCACATGGAGTTCATCCGTGGCTTAAGCAATTTCTTGTCATGTCCTGTCTTGAGACCTCGCGGTTCGCCTGCTCACTATCTGTTTTTTGTGATGTATAGCGCTCTTGTTTCTGCATTCGCATGCAAGCTTGCGAACAAAAGTCAACATGACCTGCTTTCCAAACGTTAATGTCGCAGTACATGTTATGTTTGTGCTTTCATGTCAATCCATTGCAAGCTGTTGTTTGTGCCAAGATTCTGGCGACTTTGCGATGTGTCGTGATTTCCAATTTCGAAATGTAATGCATTTTTCTCGAACATTCGGGCTTTTTTAGTAAAACTATAAAATCACGTTGCAGAGCAGCACAGTGCTTTGCAACATGTTGCACGTTTCTCCGAAAACACACGAGGCCGAATTACGAGCGCTGGAACAGGGCACTTGAAATTGAAACAGATCAACCAATCACAGTCGTTGTTTGAGCGTTTGCTATGCTAAAATGCTCATTCGAACGTTCAATCGCTTTTACCGCCACATGCAATGTTCCCTCTAAGGTGCACGACTGCGCAAATATGCAGCACCACCAGACCATTTGCGCAGTGAAATATTTTATCTCGCGCAAATGCAACATTTCCAAATTTAATTTAGTATAAATATCGCATAGCCCTTTCAACGCTTAAAATGCTTTACTAGTTATGTGTCTACATTGATGCGCAACTGTATGCTCACTACAATAAACATTTCCTCAGTGCAAAATTTTCTTAAGGGGAACGTTGGTCACATGAAGTTTTTCCGTCACTGAATGCATAAAAAGCATCAATTTGCCATACGCTCCGGCGATTCGACCGAATTTTTTTTATTTCTTTCCTTTTTTTCTTTTGTTAGAACACTCGTTTCTAACAAACGCATCAATCCTGGGAAACAATTAGGGGGAAGCTAAATTGTGTCATTCTGAGCCAAATTCTGGCCCATTGTCTTGGGCATTTAATGAATGTTGTTTCCTTGCAAATGCAAGCAGAGACAGAGGAAGAGCTCCCCGTACCCCGACCGGGAGGGCCTTGTAAAAAGGGGTCACCAAATCTGAGGACGTTTGTTAGGACACATAGAAACACCAGAACTGAATTCACCAAGAACTGATTTCACACATTTCATCTTTCAACATTCATATTTATCTACAATACGTTAAAGAAATAATTGATCTTCCCACAACCAACAGCTTCCTGTTATCTAAGCCAATCGTTGCTCATTGCGTGGTACATTGTAGGTACCTTTGTTGGAAGCATTTGCCTTGGGAAGCTGGCAGTTGAGTATAGGTAACGTTGCTGAATCCACGTTGATTGTAAGCATGTTTAGAATAGCCTAGTGAGAAATTATTCAGGAAATTTATGGTGAAGACATGCGTTGTGTTGTATCCTTTCACTGTACAAGAATAGAATAACCGGTATCCAAGCTATGCAATCTGGTAAAATCGTATTCGTAGCCCGCGCCTGTAATATCTAGTGTAACTTGCGTCGGGGCTGTCCAATGCAAACTCAACGCTTTACACCAGTGGCAGAAATTGCTGAAACCCATGAGGTATTTTAAGTTCTCCTCGGGCTGCTACTTTTCGCGACCCTCCCCAGAGGAAAAGCGTGTCCAAAAGAAATGAAATAATATATCTCGCACCATGGAAAGGGTGTCTTTGATCTCCTATCTCAGTGCGCACATTGTAAATAGTGTATTTACAGAGCAGCAAACGAATGGTTGTTCGCATGCGTTAGTCATCAAATCGACTGAAAATCCATTTCCAGAACGAAAGATTGAAAGAACAGCAGGTTCTCCTGCTTAAAGTCTGATGTTTGTGATGCAAATTGCAACCTCTGCAATAGTCCACAACTGTCGTGACGCAATCCTTTGTAAAGCTATCGTCCGATATTTTCAATATAGATGAAAACTGCACAGTGGCTAAGTCAACAATATTCGTCTGGTGGACCTAATTGTGTAATTGTGCGTTTGTCACAATTAGCTAATACTCCTAGCAGGGGCGCCGGAAAGATTTTTTCCAGGAGGGGGTTGATAACGGGTTTTTCCACTGTGGTTGCCAAAACGATTTCCCGCGGAAGCAACAGTGGTGAGAAGTCAATTTTTATTAACTCCGAAACCATGAGAAAAACATTATTTTACGAAAAAGTTAATACCAAAATATCAAATTTCAAAATCCAGGGGTGTCTTGCCCCTCCCTACCCTCTTCCCACGCCCATGACTGCAACTCCATTTATCATATATGAACACACTGCGCATTTAAAGCCTTGTGCTCAGAGCAACATATTTTTTTCTTTATCAGCAAACTTATCCCTTTGCACCGCAAGTAGCTTCGCTTTGGAGAGGACTGCAGCTGAAGTAATCCCTGGTGCTTCGCAGCCTCTCATACCCACATACATGTTATGGGTCGCTTTATCTGGGTCTTATCGCAGCAGCATAGTAGTAATTGCAAGTAGCAAAGTAACTGTGTCAGCGTCATCCATACGGGTGTTGTTTTGCTAGGCCCACGTATCTACGTCTGTGTGTTCTTTAAAAAAATCGTGTTAGCGTCACCAAAGTCTTGTGTGTGCCCTGTAGCACTAGGGCCGGCCTCAAGCCGATGCAACCGATGCAGCTGCATTGGGCCCCGCGCTATGGTGTTTGAGTAGATTGTTCATTTTTGCCAGATACACCTTGCGCTTGAGAATTCAGTAGAAACGCCATATAAATTTCATTGTTAACAAATAACGCTCTCGTCATAACTAGCGAATTTCCTCTCGAACGTTAGCAAACGTGCTCAATTCTCGTGTAGGTGCTTTACTGTGCATATGCGCTCTACCACGATCGTAACACGGTTGACTGAACACGATGACGTCATGAAATCACTGCTCAGAGGGGCCCCGCACCCAGGTCTTGCATTGGGCCCCGCACCTGCTAGGGGCGGCCCTGCGTAGCACCATGCCCGCTTTGTCTTCTTTCATTTCTGCGTGTGTTCCCTTTTAGCGCCTTGCGTTAAGTCGCATGTTGTGTGTAGGTGTGACAACAATGAACGTCAAACTACTGTATGACGAAAACAAAACAGAAATGGAATGTAAGCAGGATTCACCACTGAGCCAGATAGAACGCACTTTTTGACTAATGGAATGCACCTATGATTGAAAATATAGCAAAGCAGTCTTCTTACCGCTGGTTGCTTGCTTGCTGCCGACCAGGCGGCCTCTTCATGCTGACGGAGAAAAGCAGCAGCCATTGATGACAATTTCAACGGTTGTCACAATTTGAAGTGGATCATATAAGATATAGACATCACTGATTGCGTCGTGGCAATATTCAAAGCAATATAAACACATGGTATTATGCTCAAGAGTGTACTTTTATTATTAATTCATTTAGGCAACAGCACGTAACAACGCTAAAAATTTCATTGCAAAAATGTTCTACCTTGCTTATGAAATTTTGGTGCTGTACTTCTTGCAATGTTAAGCTAATCTCGCATTGTTTTTCTGGCTGAAAGACCACCAGTCTCGGAATTCATTTCAGGAATGGAAAGATCTAATTTATTCAGCAAAATAAAAGAAAAATTTTACCACTCTATTCGGATAACTCTTGCGTGTGTATGGGTTTGCCCCGTCTACCAGCGAACTTCATGCAGGGGTGGATCCAGGAGGGGCGATCGCCACCCCTAAAACCCACAATAGTAACTCTTTTCACCATGATTTTTTACAATTCGGAAAACCGCATTCGCGATATCATGCCATTTTGCCGTCCGTTGAAGGGCTGATAAGACATACAGGCCAGCTCGTCCAGTTATTGCGAACAAGGATTCAGAACTACAGCCAGAACAGGCATGGGAAGGAAATTATATGATGAAATCGCTTGACCGTTAACAAATTCTTATATAAAAAACTATTACCAAAGGAAGTACATTGAGCTAAGCTTTCGTTTTGCCAATTCGCGTTTATTATTTTGCTGTCTCAGGCTTAGGATTCATATACCGTGTACGGTATTATACTAACATTTATGAAAAACGCAAAACTCGCTTGCGCTATCGAAGAGCAGAGAAGTGAGGGATTAGCAAAGCGTTCTTTAGCCTTTTCCAATGCACTGTGTAGCAGGCATAAAGCCTACTACATCTAAAATAAAGTATTACAAAACGAAACAATATTCAACAATCAAGAGGACTGGATTCACCACCAACGCTGGGAAGAGAAAGAAATTCTGATGAACATCGAAACTAGCCAAGCATCAAGAAGCAAACATGAACTACATATTGAACATGAACAGAACCTCACTCTGCTCTCACTCCAATCACGTTTTTATAACGCTCTTATTCTCATTTCCTGTTAAGACCTAATCATGTGAAACGCCAGACAATCAATGGCGGCGTTGCTAAGCAAAATGACGTTTCAAGATGGCGGCGTTACCTAGCATTATGACGCAGTATCCTGTGCGTAGTACTACGTACATGATTCTAAGGACTTTCCATTGAACTTGAGTATAAATAGGCTGGCTTTTGCAGACCAGAACAGATCGTTTGTCAACTCTGACAAGTGAACTCCTTCGGTAGTTTAAACCACTTTGGTTTTGCTGCAGAAGTAAAACGAAACTCTTCCTTGCAGCTTTCCTAGCTCGACGGATTGATTGTGAGTGCTGTTGAACTCCTACAGCGTGTCTGCTGGGATCTCAACAGCTTGAGTTTCAGACTGAAAACAAAGTCTCTTAGAACGACTTGGTTTCAGTCAGCATGGATGGCATGTCCGAGGTAATCTTTGTCACTCTGGACAATAAATTGGCTTTGTCCGAGTGAAATTTTGACACTCAAAACGATAAATTTGGCTTGTCTGAGTAAATCCCTGTCACTCTAAACTGGCATTGTCCGAGTTAATTTATGACATCCAAAACAACACAATTGGTCTGTCTAAATGAAATTATGTCATTCCAAAATATAACACCTTGGAAAATTTAAAAACCTTGTTGCCAAATGATTCCAAAAAAGAAAAAAAAAAACTTAACTTGTTTACATAAAGATTCTGTAACGCTGACAAAAACGAAAGGCATTAAAATCGTGACAGTCACCTCGGAAACTGACTAACAACTTTTTGACTAACGAAACTTCAAACGCTGGAAATGCTCGTCACGGTTAGACTAGTCAAAAGTCCTTACCCACAACTGTAAGTCATTTATTTGACGATTAGTTGGAGATAGAGTAACGATTGGTTTTAAAGTTAGAAAATACTTTCAGTATAAAAAATGATCTTGCTGGTTGTAAGGAGAGCCCCAGAAATTAATTCGTGTCTGTGAACTTGATTCGAGAGAGTTTCTTACAAGGCCATTTATTTTATTTGTGAGTACCTGTTTTCTGAACACATCTGCGTGTTAATTCAAATAAACCAACTAACAAGAAAAGGATAACTGTGTTTAATGCTAGCCATATATTTAAGGAGGTATCAGAAGTAAGCAGGGC
>JGI24158J21664_10001218_pt1 | contig 28203 bp, 19 predicted proteins | sample Ectturendosymbi3_FD_21664 | JGI IMG/M metagenome (IMG submission 21664) | reverse complement strand
CGCCTAAAGTCAACCATTTTGCTCCCCCCCCCCCAAATTTTGGTCTGGCTACGCCACTGTTCGAAACAAACCAATTTACTGCATACACGCACAACTGGGATGACGTGGCTTTGCGGTCAAATCGTCTGAAGCCAGTTTTGCAGCCAGGGTTTGTAATGGATAGAAGACAAAATAAATGATCGACTATTTTCTGAACCAACAACGTCAGCTTTCAAACTGCTTATTCTTCATCAGTGAAAACCCTTCAGTGTTACGTTCTATGATGAATATCACAGACATGTTGCAGCTTGCAGGGCTTGCTTTAAATACTTTTATCCATTAGGCTGTTTTAGAACATTAGCACTTGGCTCTTGATGATGCATAATTTACTCTTGAATGATTTTTACTTGATATAATTATCAACATCACACAATATCTTGTAACGACAAGCAAACTACAAGCCATTTATCGCGAAATGTTTGCTGAGATGGAAATTCTACTTGAATGCTTAAACTCTGAACTCAACGCATTTGGGTGTTGTTGGTTGGAAAGTGATGGGCTAAAAAAGACGGTGCATACAGCCGGGCGAGCACTAGCCAGTGAGTGAATCCGTGGTGAGGGAAGAGAGGTCGAAAACCAAACTTCGAGCTGCATTGTATTACAGAGAAGAAACGTTCGTTCAGTTCAGGCCAACTATAGTTATGAAGACCAATGTTGAAAACAGGATCTGCCAGATAGCAGGTTTGAGGCATATACACATAAAACATGCACAACCACACACAAAATAGACATTAAAACTCGTCAAAAACATCGATATAACACAAGTTCAATCTCTAGAAGCATATTCTTTCCCCGTAATTACACTGTCGTGCATTTGTTTTTTATCAATAACATAGATCATTTTTAGGCCAGCAGTAAAATTTTTGCAATATTCTGTGCACCCTGCATGGTAATAGACCCTCGTCGCAAAAGGTTTGTCATGAATATGCAGCTCGGACAATGTTTTGCCAGAGCCAAGCATATCCGACTGAAAATAAGCCAGAAAAGAACAGATTTTTCTGGCTTTTTTATTTAAAAAAAAGCTAAAGGTGTTAAAAAAGCCAAATTGGCAACCCTGCTACACAAGAAACGAGAATGCGCATAGGTACGTACGTAAGAAAACGTGCAATTTTTTTTATGTATTGAAGTTTTGCTCGTTTTCCTTTTCCCCTGCTGAGACATTATGAAATGCCTGAATGCTTCTATGTTCAAAGCTGCTGTTTTGAGCTCGTGCAACAGTTCTATCATGCTACAGAAATCGGTAACGTAGCCAATGCTGTCAGTGCATGCGCTGAACAGCCATAGCAGACAAAATTGAGACAATTGTTTCGGATAAAGTGAACTATCGCGGAACACCACCTAAAACATCTGTAGTGGACGAAAGGTCTGCAAAAAGTGGTGAGATGATTCCTGGACGCAGACCCTGATTCTCACCAAAACCTAATTATTACTTTTTGGCCCATTTACAATGTTCCTTGACCTTTGCATGCAAATTTATTCCGTGGTATTTGTATTAAGTCGACAAAATAGCAAGCAAAAAGTATGCGAAAACATTTAATTTCCTTTGCGCAGGCAATAAAGATTTTATAAAATATCAAGCTCAAGGGGAGGGTTGTTAACCGCAACCCCCTTGCGTTCGCCCTTGTCTGTGTCGTTGATTGCGGAGAAGTTGAAATCCAAAACGTCATTGCAAAGCCATTAAACAGAGCAACAAAAATCAGTCGAATGCGAGATTGCAGTTGAAATGCAAAATACTGTAGAGGCAAACCGATTGTTATTGCTTCTTGGCGAACAGACATTACAGATGAAAGATGAAAGTGCGAAGGGGAAGGTTTTGAAAAAAAGGTTGCTGTTGGAAACAAAAAGAACAAAGAAAAGAATTGATCTCGTAAATGCAGCGTAACATGGGAGCCGACCAAAGGCGATGCATGGGGTTAAACTTAGTAGGAAAGAAGTGGCCAAAGTTGGACGAGTTGCAGTTGCAAGGGGGAGTTTAAACAATGCAATGTTTTGACGAAGAAAAACACATATTACAGACAGGCACAGGTAATGACATATACCAATGAACACGATTAAGCAGCCAGTGATGTTCACGGGCTGTAAAGGCCAAGTCTCGCGCAGCACGGGTGCGAGTATGACGTATTGTGGTGGCGATAACGTCAACGCCGGTGGCTGTCGACTTACGCAAGCAGACGTTTATGGACATGTACTTTTTACTGAGCTGGAAATGCGTTGGCACATGCTGATGAAATGCCACTTGTTGCTGATGTCGTTGAATTTGATCAGTCGGTCATTCACTCGCAGTTGGGTGCAAGTGGTTTGTCTGCCACATAATCATGTCGTGCAACGTCATAGCAGACGATGCATTAATTGTTTGCGGTAAAAGTGCGCAAGACCAAAAGAACCATTGGCAACTTATCTGCCTAGTTTTCTGCGTTAAGCCGAAACTTCAAAGCGTTTTCAGAACTCAAGTTGAATCTTTCTGTTGGAGCATTTGTCTGAGGATGATGCGGACTGCATTTTACGGGACTAGTCCTGAGAAAAGACATCAGTTTTTGCCAGTCTTGATTAAAAAATGCTTTCCTGTGCGGTTACTCATTTCAGGGGGGGGGCATGGTTTGCAATCCAGTCACGAAGGAAACTGGAGATCATGGGTGTAGGAGCAAGCAAATTTTACGGGTGCGAAGGATTTTTGCCCGAAATTCCCCAAACTTGCCAGAAAAGTTGTTGTTCAACTTTTGCCTACAAATTTTCTCCCTCAAAGAGCATGAAAACCTTTTTTGGCGAAATAAGAGTGTGCCAGACCAAAAGCACATGCACGTAGTGCGCTATCGGATGAAATAAAAGTTTAGGCAAGCAAACCAAACTAGGTAGAATAGCAAACATAAAGCCGAAAAATGCACGAAAATGCGATTTACTTACCTACACCACAGCGTCATGCCCGAAAGTATAGATGTGCTCGTAACACGAATGATTAAACCTGCACAAATGAAGCTGTTTGCCAACTGTTTTGAACCAAAAAAATCCTCCTTAAGACGGAATTTATTCGACTTGTTTATGCCAAGGCTTCGTTGGGACAATTTGCAACTATTTCAAAAGCAGATTTGGGCGCCCTTACTCAATTCGTGACTCACTGTAGTGTGAAGCCAGTACCATGTGGGAATTCCCCTTCTATTTCACTATTTTCGTTCTTCCACTGCGTTGGCACGTCTGAATTCTTCCGGTAACGTCATCATGCGCTGTTGCCTGACGCAATTGCTCAACTGTGACGAATTGAATAGGCTAACGCCCGTAACTATAACGGCTGACGTAACTCCCGCATGAACAGGTTTTGCTTTTAAGGTTTGGCCTTGCTGACCGCAAAGACATTTGAGAGACAGCAACTATTTTCTCTGAATACGGGGTGAGCGAGGAAAATCAAGGTTTCAGTGTATTTTGGTGGTGGTAGTAAAGAGACTTTCTACTGTATTTTGAGAGAGCGTTGGAAAAATTTCAGATACTCGTTTCGGCCTTTCAAAACACTTTAAAAAACACTGCGCATGACTGATTGTGATTACGATTAGCTGCGCGCAAATACATTTTGAGACAAGGAAACAACATTTCAAGGTTGTAAGCAAGTGTGGTTACAAAGCCGATTAAGGTTGAAAATATTTGTGGGTGTCTGCTTGAAGTATTAAATTTTTTTATTACAGATAAAGCGGTATTGATAGTACAGAAACTGCAGTATGAGTTACGCTTGCTGTCATTGTAAATGCGGAGTGTTATGAGTGGTCAGCGACACCATTGCCGCTTGCTTGCGCCGAGGCCCGCGCGGCTAACTTTGCAGTTAATGCTGCTCTGGTGGCAAGTCATTGGCATAGGAAAAGGATAATAGTAAGCTAAGCAAATGATCTACTTTAAATTTTTCCTGTGTACATTCCCAGTCAGATAATGCAAGGTGTTGAAACCGGAGAAACAGACAAAACATGTGTTTTTGTAACTTAGGTTGGAGATTCACATTTGAAAGAGTGAAAAGCAATCTTGTGCTGGTGTTTTTATTTAAGCATAACTCAGTTTTTCAAGTAAATACCTCCACCGTAAACTTAAAGTCTATTGGCGAGGCGCGCATGAATTTTGCTCAACAAGGTTACAAACAACCTTGATCGCGTGTACGTTTTGAGATAAACTTTACTAAATCAATGAAGACCTTCACAGTATTGTTGCCCCAAACGTTTATTTTTGTTGAAAAAAAGGTGATTTTCACATATTTGGAAAAGCAACTGGCAGCATCTCCAGTACACCACCAAGAAAAGTTCTGACTGCAGGACCTGTTGTAATGTGCCAAGCGTTCGTGTGAACTGGGGTGCTTTTCTCTGTCACATTCCAAGGATGCCAGCTACTGTTAATGAAATGTCTTTAAAACCACGCTTTGAATAGATATGGAGCGAGGATATGTCTCAGATTTCAGTCAATTGTTAGGCGCTTCAGGAGAAAATTGTTCGGACATGAGAGTTAAATGACAAACATAAGTGTTTAAATGTTTTCTTTGACTTTCTGCCCCTCTTCCTCCTGTTGATTCAGTATTCGCATACCTAGTGCCTTGTCAGATAGTCGTTTGAAATTCGACGGACTTGCTTTGAGCTAACTACGCTCACATTTACTGGATTTGTCAAAGCAGGCTGAAAAAGTGCTTTGAATCAAATCTTGAGAACCTTGTGAGAGTGTTCAAAAGCATCCCGTCTGTCTTTACCCGCAATATGTTTTAACTAAAAACATGCAGGGAAAAAATGTGTTTTCAAACTGACTTAAACATAATAGCAACTGAAAAAAATGCGAAATTGCGTGTTCAATAGCAGACGATAAAACAACTCTTCCCACTTTTTGGCAAATTCTTCAAGTTCATACGACATAGTTGACACACATCTGACTCCTTGCGGCATGTTATGGCTCAGATATTAATCTTTTTCTCGTTCTATTTCATTAAATGCATATCCCAATGTACTGTTGCAGTTTCCATTCAGCTTGGTTTGAACGGTATGTACTGTGTAACGTCTCACAAAAATTGGCTTGAACAGCAATTAAGTTGAACAACTTTTCCCCTAGAGACAATTTTATCGAAGACGAACTGACATCGCGAGAAAGGCAAGCGAAATTACATTTCAGTATCCATTTGTTTTTTGGAATTAATGATAGTATAATAATTTTTAACGACGCAAATGAAAATTTGTTCAAATGTTACAATTTTTAATGAAACAAAGTTTTTCAAACAGAGTTGACTGTAGACTGCTAAGTTGGTTGTTCTTCAGATATCTTTTTCGATTTAAAATTTTAACCGTGTAAATTGTGCTTGTTTTGCTGTAAATTCTATCACGTGTTACTTCAACTCATCTAGAAATCATGTTGCATGGCATATGTTTCTGACAGCGAGATGCTCTCAATTGCTTGATAGGATAACATTTCGTGTCTGTGATTTTACCATCAGACTGTTTGGATTGTTTTGTCATATTCTTTCTCGTAAATTTTTGAAAGCAGTCATCTTAGCTTTACTGGCCATGTATTATCGTCAAAGTTTAGTGATCGACGCTTGAAAATATCTTTCGCACAAAAGCGGTAATCTGCTATTTTGTGAGTAATTTTCTTTATCTACCGTTTAATTCCATTCCACGTTCAGGACGATAAAAACTGAGAATCAGTGAAAAGATAAGGAAGAACATGTACTTTATGGGATCAGTTCAAACGCGCGTAACTTTAACGGCAATGATCAAAACCTCAAAGAGTTTCTTCTTCTATCTGCTACACATGGTTGACGTATAAATAAAGTACTGGTGGCCAAAACACATCAACGCTTTAATTTTTTGCAGACATGCCCGAAAAAACGAATCATCGGCTAATTTTTTTCTGTTCTGTTCTTGTTATCTTTTGCAACATCGTGGTAAGTTTGTTTGAAGAAAGCTACTTAGATCGATTAACTAAATAAACTACATTACGAAGTTCATGAACAGTAATGTTAGATAAAACATGTGATCATTTCGATGTAACAGTCATAGCCGCACATCCTACTGTATCAGCAGACCTGAGGTTCAGTCAGTTGAAATAAACCTTAGTATTGCTTGCCCATTGGGTTTGGGATAAACAAAATAAGACTCAGCATTCAATTGCAAATTATGTATGAAAATCATAATAAAAATAGAGGCTAATTGCTATAAAATCTGTGTACATCTTTTCACAGCTATACTTTGACAAGATTGTATGCGAGCAATTGTCAATATTCTGCGTTTACGAAATGATATCAAGATGTATCTATTGCTATGAAAAGCAGCTTTTTTACTGTTTTAATTGTATCAGCAATTCTGCACAAGAGTCTCAATACTTCTTTACACGATTTTGCTCAAAAATGCTTCTCGTTCAAAATTTCATAACCAACTGCACGTTGTAGGTAAATACCAAATGCCAGACATACTTTAGTTTGTTTTGCAGTTAGTTGACACTTTGTTCAACTAACGGCCAGGGCGCTCAGTATTTTACTGACGATAATACCTTATGTTTTGCTAACTCTAATTTCGACTAGAATTGGAAGATTTTGTTAATCCACAGCGAATGTTTTAAATCAGAAGAGTGGGGCTAAACATTTTTGAGTTGTTATACATTTTTACTCCAATTAACAGCTCACTCAGATTAAGTGGCAATGGTCACCTTGGGTACTTAGGATGTTTGGAAAATATAAAAATGAAAACTTCAAAAATCGGCAGTGCACCAAGACATCTTAGTGATTGCAAGCTTGTACAAAAGATTTGATGCATCTGATTATTATCATTTCCAATTAATCTTGTAAGAAACATATTTGCCTTCAATGAAATATTCCGATTTTTTGGCAATCAGGAACAAGATTTAAAACCAGAAAAAAATTTAATTGAACATGCCGGTCACAGTTCAAAAAACGTCTCCAATTTTATGATGAAAATGGAAGACCATATGAAGCAATTTTGTTGGTAAAGGTCGCTCAAAATGAACAAATAAAAATTCATGTTTTTCAGGCTGTTCAATGTCCGCGAGACATCGCAGAACACGTGCACAACACTGACCCGTGCGGTCACCTGCCGAACATTGCAAGTGGTACTTCCAGAAAACTGGTTACTGTTCCTGGCACAGAAAGACAATGCTGTGGATGTCCGAAGGACCATTACCTTGTCTCATATTGCATGTGAGCTGTAGTGTTTTTTCGGGATCGACCTAAATCAAACTTTTATCAAATTTCGAGAAATCTTTCCACAAGTTAGTAGTGTGAGAAATTTCAGGTGTCCCAGGTCGGACGAGAGGATGCAGCAAAAAAGCGTGCAAATAGAATAATTCAAGTTGTTCAGGTCACTTCTCAGATCATGGTAATGGTGATCAGGCAATTGACAGCACATATCATCCTGAAAAGTTCGTGCTACGTTTTAGTTGCCTTTTTATGCATGTGAAGATTTGCAGCGTATGGTGTTGGGCAAGATAAGACAAAGCTTTGGGAGGTAATCGCATTTAACCACCGCAGTAAATCTGCTTGTGTTTTTGTGGTGTGCATGAACGTGATATGCCTCTGCCTTTGACGAAAACGGTGCTTTTTGTTTGCCGGGCAGATACATTTTTCCATTCCTAACCTTTAGTCCTGTTTGCAGAGAAGGAAACTTTTCATCTACTGAATGTAAACCTTGTCCCCATGGAACTGGAGTCAGCTCAATGGTCCACGACGAGAAGCAGTGCGCTGCTGCACACCCAGAAAAACATGTTACAGTATCTTTCACAGCCGGGAACAACAACGACGATATATCAACATATGTCCCTTCGATTCAGGGCCACACTTCAGTGTCGCTGCTTGACCAAACATTTTCGCACTCTAGCAGGTTAGTTTATATCGCAGGAAAGCAAATTCGCTTTTAAGTAAAGTTTGATATCAATGATGGACAAACTGTGAGCCGCGAAGCCAAAAGCAATGCTACTCACACGCTGAAAAAGACGAAGTGGTCAAAACCAACAGGAATAACTCGCGCCAGCCCTGCAGCAGGAAAAACGAAGAAAAACTAACCATTCGAATACGGATTGATTCGTCGGAAAATTTGGCCTATCCTTTTTACAGTCGTTTGTTCTGAAACATGAGAAAAACGTCGCAAAAAGGGGGAAATATCACCCATACTGTTTAGCGTTCACCAAGAGTGTACCAATGGTCTGCGTGTTGAAAACGTAGACCACAAATACCGCAATTTTACCCATCACTGAATTAAATATAAGCTCACTTGAAATCAGTTCAGCTTTGTTCAATATCATGAAAGTAGGTTTCTTCAATGGGTTTGAGTCAGTGTAATCTTGACGGAGATTGTGGTTAGTGGCACAATGTTACCTATGGCTATATCATCAGCACTCTCGGTGCGACTAAGAGCCCAATAATAGGGTTCAGTACAGAGTGTCACAGCACCGCATATCTGGCGACACGAGTTACTGACTCTACTTTAATCGNGATCTAACCANATTTTTCAATAGTTTCGATTAAAGTAAATTATTTNATTGTANACGGCCTATATCCAANTGAGTCACTCAATTCTGAGATATTTCGACTTGACAACCGTTGCCATTGCAACCCTTCAAATNAGTCNCNACTGATTATGGATGCAATGCGTAATTTTTAACTAAGGTAGGTATATTCAGTAATTGNGTGGCCAAGAGGTTAAATTCGCCGTCGTTATAAACGGGAACTTGACTCGAGATGGTTAGAAATTTCCTAAATTTACACCAGCCGATTATTGCTGATGGGAGCTTTAAACTGTATGACTCGAACTCAGCTTCAGGCTCCGTGACTTGTTTGTCATTAACGATATGAATTTTCTGTCACCTTATCAGTTTCAGTTGCCTTATCTGTAGTTAATAAGTTAGATGTGTAAAGCCCGATTACTGCATAGCAAGTAAAACTGCTTCGTACAGAGCAAGTTCAAGTTCAACTGTTCATGAGACTCCAGTCGAAGTGTCTAGCGAAGTCGACGAAAAGAACTCTTCACCGTTTATTCCTGATGCAAAAAGCCCACCAAGGATCGATTCACCTCAAAAAGTGAAAACTGGTAAGAAAAGATTTCGAAGTCGTGCGTTGCATGCCAGATCTTTTGTAGAGACCTGCCATTACGTCAATGCCGGTAAGAGAAGGCTTGGACCCTGGTATTTCTGTTGCAGGTTTTTAGACTAAAGACTTCATTTATTGGCAGAAATTTAGAGTAGGCTATAGCTTGCGCCCAAAAACTTGTTTAAAATTTTTTCCTTCGAGTGCGGGTGGTGCGCTGGCCTTTTTCTAACTATAACGGTTATTTGTAACTGTTGAATTGGAATGTACTGACTATTTCGTTATGATGCACTAATGGACAGGCAGTGAACGGACAGAAAGTAGCATGTGATTTTGTCAACATTACTCCTGGGAGTTAAGTTGAATAAATTTCATTATATTTCGGTGATTTTAATATGTCCAAACTGGTGCACTGACACACCTGTGCTATTTGATAACCTGCAAGTCTAAAACACCTAAGTTTAATGCTCCTGCGAGTGTTTGCGCTTCAGTGCGAGCAGCAGCTTGATGATTCTGACGTGGGTATAAGCATGACGTAATCTCCGACAAATGTACCTGCGGTACAAACTTAACGTCACCGTTTTTTTCAAATTTGCTGGTCATTTGCCTCAGTCTCGTAGCGCTGCTATTTGCAAATGTGGCAAGTTTTCTTTAAATCCATGCCTCTTAGACAAGTCGAAAACGTTCGAATTGCTGTGATCTCGGATCCAGCAAAATTCGATGAATTAAGTGCAATTGCTTACGACTTGTAATTGATTTCATGTAAATACGCAGTCTGTACATTTTCAAGCAAATGCAGTTATAATTGTACTTGAGACGTTTTGTTTTGTTTGATTGAAATTCACTAAATATTTTAACCTAATCACAATTACACTTTGCCTTCAACAACTTCATAGAGCTCGAATAATGCACAAATGCTCAAACAAAATCAGTGGAAACTTGCCATGCAACCTGCTGCAGTTTAGCTGAGTCACCATCGAAGCGCCCAGATGTACTGTGCGCGTGATTTGAATTGTGTATGAGTATCTGCCGTGTTACCATGCTGTACGCAAGACCAGACAGCGATGAGCTGTGCGCAAGGAAAAGAAAGGTTTTCCAATTTCATTTCTCGTTTCCCAGCTTCAATGAAGTTTTTAAGTGTTTGGTTTTTAGATAGAAGTTAGTGTTTTGATATAGTGTTAATTTGGGTCATATGAGTGCTTGAGTTTGATCAGCAGGTTTGATTAATTATTCACATGGAAAAAGACATTTTGAAATGCAACTGATTTATCATTTGTTGGCTATAAAATTTTGTAACTGTAATAAAATCCATATCTTTCAACACTTTATTCTTTGATGTGCAAAGTGTTTTGAAAATGAAATAAATTAAAATAACAGCCTACAATATTTTGCAATGTAATTTTGCAATTTATGATTAATTACATGTTTAAACATGACTGTAATTCTAATTTGAGGTTTTAAACACAAAGTAGTTGCAAGGTAACGTTTGAAAGGATGTCTGTAATCACAAATAAAGTCTGGTCTCTACCGTACCTGTATATGATCTGAAACAAAACTGACTTTCGGTTGCCACAAACATGCTATGAGTGCTCTACTTCGTGCTTTCAAGAATTTTAGTGTCCAAAATAAACCTTTATTATAATTGATTTGCAATGACAACGATCTGAGACTTTACTATAACTGTGACTCAGCCTTTACTATAACTGTGACTATATGGGGAATCCCACTCTACGCTTTTCACTTACGCAGAATGATGAGTTGACCTGCCGTAACCCGTGTGCACCCGAGTCGTGGCGCATTACGTCAGTGCAGGATATGCTTTGGCAGGGTTCTCAACCTTTTTTGGTAATGTATCCTCTGGGAAATATTTTGTTTATCAGGTACTCCTTGGCTGTAATTATAGCACAATAATTACAAATGTATCTACTTTTACTGTACTTTTACGTCAAAATTTCATTACGAAAACACTTAATATTAACCACAGAAAATTTGTGTACGATTACCCCTTGGAGCACTTTTGGGTACCCCTATTTATGAACCACTAATGTCATATGCGGCCAAGTGAAGGGCAACTGCAGGTATGGCGGTACGTTGGTCTGACCGGTGCGAGGACAACTGTTCAAGAACTAACAACAGCAGTTTGTTTTGTTGTTGTTGGATTTAAAACTTTGTTGAGTCGAAACGTCATCAAAGTTTTGGCCACATTCCGCAAGGCACACTTTTTAAACCTTTTTTCAGGTGAAGGCGGCACACCGAACGAAACTGCAGTAGCTCTCGGGACTGCAATACCTGGTACAGTGGTGATTCTTATACTGGCTGCTGTGTTTGTCTGGTGGGATTGCTTCCGTCCGAAGGTGAGAAAAATTTTCTGCATTAGGCTTTACGCACAACAATATTTGAGCAATGAAACAACTGTAGTTAGATATCACCAGACTTTCATCGTTCTGCAGTTTTCAAATTTGAATTGTAAAAGTTCGGCCCTCGTATAAAGCAGATCCCTTCCTTGCATGCATTATTGACAGGGGCGTAACGAGGGGGGGCAAGGGGGGCACAATTCCCCGGGCGCCAATTCACCATGGGTGCGCCGAATTACTGCTGGAGGCGCCGAAAAGTCCCAATAATGTAACATGTACTTTATTCAATACAATAAATCTGCCTTCGAAAGAACTCAGTTTTGACCATAGGGGCGCCAAACTTCGACCATGGGGGCGCCGGTTCGACCAAAGGGGCTCCGAATTTGTTTTTTGCCCGGGCCCCTAACCGCGTTACGCCCCTGACTATTGGTCAGCAGTTATGTCATTCTTATTAATATTTTTAAAAAACGTAGAAACGAAGAAGTCCTAATGACTCCATTTTCACCTCGTTTTAAAAGACGTCCTTTCCATTAAAAAGATATTTTCTGTAAGGTTATGTAGTAAGGAAGAAACATAAACATATCCAAAATATTTTTACCCATGCAGGGTCTTTTACACAGAAAGCACTTCAGAAGTGTTTTTTGTAAACTGTCATTTTTTGTACACTCTGTGCAAACATGTGCGTCAGACGGAGGACAGCGGGAACCTTGTTCACCTCACTGGAAAAATCTTTTTGACCATCCCCTGTAAAAATCCACTATTGGCTCCCCATGGAAAAATCCTTCCGACGCCCATGCGTGCAAATATTTATTTCATTATCAAAATTTTCATGGGTATCAAAACGGCGCACCAAAATACAAGCACCTTCTTCGTATTAAAATAGATGCAATTTTGATGTAAAGGAGTAAAATAAAGACTATCTTTTGTGATTCTGTCATTTATTTCAGAAGAAACACTTCAGTTTAAAATAAATTATCTTGGAAGAGTTTAATATAAGAGTGCTAAGCAAAAATTATAGGCAGAAATTTTTGTGAAAATTTACAATGACAACTAAAACTAAATCTTAAGTGAAAATGGTTGTCGCCACTGTTCTTGGATGTGTGTTTTTACTGCAGGTTAGCTCTGTTATCTTGAATGAGGTGTGTTACCAAAAAAAAAATACTGCTGCTTACCATCGATTTTACTGAACTCTGATGATTTCTAACTTTAGTAGGCCTGCCTGTACCTGCATCATGTTAATACATCATTTTGTTGGTCTGTTAAGTCTGTTAACACTTTGCACATAGTCAATTGAACGATGGAACAGCAATTGAATGATGAAACAGAACTTTGAAAACACACATGAGCATGGTTCGCTGCACTTTATGTATTGAAAGATCAAGTATTAATTTCATTTGTGTTTCAGAGGGATCCTATTTCGGTGGAAAGTTCACCGACAACAATTATGGGGTAGGTTAAGTAAGCCTCACTTAATTTTAAACTAATGCTCTTTGATTGAAAATTTACTATCAGATCGCAAAATGCCATCAATTAGTGTGGCAATATAGTGTGATTTTGCAATGCTTTTATAGCCACATGATTTTATATATTTTTGTATTTAGTGCTTTGATAATACGTTTGAACCAACGGCATTTGAAGTTATTTGGACAAGTTTGCATTTTTTTCTCAAAACTGTATTTGCACGACGTTTTTTTTTTTACAAGTAACTGGTTTAGCAATTACACGAAATATAAAAGCTTTGCAAATATAGAGTAACAAAGGAAAAAATTTCTAAATACAACAATAAATGAAAAGCAAAATTATGGAGCAAGTGTACCCATAGGCGTAGCCAGGGAGGGCCAAAGGGGCCATGCTCCCCCCAGTTTTCAAAAAATATAGTCATTTTGTGCTTTGAGAGGCGTTTTTATAAACAAAAGTGTTATTCGCAAAAAATCAAACATTTTGTCCCCCCCAAATTTTGGGCTGGCTACGACACTGAGTGTAGCCACGTATATCACGAGGTTTCGAAAAATATTTGAGAGACCGATGGAATTCGTCATAGAAAGATGACATCTTAGGAATTTTGATTTTGAGCTTTAAGGGCAAGTGGTTTTCCTAAGTAGGCGTTGGCAAAAGTGAGTGGTACAAGGAAAAAAGCATAAACGAAAATATTTCTGAAACTGGTGATAGCAAGTGAGTCGGGACTGGAGATCTTGTTTGATATTTCGGCACAGCATTGGTCTGGAGGATCTTCAAAGGAATCAATATTATTTACCGATAGCTTGGTTTACAAACTTTTCAACCATTCAATTTACTGTAAGCAAGGCTTGGCTTGCATTTGGCTCACAACAAACGGACACAAGAAGAACCAGTGCTCCGAACTGTTTACCCACTTTCCACACAACATTATATGAATAAGACAAAACGCAGGTAGCCAACATCTATCGAAATATCGAAAAAAATCTATCGAATATTTCTATCGAAAAAATCCTTGCACAGCAACGAGTAAACACTACGATGCATACTGTGTACAGATTTCGCCTATTGAGCAGCCATATTTAGCTATTATTCAAACAGAATCAAATGGAGACAGTTTTCTCAAAATCATGGGTGACCAAGCAGATAGCTGAGCTGTGCTGGTGCGTAACCATAAAGTGAGAGCTTCAGTTGTGTTAACATATATAAAGAAGGGTGTTGCCAACAATCAACTGTGAACAAACTAACGTAAAGAAGCATTTCGGCACTACATTTTTATCATATCATTGTTTTGTCTCTCTTGCTCTAATTCTTCAGGTTTGTTGATGGGAACGCTTATAAAAAAACATGGGCCTGCATGCACATTATCTGAGCTGTTGACGACATACTCCACCATTAAGTTGCATTTTCTCTGCACAAAGGTTCACAAGACGATGTTAGCTGCTTAAGCGCAGTTTATGGTCATCCGCAGTTCTAACCAGGCAAAATCTTTTGCTACTGCTGTAACACAATTTGATCGCGACCTTATGCAACGCGTCCCTTTTTACGCAGCTCAGGAGCTCAACGCGAACGTTCACTTGACAACGGGCGCGAGGAAACCGAACAGAGGTGGGAAGTTGTTGCTGCGTAGTATTGCGTGTTTTGATGCAGACCAATCCTGTAACCGACGGCCAATGCGCTGGACCTCCAATGTTTATCCTGTAAATCTCACTATTGTTTTCTATAATGCAGGTGCCTTATCAACGAAAACTCGCCGAAGTGTAATTTGCAAGAACTAGCATCGGTAGGTTATTTGTTCCTATGCTTGGCAACGGACCTACGATTCTACTGTTCGTTTGTAAAAATATATTAATCTTCGTAAACTTTTGAGAAAATACCTCCATTTCACGCACATGTCCTAATTAGAAGCAATTTTTGTCTGTTTTCTCAGATTTGCAATTTTATAAAATAAGTTTGATCAATTCGTGTTGGTGTGTAAACATAAAGGGATTAGCGTGATGAAAAGTTTTTTTTATATTTGATGATCAGATAGCATAATAAAAATTTTGCAAACAATACATGCTGCTTGACACAACTTAATAAGAATTTCCCAGAAATGTTTGCTTACCGTCTTCACAAGTACAACACATCAGTTTTGCCAACTACAAAATAAAACCAATTTCGATTCAAATTTACTGCAGATTAACAACCCCGCGCTAAGGTAAACTTCAACACGAATCTTCAATGCAGTGTGGTTGCTTTTGCCAACAGATGTTAAATAGACTATACTGCGATGTGGTCAGGTCATTGGAACTTTTTGTTGTTTTTCAAATAAATTTATAAAAACGCATTGATGCAAACTGCATCGACGCGTTCAAGCATGCTTTCTGGAGCAAATGAGTTACATTTTCCAACGCAAGATTCATGCATTTCAGACAAACACTGCGAAAGGCGAAAATATCGAGAAAGCTGAATCTGCTGAACTGAAAAACAAGCAAGTAAAATATCACCGATTCCAGTTTAAAGAGAGACCAGAGGGAGAAACATCAGCGGAGCCATTCTTTGACGATGATCCCACTCCTTTAGAGGATGTACAACAGACTGCTGTTTTTCAAGTTGAAAATGAATCGATGAATCCCAGTCGTGCCACTACGTCCCGAGGGTCAGTCAGTCAAAGTGAACCTGCGGAAGCTGGTGAGGCACGTCAAGAAAATGTCGATGAACGCAACCGGCAGCGTAAGTTTTGCAAAATTACGTTTCTCAGGGCCCTCTTGAGCATTTGCGCAGGTTGTTGAACTCTTGTCACACCTGGAAACAAACTTTGAATGAATAGTTTAACAGATTTGTCATAAAAATTATTATGCCTTTATTATTCAGGTAAAAGCTTTAGTTTCGAAAAGGTTAATGCAATGCAAAGGGAACTTCTAACAATTGCATCTGTACATACGCAACGCAGCAACTCACATGCATCGACCAACTTTTAACTGAAACACGTGACTTTGTTCGCCTTCCCAAAAGGTTTGTTAAAAAGATTAATGAGCCTTAGGAAACGTCTGACCAGTGATACGAAGCGTTATGGGCGCAAACCACACAGCAACTGAACTTAATTCGTGTTTAAGCCAATGTGATTACATGTGGAACGGAACTGGTCGTTAACATAAAATTTTTAAAGTATTATGGTGCCTGGCACAATACTCACGGAACTTCACCCAAGAAAATTGCATCGTTCAACTGACCCTACAGTACTTTTGAAGCTGGAGAGAAGTTTCTATTTTTATATGTTTCTGATCTGCAATTTTGTTAAATAAATAACAAAAAACAGCTTTACGGTGTTAATAGAGCAATTTTATCACTTAGCATTTATATAGTGATAACGAAATAAGAATAGTATACAATACATAGTAAGCATAACGTGATATATTTTATGCTAGGCATAGACACGATTAGAGCAGGGACACTCGGGTTATTGGGTCTGTAAGGTTTTATATAGATTTTCGCAGATCCTCTTAAACAATCACAAATCGTTATGACATTGTCCCTGACTCATCCTTCCTTCTAGAAAACAATAAAAATTCCCCTGTTTTATAATTAAAACACCTCGTTTGGTTGAGTAACAGTTCCTGCCGATATGAACCCGTTTGACACGATTTGTCTTTTATGGCTGACGCTCTCTCATCACAAGGCCAGTAGTCATAGGACCCGTGATGCCGTAATCATGTGCTTGTCACTCATTCGAAATTTAAAGTTAGAAACTTAATCAGCACTGCCTCACACTTTAGCTTGCGTTTCATCACAGTGATCACTGCTTTGCAATGATCTGTCATATAAAAAACGCAAGTGCTAGTTAAAATACAGTATAACTGTACAAAAATGTGATACACATTTGGTGGTACACAAACAAACCTCTGTGCTTGTTAGATCTTTAATGCTCACTTGCTGATAATGCTTTTCAAAGTCAAACAGTAACACACATGCAAGTGTTTCAGGGAAAAAATTCGCTCTTTTTTTGCACAAATGCACAAATTGTGTTTATTTCAGACTGCTGGTGTAGTCTCTGTCTGGCATACCAAAGTAGTGTTGAGTAAACATACTCATGAGCACCTTAAACACGTTGTTGGGTATGTCGCGTAACAGGTTTGTGTTCAGTATTTCAAAAATATTAAAACTTCTCCTGCGATCTACAAGCAAAAGTCTAATGCATCACATTCATGGGAATGCATGTCACTCATCTTGCTTCAACTTGTCGCTATGAAGCTGAGTGTATGCAAATAAACTTTAGCGAAAAAGTTTGTTCTTTAAAATCTATGTCGGTGTTTCTCAACCTTGAGTCCGCGGACCTCTCTGGATGAATCCGCGAGCACATTTACTTCGGAAATTTTTATTCAGTTATTATCCGTACATACAGTCATTGGCATGAGTTTAAGACGAGGACACATTTTTGCTGTTTATCAGAAATTATGCCCACCAGAACCATAAATTACTAAATCACTCATACTAGTGCTGACGGTTTTCTTCCCATTTAAGATCTGAAAAAGCAGCTTATACACAACTAATTACGCTGTAAATTAATTGAAATGAAGTTAAACAGGTTCTTAGTGAAAAGAAATCATGTGTTGGTGATGGACAGATGCATAAGTGTACAGGAGTGCATATTTTTGGGGATGCAAAGAATTTTTGCCCAAATTTTGATCTTGTTTTACCCCCAAACAACCTATAAAGAGCAAATCTTAATGTTAAGACTAAAGCGTGCCATAGGAAATAAATCAAGGTGTCTGCATGCTTAATTATTTTAGTTGCTATATCTCAAAAACACTTACATCATTAAACAATTTGTTGCTTACAAAAATTAGAGTTGATTGGAATGGTGGGTAACCCTTGTATATGTTCCTAATTTTAACATATTTCTAACTCTACCCAAATTTAAGTGAGGTTGTTTAAATTGGCCAAAATTTCATTTGGGCTGTTGGAATTTCCCAAATGTTNATAATATANGCAAATCTGAATGATCCTCTCCTAATTTACCCAGATTGTTCCAGTTGTACCCAAGTTTGAATGAAGTTGTTTCAATTACCCAAATTTGACTGAGGCTGTTGGAATTTACCCAAATATTTCTAATTGCATCCAGTTCTCAATAAAGCGGTTGTATACTACACAAGTTTGAATGAAGCTGTTTGAAGTTACTCAAAATTGAATGATGGTGTTCCACTTGGCGCAGATTTGAATGAAGTTGTTCTAATTTGCTCAAATTTGATTGAGGTTGTTACAATTTATCCGAAATATTCTAATTTTATCCAAATTTGAACAAAAGCTCTTGTCACCCAGACGTTTCTAAATGTGCTCAAATTTCAGTGGAGCTATTTGATATAGCCCAGCTTTAAATAAGACTGTTTGAACTTGGTCACAATTAAATGAAGCTGTTGTAAATTGATGGACTTAACCCAAATGTTTCCAATTTTTGTAAAGGTTTTTAATTTCATCCAAATTAAAATGAAGCTTTTCTCATTTGCCCAGATATAATTGCAGTTGTTGGACCCATGGTACCCAAATGCTTCTAACTTACCCAATTGTTTTTAATTTCACCCAAAACTTGAATGAAGTTTTTTATTTAACCCAAACTTGATGAAGGTTGTTGGAATTACGAAATGATTCCAGTTCACTTAAAGGCAGCAGTCTATTTTGCGATCAGAGGCAAAAAATGGTAAAATAGCCTCAGCAGGGATTTTGCCGTTGAAGGCAAAATAGACACTACCTCACTTGAATGTAAATGTAGCTGCATAATTTGCTCAATTTTTGAAAACTTTTGCCTAAATAATGGCCAATTTTCCAGTGTTGGGGATGCGACCGCATCCCCTGCATCCCCAATGCCGTACGCTTATGGACAGATGGCTAATGCAACCTCAGTAGGATTGCGTTACGATCAAATTGATAAAACCTACAAATACCTTAAATCCGAGTGACTGGTTTTAAACTTTTGCTAATGACTGTATTACGCACAGGTCGCACATTCCCATTTGTTATGTATTGATGGCGTATCTAGGGCGATAACTTTCACAGTAGCAGTGATTGAAAAGGACTTCAGTTTACTATTTTATATAAGGTTTGCCATCATTTTCATTTACTAACTGAGTTTTGCAATCTTGCGCATTCTTTGTGATGCCATGACAAAGTCGTTCAAAGAGCTCTCTTTATCAGAATGTGCTTTTTATTATTAGGCAGCATTCACAGATTCAGCATTGGTAGGCTATGTAGTTTATTAATGAATGGACGACTAAGACAACTGGTTTGAAAGATTTTAGTCAAGTTAAACTTAACGTTGTTCATTTCGGCCAATGAAGATATCGATCTAACAAGTTACTTTAATTATGGCAAAAATAAGCAAGTGCTTGCATATAATGATGTCTACTTGAAGCTTGCATTTACTTCGGTTGAGGTAAATCGCAAAGTGAAGCTGCAGTAGCCTACAGTATGTGTTGTGCATGACAGTCTTAGGTCACAGCTCTTTAAAAGAAGAAAAACTTCGTCGGCACCTAGAATCACACTGAAAAATTTGTTAACGAAACTCTTGAAGTATTTAAAGAAAAAAAAAATCAGGTGAAGCGAAGTTGCATTGATCTCCCAGCTGCTTTGGGAGGAGTAACATATCCTCACCGTAAAGCAGTGCATGCTTCTTTTCCGGTTGCATGAAAAATCTCTCGTGCAAAAGCACCTCATACAGCTGGATAGAACTTGCTTATACCGGAAGCTGTTGAAATGTCCAGGATCATGGCCGTAGTCAGGGTCAAATTTTTATCGAGACAAAATGTTAATTACGTCCCCAGTTAGGTATGCTGTTAAATGTAGCTTATGTAGATCTAACATCCTGCCCACGGCCTACTAAAGATGTCTTAGTAGGCCATGTTCCACCCGTATTTAATCTAGGCTGGTGGTATCTCTGGTGGTTGCAACACAGTGCAGCTGCAGAGCTACTCTTTTTGAAGCAGCCACACCATTAAATATGATTTGATTTAGCGTTACAAAATGTTTTTTGGCAGCATTTCAGAAAGTTTACCGAGGCAAGTGCCTCATTTGCTTCCGTGTAGCTACAGCCAAGAGGATATTGTGTGGTGATGCTGTTACTAACAAGTTGGCAAAGGTTCTTTTGTCAAACGACATCATCAAAGCGGCGTGTCTAAGAACTCTCGGAAAATGTTTTGCAACAAAGAATTGCTGCTGTAAAGCCTAGTAAGAAATTTAGTTCACAACTGGAAGAGACAACTGATATCGGGAATGGTGCACAGCTCATGCTGTTTGTGCGATACTTTGACACAAACGACTTCGTGGCGCAGTTTCTGTTTTGCCGTCCACTTGCTGAAAATACCACAGGAGGAAATATTGAAGAACGTGGAGTCCTTTTTTACAGAGCACCAGCTTGAGTGGTCTGATTGCTTGTCTGTGTGGGCTGATGGTGTTCCATGTATGATGGGAAGTAAAAAAGACTTCATACGTTTTGTGAAAAAGAAAAAAAACAAAAACATCTGTAATTCATTGTCTTCTCCACAGATAAAATTTGGCAGCAAAAGAGGTTCAAGAAGACTTGCCATAGTTTTCAAAGAGGTTGTTTCTGTTGCAAATTATATTAAATCTCGTCCCTTGCACGCTGACTTATTTCTTGTCTTGTGTGACGAAATGGGGGCAGAAAACAGTGGGCTTTTGTTCCATTCAAATATTCGTTGGTTATCACGAGAAAAGGTGCTTGAGAGAGTGGCTAACCTTCGAGATGAAATCTTCATTTTTTAAAAGAACAGAATCATTAACTTGCTGATCGCTTTAGCGACGACGAATGGATTGCGAAGTTGCTTTTTTGGCTGATTTTTTCAGCCATATGAATCAATTGGATGACTCTATGCAGGGAAAAGAGAAAGTATTTCTAGATGTATCAGAAAGTATTGATGCATTCAAAATTAAAAAAGGACTGTGGATGCATCGAATGAAAAGTGGGAAGTTGGCTGCTTTTCCAGCATTGAACTTATTTGTGAAAGAAAAAGGTATCAATTTGCATGGTATTCGTCCCATCTTTCTTGAACACCTCAATACATTTGTTTCTGAGTTGGATCGGTATATTCCTTCTAACAATTACTGCAAAATATTTAACTGAGTTCGAAGTCCTTTTCAGGTGTCAGCGTTAGAACTTCATTCAGATAGAGACTCCATTGCTGAACAGTTGCTTGAATTGAAAAGTCGACAAGTATTGACAGAAGTACCCTGGATTACTATCGTTTGATTTTTGTCACGTTGATGCTAACGTCGGGTGTGCCAGACCCGGTTGTCAAAAGCAGAAAAACATACTTTCCTTCAAGTGCAGTTTATCACAAACACTACACTGAAAATATACGTCCCACTGAGCAGTTTGAGCACTAACAAAGTTACTTTGTACTGTAATATCATACAATTTTTGATGAAAAGTAAGTAGGCTACATATTAGCGAAGGTGTCATATATGCCTGAACTGAACAACTCATAAAAAAATTATGGGCGTGAAGAACGTCTCCTTTTGTATACTGCTAACAAGACCGTAGAAGCATGCACTGAGTGAGTTTCAGCTTTTTACAGCCACCTGGAACAAAACTCCCTCTAACCATAACGTCGGGTCAGCATTAACCGGTCACACACACTAATACTTTCGTCGGGTCTGCCAGACCTGAACTCACTCTCCCTGTGCAAAATTTAGAAGAGCGTGGATGACCGCAAGCGCATCTATTTACAAGTCACACAAAAACATGAAGCTACTGAAGAGTTGAAAGCGCGCCGACTTCCGCTTCCGTAGTTTCACGTGAATGACCTCATTTGACCCGGGTCTGGCAGACCCGCGATAGTATTCCAGGGTTTTAAAATGGTTTCTCTGACCCAGGGGCGGCCCGAAAAGTTGAGGGGTGGGCGATTTCAGTAATATTTGGTAGTTAAGTCTCATAAAGGGTTCACTACTGTAACAGAGAGGAAATATACTTCACAACAATGCTGCGCCTGTGACAAAACACTGGATGACAAAATGACGTTATATCACGAATGTTGTTTCTGAATTGTACAAAATCATGGTGAATAAAATTACTTTCATAGGCTTTAGTGGGGGCGATCGCCCCAATCGCTCCCTCCCCTGGATCCGCCCCTGTTCTGACCCAATTTGGGCTAATGTGCAGTCCATGGAACCTAATCTTTCTGATCTTTGTGAGCAAGAAACAACCGGTCTATTGCCTTTTCCAAATATTTACTTGTGTGAAACTGGCTTTTCCACACTGACTATGGTTTAAAACCAAGTACCGCAATCAACTTCAATCGGCAGATGACATCAGATGTGCACTGACGGCCGCAATTCCTGATTTCGGTAAACTTGTGAAACAAGTTTAAGGACAAGGCTCTCGTTAAGGTTTACTGAGTTTGTGTGGCGAGTGAATTAACATTGCTTGCTTTTTGCTTAGTATCGAATTACGTTATTTTTGTACCTATTACTTGAGTCCGCGTATATTTATGCTTGTGTGGAAGTAGTCCGTGGGATGAAAAGGTTGAGAACCACTGATCTATTTCTTCGTAAAATGCGAAAGAGCGTTAAAGTAGGTCATATAAAAGCTTGAGAAATATTTTTAAACATGTAGTCCGTCTTTAAAATATTCTATTCGTGTCAAATTTCAGTTGATAAAATCCACACATGCTTGTGCAACTTGGAAAGTACGAACGTGCTAATGGAAGAATCCGACGTTTTTCGTTTAGGAGTAAATTTTGGGGTGAAGCCCATCCCATTAGATGAATGCAAGAGAAAAGCCGAAGGTACTTCAATTTCTTATACTGATACGTAAGACAAACCCAGTGGTGTTGTGGGGTAGGAACACGTGGGAACCGCGTTCCCATGCTTTTTTGGGGTGTGGAAAGTGGAAACGCTGTTCTCACACTGTTTTCATAGTAAACTGACTTGAAGATGTGTATAGATTTCCAGTGTGTAGCTCCAGATATCGCGTAAATGAATAAATGGCAAGCCCACCCTAAACAATTGTGAATATTTTCGTTAGTGGTGTAATGAAAGTGGTACTTCATTAAATACTGATTTAAAAATGACTTTGAAGTGCTGTTGAAAACGGCTAGTTTTTTAGGTGCGTTCCCACACTTCTTGCTTCATCACTACATCCCTGGATTAACCATGCCGTGTATGCAAAGAAATTGCGGTGCAAGTGGATGCATTAAGGACTAGGTCGTTTGCTGTTGGGGTGCATTCACGGTTACAAGATCAACTTTCGATTTCGCTGTTTCCAGCAGTGATCTTTAGTAAACAGCGTTTGAGTTCTTTTTCTCAAACGAATATCTAATAAAAAGCTTGCAAGTTCTCATCAAAAAGTATTTTGGTACAACGCGTAAAACAAGATGAAAGATTTTNTAATCTGGTAATTCGAAGATCATGCAGAGGTTCTCCTTTTTGATCATATACTGTTGTCATACGTGTCTGGCTTGGCAAACGGCACGTGTCGAGATTTAATTAAACAAGAACCTTTGCCTTAATGCTTACTAAAAATTTATCCGGTTTTTTCTTACTGGCCTTTGAATCTTTTTTCGCTTCAGGAAACCTGACTGTGTATGCATCAAAAGTGTTCAAAAAGATCATAAAAATGAAACCAGAGTTGACCGGTGACGACGTCATATCATACTTCAGCGGAACAGGAGAAAATCGCATGCTGGCAGAGGAATTAAGTAAATGTCTGGAGAACCAACCAGACAATTAAGGTTGGCTTATGAAAGATGCGCACCCTGTCTGCTGTGCTCAGCGGTTTCTTCTATTCGCACTGCACTCAATGCATAACGTTCTTCAGCGCAGCGAATAAGAGCCTCGGGGATGAAGATCAGTCCGGTCAAGTGCGGAGTCCCTTCGGTGGAAAGTACCTCCTGCGGCAAAAATTCTATGCGTGTCGGCGTGGAAAGAAGGAAACGACTCAAAAAATCAATCGAACTGGAGAATGAAGACGTGCCGTTGAATTGAGAAGCAATAGCGGATTGCAAAATTCTCTGCAATGTTTTTAGCTCTGCCTCAAAGTATGAATAACAGACTTGTTATACACGTCTTTGTATGTTTTTCAATTGACATGGAGGTGAAAGACAAATTGTCGTGCTTGTACAACGCTTCACTTTTTACGTTTCCATTCTTATTTAAGTTTTTTGTTAAAACGTGTAATGGACAGTAGTTTGTTTGTGCTGCACATAACATGTTTGGTTGTATCGCCAAACTAAAAAAAACTTTATCTAAATTTCGGAAATCTTTTTTTCTTACGTTCCGCTCATTAAAACATTAAGCCGTTTAGTTTACCAACAAAATGACTGTGTGCTTTTAATAATTTCAATTAAACTTGTGCGCAGTATAACTGCCACTCTCTATTCAAAACGCCAAGCGAATTTTGATACCACCAGTTGGTGCTTTGTGAGATTGCCGCTCAATGTTTGCGTGAAACGCTCTGCGCTGCCTAACTAGCTAACGAAGCATTTGAGATTTCATTGCCTTCTAACCTCTTTGTTTAGCTACAGCCGAAACTAAAAGTTTGAGAGTTCGTGCCAAACGTTTTTTCACAAAATCAGGTTGTCTGTGCCAAACGTCTTAACAAAAGCCAGCAATTTGTGGCAACACATCTCCTAACCTTACATGAGTTCTTGTACCTTGTGCCAAGCACATTCCTATCCTATTAAAAATGTTTTTCTTGAAACCGCCCTTTAAAGACTGTCACCTGGATTCCAAATCCTAAAAAACGTATGATAAGAAATTAAGCCATGCATTATAATAATGCAAATATCATTTTTACGATTTATCTACAGAACTGTTCGACTCATTTACATATTGCCCAAAGAAACAAAAACAATTTCTCAGAGTTAACCATAAAATGGTAAATGGTGCCCTCTCTGCTACTGTGGTGGTATTTGTTGGTGAAATGCACTGTTGTGAAACAAGAATGAGGTCAGATTATGTGTAGATGTAAACCATGCTGTGCATCCCGAATAAATGTGAATGCATGCAGTGCCTCTTCTTGCTGTAGATGGTTACCTTTCACCCTTCAAAGTGCTCACACTACCCTACCTATACATAAGCACACTTTTCACCCTCTGTGTTTGTGCTTTTCTTTATATTGTGTTGTGTTGCTAAATTCTGTCTAATATTCAAATTACGGTATTGCATTTTGTCAGTCCATTTTCGTTTTCACTTGAAAGATCTTCAATTTAGCATTGATTTTTACAAACAATAGGACTGGCTGAGTAGTTGAATTACAATATCTTTCGCCAACACTTTATTGTCTCAAATATGTAGTTTACTCAAACTTGCAGAATTCCTAATGCTTCATTTCTTCTTCTCATTTTATTTCTTACTATAACGCAATCAATTTTCATTCCCTTTGGTGTTTTGTTCTTGTTTTTATTACATTTCTTCTATTTCGTATTTTGCGTGACAAAAATTCCTCCATGCCTCATGGCACGCCTTGACGCACATATAAACATCCTTCAGATCCTGGGATTTTAACAAATTAATCCCGCGCTAGACAAACGGGTAAAACTCCAAAATTCTGAATTGGAATTTACCGGGATCCAAATCCTATTTTTGTACTTACGATCGTTTATAGCAGGGGGCACGTCACCAACTTTTTTGAAAGTGAGCGCTTCTCCTCGGGTAGCGTCTAATGCGAAGGGCCACCAGTTTGATAAACACTTGCGAAATAAAAAACTTTGGTTAAATTTACTTTTAAAATATTTTAATATTAATGATATTCATCTTTGATGTGAAGACACTGCTCGTGGCAATGCTACTTTCATAACAGGCCCGCCGGCCTGGTACCTGCGGACACCATGTGGGTGATCCCTGGTATGAGGTGAAAAGCAAATAAATTAAATTAAAAGTGGACCTCTTATAAAATCACACAGAGAACGCACTGAATGCATTAGTCCACAAAAATAAGTCTACTCAACGGAAACAGTCAATTACTCACTTTAATGTCACACGATCAAACAATAAACTTAGACAATTAAAATCACATTTGTTTTTATTACAACAAAGCAAGGCACATTAAAGTAGAGAGCCTAAAATATACAGGAGATCAACATGGGCGTCAGAAAGATTCTTACGAGGGGGGCAATGGTGGATTTTTCCAGGGGTAGCCAAAATATTTTTCCTGTGGGTGAGCGAAAGTGGTGGTTTGACACAACCACACTGTCGAGACCTATCGATGCGAACAGTTATACGCAAGTTCGCTAGGCTTTATTTAACAAGAAAATTCAACGATAACCTGGAAATATATGAAAGCGAACGATTATCAAAAGGCATCAAGGTTAGTTCACTGAGCCAACAGTACAGTTCAACACGGTTAACGCAGGCGACCTCAAACAGAGAAAGGACTGGCAAATAGCCGGTTGCACTAAAAGAACAGATGAGACAACAAATGAAAAGTAATTAGACAATCAGCGCGACGCGACAGCTAAGGGCAGGGACGCCCGGGTGAGACACATAAATGTGCTACATTCACCCAACGAAAAAACTCGAATAAGTGGCACAACTAGACAATAATGTCCCCGTATCTGTCGCGGACAACGAATTCGAGCAGACCGGCGCAAAAGCACATTTTAGGGGAGACGTTGCAGGGCCATCAGCCGGCGCCGTGTCAACGTTGCCATTCGCAACCGAGTCGGAGTCCATGGTATCAAGAGACAGTTCAGGTTGATTGCAACGCACATCGTCAAAAAACCCGCGAGCATCAACAAGCCCGACAAGAGATTCCAGGAGCGGCGCAAGATCCGATACGATATGGAGACGGAAATATCCATTCCGTCCAAAAAGTGCACTACAGCGTAGGACGGGTTCGCTTCTACTAGTTCAACTTCATCGGTAAGAGGATCATCTTTCCTTCGCACGAAACGCCGCAGCTGAGCAGGTCCTGGGGTGAGAAGGCGTGAGGGAAGCGACGTCCTAATCATCGCCCTTCCGGAAAACCGAAACAAGCGTCCACGAGGCGTTTCGTCAGTTGCGAGGCAGGCCAAGGATCACAGCATTCAACGCCTCTAGCAAAACCATTTCCCATCGTTCTTCTGGCAGGTTTTTGTCATGAAGCAGCAGTTTTACAGGTCATTCCGGAGCAGGAGAGTTGAAGTAATCGTGGCGTTGTGTGGGATGTACGTACTTACAGTCTAGAGTGTGAGTTCAGTGTGAGAGGTGATTGCAGAAGGTGTGAAATTGTTGGTGAAAGGTTACTTGTACGTGTATAGAGCGCTTATTGCCGTGTGACTTCGTCTCTGCGTTAAATTTTCTGGTTTCCATTTTCCAGTTGTTCTCTGGCGTTAGTTGTTTCCTTTTCTAATGGAGAGATATTCCATTATTTCATACGACCGTGTTCCCAATATAGAACGGAGGTGCGCTTCGCGTCCAGACATGGACAACATTGCCCCGAGACGTCGGAATATTATAGGGATCCTCAATCTTTCCAAGCAAGCAAGCAAAACAAAGGCGTGGAATTGCTACCGGTTGTTTTAGAAAGCAAGTTAGACAGAGAGTTAAAAGCTTATAGCCCCGTCTTCATCCATAACTGCCTTAAAGTGTATAGACTCGTACAAAGTTTGCTCTCCGTGGAGAAATGGAAATATGATTGTAAATTGTTGCAGCACGCAGCAGATGAAAACGCTTCTGAAATGTACGAAGCTGGCTGATGGATTGGTGCCATTACGGTCGAGGTCACAGCTAGTTCCCTTCAACCCTTAGGCCAGGGGTTCTCAACCTTTTCAAGCATGTGACCCAATTGATGATCAAACAGAGGGTCCGTGGCCCATCTACTGTACAACTTCTCCAATTCTAGAATTGTTGCACATGCACAGAGCAGAAATGAGAACAATTACAGCCAAATTTTAATAACACAACGAGTCCTGCAATGAAATGCGAAGCCTGAGTCTGTTTGTTGTTAGCATAGATATTCGAGGCTCAGGGGGTTTGTTGCAGAAGCATAGATATTTGCATAGATAGAAGCACAGATATATTACGAAAAGGTAGATGCCAAGCAGTTAAAACTTTTCTCTAGTTAACGATGGGTTTTGCAAGTTTACAATGGACTTCCCGCTCTAAATTTAAAAGTGGCATGAATTAAAAAACTACCTCTCTACACTACCTGATGTCCTCTGCATCCAAGAGTCGCATTTGACACCGAAATACCAGTGTAGCAGAGCAAAAACAACCTCTACTACATATAAATAGAACTTGAAAGACAAGATTGAGATCAAGGGTGGAAAAACTACCATGCAACTGTTGGGCTGAGCAGTTACTAAAAAGTGGCTGGACAACTGCTGAAAGGCTTAAAAAATTACA
>JGI24158J21664_10001215_pt1 | contig 28225 bp, 11 predicted proteins | sample Ectturendosymbi3_FD_21664 | JGI IMG/M metagenome (IMG submission 21664) | reverse complement strand
CCTGGGGGTACATGTACCTCAGGTTGAGAACCTCTGTTTTAGAGCGTCAGAATCGTCATTTTCGGCCTAGCGCTTTTCTATTTTCCCTAGTAACAGTGGGAGATGTTACCTTACAACTGGATTAGCCGAGGGGCATCGCATCAGCGACATTCGGCTCTGGGCATACTGAAGGATTTATGTGTAACAGATAACAGAGCTATGCTGATTCTAGAAAGGAGTCAAAACCATTGTTTGAGGAAGTTTGTTCTAGACAGAGAGGTTCACAGGATGACATTCTTTCTGCTTTTGTGCTTCAACTGCCACGTTGTATCGTCTACTTGCATTATTTCTGCTGTATAGCGAACCGCCTGGTATGTTGTATTTCGTGAGACGTGAAATAGGAGGCGAGGGGCATAGGTGAAAAGCGAGGACAATCTACAAGCAGATAGCAGCTGTTCTGTCTGCAAAATATGCTATTTCTTGTCTCTGCCCTTGTCCAGGTTGCAAAACATCAAATGACGGTGCTCAGCAGGTTCGGCGTTCATGTCTGTATAACTTTCTAGGTCGAAATAAATAAATAAATGTGAATAAACTTTGCATGTCACAAGCGACTTTTTCGTGGCGGTTGCTGCATACATCCAACATTGTATTTAAAAATGTGCCCTCCCCCTTGTAATTTTTGCCCCCCCCCTGCTGCGACATCCTGGCGACGGCCCTGCAAGGGCGTACGCAAGGGGTTGGGGTTAACCCCTCCCCCTTGAGCTCGATATTTTACAAAAACTTTATTACCTGCGCAAAGGAGATTAATTGCTTTCGTATACTTTTTGCTTGTTAATTTGTTGACTTAATGCAAATACCACGGAATAAATTTTCATGCAAATTTCAAAGGACATTGTAAATGGGCCAAAAAGTAATAATTAGGTTTTGGTGGGAATGTGGGTTATCGTCTGCGTCCAGAAACTATCTCACCACTTTTTGCAGACCTTTTGTCCACTACGTATCTTTAAGATTGTGTTCCGCGATTGTTCACTTTGACAGACACAATTGGTATTTTTTTTGTCTGCTATGGCTGATCAGTGCAAGTGCTGATCGCATTGGCTACATTACCCATTTCTGTAGCATGATAGAACTGTTGCACGAGCTCTAAAACAGCAGTTTTTAACACTGAAGCATTCAGGCATTTGATAATGTCTCAGCGGGAAGAAAACAAAACTAAAAGTTTGTTGGACTTCTATACATAACAAACAATAGAAAGTTTTCTTGCGTACTTTATGCGCATTCTCAATTTTTGTGTAGCTTTACAAGATTCGATCTTGCAAACCGGGGTGTGCATCAGCCAGTCCAGCCGCACACTGTCTATGCTCGACAGCTCGTATTCGACAAGACATTAGCGCAGCCTCATTTTACAGTTGTAAATTGCTCTGACGCAGTGATGAGTGTGTTTTACTCCCATATTTTTGCAGTTATGAGCTGCTATGTCGTAGCTTGAATTTATTTTCCTCCGATATCCTAACTTGGAGCGCTGACAGTTTATATTCAGTGCAATGACACATACAATAAGGGGAATGCGTGTAAAAGAATATGCATATTATGTCAACAAACTTCGCCAAAACCTTAGTATTGAAAAATGAACATGACGTCAAATTGTGACGTCACAAACAGCGCACACCAAGCACAAATGACCACCACATGCCACTGAATGAAACCCCCCTATGAAAATTTTATGCGTGCGCCACTGCTATGAACTGATTACTTGTTTCTTATTTGCACAACCGTATGCACATTGCGAGACATTACCGCCTTCGGTAAGAATACAGTGCAATTGCGGTCCTGCTTCTGCAGAAGATTAAAATGCAATGCTCCTTAAAAGTCGGTCGCGATTTTTGAAAAGCAATAAGAAGCAGCGAGTAAAGCCATGCATTGCAAATCTTCAAAGTGAAAGAGTTCAGTTGATGCTTGAAGAAATGCTTTTACAACCTCCGAAAACAATGTTTTTCGTTCTAAAAACATATCGTGTATGTAAAATAAATTTCCCACAGCTAACTGCTACGATTTAAACTTTCTTTCGTTTCTTCAGACTGCTCAAACTGAATATTGCTTCACCCCTAGTATCGCTCTACCTTTTTCTTTATCATTGAGACAAAACTGCCAACTTTAGCCACGAAGTTGTCCGGCAGGATAACAAGCTTATGTACGTCGGTCGTTGCAAGACTGTACTACAACCCAAAGATAATGCAGCTAACAAGTCAAGTAAATATTTTAGTATAATCACCAATGCCTGACGTCAATTTACGATGTAAATGGCAGCAACAAATGCGGCTGGTATTATCGTATTTACAATCACAGTCGCAGGTAAACTGCTGACAGATGTGATGTTATTGAATTGCTTCGAACGTTTTCTCACGAAACTTGTGGGCCAGACAGTACTTGTTACTTACGCTTTCTGGTGAAAGTCAACAAAGTACAATGTAAATGCAGTGTTCGAGCGTATCAGCCAAAGCAAAATCGGTCTTGAAAAAATCAAGTACTGCTGTATTCGGCCGGAACTGCCAACTTGCGTATAAAATAAATACACTTCAGCGTTGCTGTGTTTCGAGAGAAGTTCGAGAAAGATCTGATTGAAGACGCAACTTTAAAGACAAGCATAAAATGCATGTGGGACCATTTCCAGGAACTGACCGATGACAGTTCAGTTGTTTTCCAAGTCTACATCTGTAATCTAACATTCGAGCGCTGCAGTAGTCCATACAAGGGATTAAAAAATTCTCTCGTGACTGCTCCGAAAATTTTTAGGCTTTTGCCCTTTAGAAATCAGGTCTATCACTGTACTGCAAAACATAGCTCATTCCTCTTGCGTGCAATTTGATGCCTTAAACTGATCCACATGTTTCCTATGCTTTGAATTAAAAAAAAATATCCATACCCAAGCAATTGACCAGCTAGGGGATTGTTGACAATACGTAAGCGTGAATAAAAAGAAACTATAAACTCTTCACGATAGACCTGCAGCAGCGATCAGCTCTTTTTGCAGCAACGTCGTCTTGATTATAGATAAATCTTGCAAGCACCTGCATGCCCACCACACTCTTTTAGCAGCTAGCCAAGCCAACCATCGTTAAGTAGCTCTGGTACTCTTACGTTCAAGCAAGCATCTCTGCCCGTTATGCTTCTTGATCCCATCTATTTGCAACACACATACGACTGACTGTGCCTCAAATGATTAGGTTGATCCCTCGTGCGCTGCTTGTTTTTGGCATTAAGTCAACGAAACCTTTGATGAAGCCATGCAAGCGCAAAGCGAATGCTGTTGATTTTCACCAAATTTTTTACCATTGTGCTCGCGTCCACTGTTACTGGTACACAAAGCCACACCTGTCACGTCGCTGGTCGCCAGCAACACGAATATCACGAAATTAAACAATTAATTCGTGTCACGAGAGCGGCGTCCGTGATAGAGACAAAAAACGCGTTTATGGCGAACGGCAACTCAAACAGTCGCAACCTGTGATTGTTAGTTATTCTGCGTCACAATCAAACATTGTAACGTACATATCACAATATGGCGGACCATACGCATTGTGCTGAAAAGCAATCAACGTTGAAATGATAATTAATGTCGTAAACCGTTAGCAAACAGGCCAATGCTGTTCACTTAGTCTCAGGACTCTTAAAAAACTCGCAATACCACTCACAACACCCAACGTACAGATATTAGAAAGATGCCACGCTCTCCTGCTTTCATCGTGTCTTATGGTAAAGACATTTTAAGATAGTGAAAATGAACCATGCTGAGGTACTGGCGTATCTAATAGCGAGATTATCCATTAGATCTGACATAAATTTCAATTTTGCTGTTTTCATTACGGCAGCTGCAGACAGCAGATCAGCAGTCCAGGCATTTTAGACCAGGCTCGAGACACATAACGTCATTCTCGAATGGTCATTTTTTGATACTTGAAGTAACTTCAAAATTTCTGTCACATTGCTGGCTGTTTAACAGCCACACCACTGCACCCGATATAAATCACTCCATGATAACAAACTTGTGCAGTACAACCAATAGAAGTTAAATTTAAAGGCAAACTGTTGTGTATTCTTCTATGCAGCAGACATGTACAACCTTCTGAAGCATCTGCATACAGTGGAGATGATGAACAAATCGAGGAAACCTTCAATACCTTACAATAATGGTTACTTTTGGTTCTCTTAAACACAAACGAAGGTTCATGAACCTTTTACAAGTGATTTTCGTTGTTGATGCAGTTAGATATATCAATAACATTCGTTTTATTTAAGTTAACCTCGTCTAACAAGGAGATGAACATTAAGGTGGTGCTGTCCGAACTGAAGCCAATTTTAGCCCAACTTTGGGCTGTAATGAGAAGATTTCTGGGGACACGGATGATGACATTTTTTCTTCGGCATTCCTTCATGCAACATCTATGTGGTATTTACCACTAGTGGACGCTGTTTGATGCAATAGTACTATTCTCCCTCTGTGGCTACTATGCTGAGAGTGTTTGCAAGGAAATCTACGTCGTACCGCACAGCCCATACTTCCAGGAAACGAACAAAAATATAGTTTCATAACAAATTCAATATAAACAACAAATTGCGTGGTAAGTTATTATCTTTGAGACTTTAGGGATATAGAACCTAAAACATAGTGGGAAAACATAGCCAAGCTACAAAAAACATTTTCTTCACTTCTACTTTTGGTGATGGAATAAACTCCTAACCTTATCTTCCTAAGGAAAATAAGGAGAGAAAATTATGAGGAGTGAGAGAGATTTCTCTTGGCGTAATGTCTAAGCATCAACTTATCTTGGAGTCTTGCTTTGACGCGATGTTGCGTTTTAATTTGGTAACGAAAGTTCTGACGCCGGCCACATTGAATGATCACGCTGGCTGCATGGAACCTATCCCCGTTGTAGTCATTTTTATATGCTTCACCATAATCTGTTTGTGAGCAAGTAGCTGCTCAAATGACAGTGTGAATGCATGCCAAGCGCAGTGTAATGTATTAGCTAGACATTAGGTTTAGCGTAACCAAAGTGCATGTCGTCATTTGACCAGCACGTACTGTAAAGCTAATATCAAACAATGCTAAGTTCATCCTGAGTGGCACACTTCGCTAAAGAAGGCATGCTGAGTGAAGATACGGTTCACTAAGCAGGCTTTCATTTGCGGACTAGGTCGCTAATGCCGTAAGAGGAAGACCGGCATAGTACGATGAAACGTATTTTGACGAAGTAGTTTCTGCCTGGTTTTAACGAAGGAACGTTTTTTAAACTAGTCTCCGTTAACAGACATCAAGCTGTAATAAGATTTCAAAAAGGTAGCCAATATTACGGCGACTGAAACCTATTGGGTTGCTTCTTGTGGCAGTATTGATCCAAGCCGACGTCGTTGTCACTCTCCTCTATAAAACTACACGGCTTCCGAATGCATGGAACATTTGATGTTCNACAAGGATTTCAAAAGCCGCCAGCTTACGTTCTCTCACCAAACAGGGCTTGGCTTTCCGGCACCATGCTAATTTAAAGCCGAATTTCCGCGCTTAAGATTCACCATGATGACGCTAACTGAAAGAAAGAAACCACTCAGAATGCGCTCTCTTTCCTTTTATAAAACGAACTGAAGCCCATAATGCGACGAAAACACGTCCTCTACCACTCTTGCTTGATACAGTCCTAGACATCAGGCAACTCTTCTGTTGTTTACCACTGGGACTGATTCGAACTGTTGTTACTTCAAATGATGCTTTATTCCGAAATTGCCGCCTCATCGACTCAGACATAATGTTCCTTTACGATGTCGAGTTGTAGAGACGTGCCATCTGTTGTTGCAGTAATTTTTCAATTAATCTTCCCAATAACTTATGAACTTACTGTCTCTTGTCGCCCTAGGACCTGATCACTTGATGTCGATTTTCTTTTTTCTGGTAGGAAGGCTTATTAAAACTTCATTCCTGCATCTGGGAAAACAACGGCGATTGAACTGTGTGGGATGTTTGGCTTGTAGTGTTGCTTTCTATTTCGAATATTGTGCATTCACAGGAACCTGGGTAATTGACGTTAAATCCGGCATAGATGGTTTACTTGTCCCCGACTGCATATCTGAAGCTTTGTGGACGCTGCGCACTTACGTAGTGGTGTATTTGCGGAAACGGGGGAGCTCCCCTTTCCGTATATTTTGTCTGCTGCAATTAAATCAAGGCCTTGATTTAACTCCCCTGTCGGACGGAGAATGTCGTATACGACGACGTGAGAGAAAATGACAAGCCGTACCAAAACTTCACCCCCAAAAATACACAGCTTTTAACACATCTGAATGAGTTCTTAGTGGATGGCATAAGCGTAACCAGGGCGCCATGGCACCCCTAATTTATAACATATCTAGTCATTTTGTGCTTTGAGAAGCGGCGTCTCAAACAAAGATACTGTTGCTCGCCTAAAATGAAACATTCCCCCCCAATGTTTTAACCCCCCAAAAAATTTTGGGGATGGCTACGCTACTTGTGAATGGTATTTAAAAATTTCGTTTTCGATTGGGTCAATCAGGCATAAAAGTAGTTCTATCTTCCAATCCTTTGACCTGCTTCCCCAACTGCTCATACTGCAAATATTGAGCTCCCGTGTCGTTAGCTGGTAACCTGTGCAATGCGATATAGGATCTGAGAACAACAAAGCGATAATTGTTGAAGTGCTTAATTTACGAGATCAAACTTGTACAGTTAATGCAAGACCAATGATTGTTGTATGCTCTCGAATCAAAAAACGGATGGCGAAGTAACGACGCGCAGTGACACTCCTAAGATACACCCCCACTCGACGTAGCTCGCTGTAAAAGCGAGGAGACTTTACAAAATTTTTGGCCACCTAGTGGCATCGTAAACTTTAGAAAACGCGCAAACAGATGATGTGGCCAGATGAAAGTAATTACGGGACCGGCAAATTGCTGCCATCGCCATAAAGAGCAACGAACTGGGTAATTGGTTTCCTTCGGGATCTCATGAGAGATGACAACAGGCATCATATCGTCGATTCAGAAATATCTGAACGAAGGTTTCAGTAAACAATTCTCTATTTCAGGATAAAATGTTAGACCAGCACAACAATTGAAAGACGTGTTCGTCTTGGCGGTTAGAAATAAACAAAAACAAAAAAACGCATTGCCATCCCTCAAGAGTACACCACGTAACAAACAATGGTGTTAGCCATCACCGCGTTTATATTTTCTGCTTACAGCTTTCCACTGCTCAATGATTTCCGGCAAATAGCTTGAAAGAAAAGTTTGCCAGTGTAATTGAACAAAAAACAATCTTCAGTGGAAATCATCCTGTGCTGTGTGAAAAGTGCTGTTATTTTTAGCATAGAAGAGTGGTGTTTGTTTAGCGGACTCGATTCATCCAGACGTACTGGCAAAATCTTTAATAAAAATCTAAAGAACGAAGATGGATTTCTGCATTAAAAATCCTTTTCGTTTATCAGAGATGATTGCAAAATTAACGTGAAGTGGCGAACCTGAACAGAGCTTGTTTCCGATACGTGGAATGTGACAATACAAATCAGTCCCAATTTAGACTGAATCTTGCGGCGCGTTTCCTATCTGATATCTCTGAAAAATTCAACTCACTGGCACCTTTAGGCAAGTCACTAAAAGTACATCGCGAACTACTTGACTCTTTCTCTTCGAGGAGACAGCCATCTGCTGTTTCCGCTGCAAAAGCTTTCACCAATCGTGAGCTTGTTACTTTGGAATTCGAACTGCGAGACGGGGCTTGAGAAACAGCCCACCATCTTTTCACTGGACCGTATGACAACAATTATGACCGGGTTCTTCACACCGACTCACTTTGCAACGAGCACCCATTAATGATTGTGTGTCATCACAATTATCACATTGTTTGCGCAACAGAGGCCAAGCAGGTTCACCGTGTCGATCCGTTGGGAGCATTTAAATTGAAGTTTCCTTGTGATTCACCGTTTCCGTTTATCGTCACACTGCTACACGCAAAAAGTTTGCTGTAATGATAGGATTCCATCGCCTGCGCACCAATTCGCATCGGGGCAGGCGATGCCGGGTGCTCGCAGGAGGAAGGTGCGCTTGAGGATGGGCGCATCAACTCTTAGCGGGGACGGCATGGGATACGCAAACGCAATAACGGAAGACTTAATCACAGATAGGTGTTCTAACCGGGAAGTCTCCGACCTCAGTGCAACACATCGAACTGAAAATCATCATCACACGTTTGTGATGTAGACCAGTGCTCTTCAACCTTTTTTGTTACTGTGCGCCCGTAAAGATATTTTGACGAACTCATGCACCCTATTTACTTAAACACTTAAACTCATGCACCCTATTTACCGACATTCCCCCGTGTCCCCCACCCAATTGCGCCCATGCCTGTAAGAACCCGGGTCTAAATAAGCAAGTCCCCTAATTCAGTAGCTCAGCTACATAATTCAATTGATAATGGCTCATTGCCTGTTGCTCATGAATCACAAATAATCATCTAATTACAATTAGCTTGATATGGTGTGATGCTTATGCGCCACACTTTAGAATCGGCAAATTCTTGGTTAAATCCTGAAAGTCATTGGTTGGTTAATGGTTCATTTTTGCTAACAGAAAGTTTTGTAAAAATTATCTGTTTAATGTGTCAAGTTTGTGATGCACCTTTGTGAACCCTTTTTTAGTGATGCACCCCACGCATATTTTGATACACCCTAGGGTTCACCGTGAACACCAGTTGAAGAGCGCTGATGTAGACGATTGATACAGATCAGTGGACTTAGCATTCGGATAAGATTTACAAACTTGAATTATCGCTTGTACAAGCCTGCTACTGTTAAGCCAAAGCTGAGTCGAGGCTTTGGAGCAGAACTGTCACCAAGGCCAAAACCTCTAGAACAGTGGTTTCCAACCAGGGGTGCTTCCGCATTTCATCATGATTATTTGTGTAGGGTATATTCAAATGTTGATCTTCGTCATCAGTTCTTGTCCATATTTTTGATTTTCTTTGCAATTAAAACATTTAAATTCCTTTCTAAACGTTTGAACACCAGTTCTTTATTATAAATTTGTAGGGGGTGCGAGATCTATACGAATTTTTTTTAGGAGTTCAGGAGTGAAAAGGTTGGGAACCCTGCTCTAGAAGAAAGTGCTCAGCAGCTTGCAACAAAAGCCTGGTCAGAGAGTTTCCGTTTCCAACCTTATTACGTGTCCTCACAAAAGAGCAAATGTTTTGCTGCTAAATATGAAAAAGGAATATGACGAATAACTTTACGTGGGGTTTCGTCGCCTGAGCGCGTCATGCTTTCTTTTATCCAGGCATGCTGAAAACCAGCCTATCCGCTACAAAACTACGGTGTATTTGCCAAGTTCTCCCCTTTTCCCAGTATCAACTCTTCGATTCCTTACACAACTTAACATACACTTCTTTTTCGTATTGGTTTCATCGCGGAAGAGGTTATTTTGATTTTGATTAGATAACGCTAGTTTCATGAAGTCACTGCATGCAGTGTGCTACCCATTAAGACCGGTACTAGAGAAAAGAAGAGGAAACTGTTAAGGTAACGGAGCACCACCTACTATGTCGTTATCTGGTTACACTTCTTGCGTTCAGGCGATTTGCGCAACGTTTCGCCAGAAAGTTAAGACACGAGCAGATGAAACGGCCATTTCGCGGCCTCCTCGTTCGAGTACTTAAAGCTTGATATCTCGTACGATCTTACGGCAACCATCGCGAACGCACCACATGAAGGGTTCGTGAGAATAACGACAAGACCGAACGTGTACCACCAGCTTGTGCTTCTACGTTTCGTCTACACTACATCCTCTTGCTTTAGAAAAGGATCAGGCAATACAACGTACAATTCAGCAAAAAAACAGGCGTGTTTTCGCGTTCGGCTTCTGGCATTCGTAGGGATTTTATGAAAATCGTCATTTGCAGACCTCACAGCCAGTCTTGTTAACTGGCTGCGAAATTTCTACCCAGCTTGTCTGTACACCTCGAAAAATCTCATAATCCACGCCAGTGGGTTCTTGGCCCTTCCATTAGGTTAGTTCGCTCGGTATTCGTTTTGTGTCAGGAAGCCTTGAAAACGGGTCACTGACTTTGCGACAGGTAAATTGACGGTCATGCCACGCTCGAGCACTTATTCAAGGTAATCAAGCATTTGTTGCAATGGGATGATGCTGAGGTCTTAAAAAGACTGTGGTGCTGATAATAAACCGACTTGCTTTCCTGTGCAGCACTTGCTGCATTTTCAATGAAAGTAGGTTTGGCTGTAGGAAATTTGGTTGTTAACACAGCGAGCGTAACCAAAATGCAACCAATTTAAACTGTTCTGTTCGTAAGTATTGTGGGACCATCCGACGATAATCTTCGGCAGATGTGAATTGAAGGTCGGTGACTCATCTTACGGTGCCAATGACGTTTGGGGCCAAAAAGACCTATTCTTTATCAAGTCACCTATGCGTTTCGAGGAGTAAAAACTTTTTTTGAAAAATTGGTGCAGCTAGTGCTTTGAGGTAAATTTAACCGCAGGTAGGTGCGTTACGATGTTCCTGTGACCTTCCATCAAAATCCTATCTTAGCATTATTTGTCCGAACAACCCTACTCTCATTTGCTACAGAAAACGGAGTGCTTCACTGATGGCACAGCGATTGTGACAGTCAACAACGGCGGCGAAAAAACATTACGCAGGTTGTGCCAGGAATAACCAGTTTTGGTTAAATACTTCACTACAGTGAACACGAGTTTGCCGCTTTTCCTCAGAAATTCTAAACTTGAGGTGATCACAGTAGTAAGACACTACGCTTATCTGTTCGATGGTGAGTCGCTCATTTTCTAGTGCAATAGAAAGACGGTCAACAGCACATTTAGACGGTTGTGCATAACCTTCACAATTAAGAAACTTTATGCACCAAAGATTGCCTGCGACTTCATGCCAAAAAATCCAAATGTTACTAAAAGAGATACAGTATAAGGCTGTTTTGCTCCTCTGATCAAACAATTCTTCAGCACAACGATTGTACAAATTGCGAAATGGATCTCGGAAGTGGATAACAACGACAGCAAAATCTTCGACAACGCCTTTGATGTATTTTGGCAGGTGGCTGTCGGGGCAACCGCAAAGAAAGTGGCACTTCAGTCCGTCATAGAGCACTGTATCAAGATGTTATCGAATCACTCATATTACCTTGCCAGTTAGCTTTCGATATCGTAATTTCTTTGGCATCAATTAAAATATCCTTCCCCTCTCACTTGCACATTTTTACTCTCTGCAATGCAACGAAACGCTGGGAGCTGCAGTTAATAAGCAGGGAACTGAGAGTACAACGCAGAGGATTGGCCACCTATCAGTAAATCAACTGAACAACAGTGTAGCCCTACTGTTGACAATCTGGATATCCTGCACAACGGTCAGTAATGGTGCTTGTGTTTCCTGGATGCGGCAGAGATTTAATTGAAGTGAAATTTTTTATTCCAATTTTAATGACAATAAGAACAGGGGAATACCGTAATTTGACATAATTTAGGACATTGATATGCACTTCTCACTAGGCCACTTCATTACCAAGCGCAACATTAACTCTATAAAGCGGGGTAAACAAAGTACTGTCAGTCTTTACCGTTTTTGTTGCTCAGTTTGCTAGTGCTACTCCGCTTGTAAGATAAAAGCAACTTGGGAAAATTTTGCAAGATCTGAGAAGAATTGCTGCAGAAGACAATCTTTTACTCTTTATCCAATCAGAAGTAATGACGAGCAACGTAGTCAACATTGCAAGGTGAAAAGCATGGTGGATCTATTTTTCTTCACTTTTATTTTCCAGAAATAAAGTAATTTTATATAAAGTAAAGTATTTTGCAAAGATGTAATTACTTTTTTTAATTAAAAAGTAGTTTATTGTTCAGCACAATGCATTTCTCCATTTCCTTGATAGTTTTGATTTCAAATTAGTTCTCCATATCACAGGATTTCTGGACCCCCATATTCTACAATACACCCGTGACGGCGCGGAATACAATTAATTTTTATCTCTACTTTTTATAGCATTGTGCATTCACAAGCTGATATATTCTTATTATGAGATGTTTCATTTTTTGAATCAGCATGTTGTTTCCACTTCAATTCAGGTTTTCATTATCTTGAGACCAAAAAATTGTAAAGTTTGACAAATAGATTTTGTGCTCAATGCGGACGATCGCATCAAACTTTTTTGATTCGTGCGTTTTTGCTAAAATATTATTTCTGATCGAAAAAATGTACTTATCACCTTGAAACTTTAATGTGATCTACTGAATTGTAGACAATTATCATTAAAAAAATTCTGATGAACCTTTCAATAACAGTAGTCACTCTAATGCGAATTTCATGCCAATTTTCATTATATGGTCAGGCGTTCTCGTTCAAGCAGATTACAACTCGTTCAATTTGATTAGCTCAACATTTTCTTTCAAATAGAGTCAGACAAGTAGATGGCATGTTAAGAAGCCATTGTCTACGGTTCTTTGGGCCTTTTATAGGACCATAGACAACCATGGGATTTGAAAAAACTTTTGAAGGTTCAAAGAAGTGTATGATGAGATTTTAACAAACTTTCCTCATCAAAAACGCAGTACTATTGAAAATTTTTACTATCTTGTCAACCTTACGTGATTGCAAACTTGAGAAGTAAAATTTTTTAATTGAAAATGATTTGTAATTTGCATGTTCGTAACAGATTTACAAAAGAGTTTATTGATTTTTAACTGCTGTAGCTTTCATGCTGGAATAAAAAAAATATTAGCTGTGCTAGGAGCTTGAAAATATGATCGTGGGCCACGTCAGAAAGCTCTCTGTTTCTTAAAAACTATCAGTTTGGCATCCCATTAGAAGTGTTGATGGCCTTTGTTAATAAACTTGTTTTTTCTAATCTACACATGCTTCGATGTTCTGTCCGTGTCAAGCCAGGGAAAGGATCAGCTTATCACTAGGTGCAGTCACAAGGCGCGATCTCCACAGCATACCTTCATGCAATTTACACTCTTCAGTATTGTGTGCGAAATTCATGGCCATTCGGGCCTTTCCAGCAAATGCTTTAGCCATATTTGCTGAAATATGCGTCTTGGAAAACAGTACGAAGGCTATTTAAGAACGCGTAATCAACAAAAGATTAAGAGAAGTTTCGAAAGATACCCCCAACTTCTGGATCAGGTTTTTTAAACGCACTGGTGGGAAACGCCAAACCCAATTCTTCTTCATAAAGTTTAGGTGCTTATCTTTGGAAAAAATACTGAACTCATCGAAGAATAGAACTGAAGCCAAAGTTTGAAAGTCTAAAATCGAGTAGCGCTATAACCTTTTCATCAAAAAGCTATATTTTCAGTTCGTGTGCCACGATATACCCAAATAAAGTAAAAACCAGCTGGCGCCAAATGCAAAGTTTACGATCATGACGTAACTCCCTTAACTTAAGCGTTAAAAGGCAAGTAACCTAAAGAAAGCAGCACGTTTTGGATGCCAGGAGGCAAGAAAAAGCACGAAGTCACTATCACGACAGCACACGCTTCTCCATACGAGAGCACGTCATCTGAAGCAAGAAGGATCAGCAGAATGCCGCTACATCCACACTGACAACAAGATCTGATGACTCACATCTCAGCGGAGAAACAATAGAATGGACGGCCAGGGGTCCGCACCCCGCAGCGATACATGATTATTTTCGGAGACGGAAGTAAATTGCGTGCTCAAGGCTGAATTTTGGCAGCACTGTACGCAATCAGTTTCTTTTTCTATGTTTTACTCTTTTTCTGTTAACTCTCTTTCAACCGCGATTGACCTCACATGACTTTGCTGTGATTTCACCCTTGTTCCAATAAGCTCGACTTCACATCAAAAAGCGAGTTAAAATATACCTCTGATCAACAGTGTACGCCTTAAAATATTGTTATGTCAATGCAAACCAGCAGCAAAGCCATGCTTTCAGCTATGTACAGCATAAGGCAGCTTATGAGATCCTGTGCAATTTTCAAATTTATTAGCCAAGAAAACAACGCACCAACAGTAAATCAGCATAACTCTTGCTCTTTTGCACTCTTCAACTACAAACGTAAACTGCCTTCTTGCCACCACTTTACAACTAATAGGGCTGCATGGTTTTCATGTAAGCGTTTTTGGAAAACAATGCCCACACGAAACAAATATTTCAATGCACATATTCACAAAGTAATATTGCAAAAGCTCGCCTACTAGCGCAGCCGACCGGCTGGCAAAATATTCCGCTCCATCGCTCCCTGCCAAGAAGAAGTCTGCGTATTGTCCCAACGCTCATTAATTTCTAGACAAAAACCGCCAGGGCATTTAGGCGCGATTGCGAGAGCGGCGGAAAAAGAAAGAGACAAGGGCGTGATGGTCGTGCGAGCGCGTAGTGGGAATGACGAGGATTTTTCGTAAAGCCGCCAGAGCCGAAAAGTAAAGTCGGTTAAAAATTTTGGTGCCGGTTTTGATGGAGGTTTGTTTGCTGAGGGAAATGACAGCCACTTGCACACGAATGAGCGGGCAGTGTGATTGCCTCGCGTCATTTGCCAAAACTGTACCTCGGCACACCTAAGCGAACGAAAAACTTTCCACCTGGTCGCTGCCAATCAATATGCATATGAAATGTTGCGGGAATATTTGACAGTGTTGCAGAAATATTCAAGTAGCACAAAAGCGTGTTTTATTTTAAAAGCTCATTGTAATCCTAGCGGAAGTAATTGTCTTCAAGCATATCTTTTATCAGTTCGGGTTCCCATATGTACATGTTTCCAAGAATAGATTTCTTGTTGCCATGTACTAATACGTTGGGATTGTATGATATTTTAATGCTGAGTGCTTCAGTAATTTTTTCAAAATATCTTGTGTTTGAAGCGGTATGGCATTTTGTCTTATTTTTTCTCTTTCACCATGTATCTTTCAATCTATGCATCTCTCAACATTTAGTTCGTTTTCTTTTTCTCTCCGTTCTCTTTTGTTCATATATCACGCCTCAATGCCTGTGCAACACAATGGCAAGGTGTGAATCGGCTCAATAGCAAAGTCTGCAAATTTGAACGGACAATACTTTGGTTCGCTAAGCAGTCTAATAACATTGCAAAGCTCTAGTCAAAAAATAAATGGGTTTCTTTATTTTCGGATTTTCAATCAAGCGAACCCAACTCAACAATTCTCAGGTTTGCTCTCCTTGTCTCTGGGCCAGTGCGCACATGTCTTCTAGTGAAAACTCGCCCTTTCAGAACGAGGCTTTTCTGTTTCAAATTGAAACAGTAGCTCTAACTGAAAGAAGAAAATAAACATTTTGCTCAAAGACTTGTTTTGATCATCTTGTTAATATGTGCAAAAATTAACGAAATATACAGCATTTAAGCCCGAAGAACCAGAACGACCAGTTATTTCTGTAGTCGTTGTGTCTAATTGTTTTCTTACTTTCTGTAAACCACTTTTTCACCTTGATATGCACATGTGTATAACCAATGGTCACGTGCAAAGCGTAGAGATGACTTGCCACATTACAACATTCTCTTAAGAATGTTATCAGTCATTGAAAAATTGTTTTGGACTTGTTTTCAGCAGTACCCTGTGCTACATCTTTATCTGACAACGAACCATCACCAATAAACGAGTTGTGGAAGTCTGCTTCCCCTCTAAAGGCAAACCTCAGACTTCTTCTCCGTTGACTTGTATAAAAATGAAGACTTTTCATAAAAACTGTCTGATCAAGAAAACATTCAAAAGACATTTCCAAACCGTCACGGCACCGGTGTGGTAACTAGAGGTATGAGCCAGGGGGTAAACTTAGCTGAAGGGGACCCGGTTTTTGCATTTAGCTTATCAGGGGTGGCGATGCGCACCCTTGCCACCGTCAGTTACGTCACTGCATGGCACACCACAACATGAAAAGCATTTTAAGTAATGCACGTCTTTGAACGCCTGCGGATAAGACATACTCACAATAAGCGGCGTCGTGCTAATGAAATCTTTCTGGGGAGGCAGGTATATAAAAATGTCATGCACTATTGCTCTGCAATTACAAATTACAGGTTTTCTGCCTTTTCTGCTCATGATGACGGGCATTGATTGACATCAATGAATGCTTTTAATACGTGAATGATTTTTTTTGAAACATTTGGAGAAGGTTCCTCAAAGTCCTTGGAGGCATCACCCCGCTTCTTGCGAGTGTTCTAAGGCAGGGGGGTGTGTGCCCTGAAAGGAATTGAAAACCAAACACTATCTTCCATTCAGTGTTTGACAGATTCAGTGCTAAATTCTTCAAGGAACTGACGCAAAAAATTACGTGCAATAAAACTATTATAATTTTGTTCCCTCGGCAAGATTCTCTTTGCAATAGAAAGGAAAAAGTAACCATACTGTAATTTGCTTGTAGGCAAGCAAAGGTTTTCACACCTGTGATCAACAGAGATACAATCAATGAAGTGGAAGCCACTGCGGCTTGATGTTAAAGCATCTGCTGGTGCGTCTTTATATAATTTTGCGCTTCGACTGAGCAGCTCGGAGGTAACTCGTAATTTCAAACAACTTTATCAATCAGTATATCTCCCCGTCTTGTTCAAGCTTATAGCTGAAACAAAGTTTATGTTTATGCAAACACTTGCTACAGGATCACTTCCAGTATCAGGAAGTTGCATAAATTCTCGCCTTTGCCATAACCAGACAAGTGCTCTACGAAACACTTCAGTGGTGCTGCCTCCATAGCTAAATGGTAACTCTAGAGTAACAGTTACTGAAACTTGTGTCACACTTAATACAGTCTGGTGTTCTATTGTTGATTTTCGCAATTTCGAGCATGGAGGTTAGTATCGTAAAACCCAACAGATTTCTCGTTTGTAACGCAGTAAACTTTTAAAAATGGCGATTCTCTAGCGGTGACAAGAACTTTTCCAAAGCGCAGGCCTGTAGAAAAAGAACTGAACCGCTCAACGACATCATGGATGAGGAAATTTATAAGCAAATGCACGCATGTTAACAGGGTACTTTTTCGACGTACTTATTTCGCTTTTCTAACCAAGCTAGCGCAAGATAGCTATGAAAAATGTTTTGGCAGATGCGATTTGCTGTAGAACAAAATAATTGTCGCACCTTTCTTTGCTGTCTGTGTTGAGAATCAGCAAGGTCATGTTCAGATAGATAAGACTGGGAACCTTGACAACGATATTCATGCATATCTAGACTTGCATATAGAACGGGAACACTTGGAAACCTAAGAAAAGGTACAGGTTTTGACAGTTATGACTTTTTTTATAGAACAACATAGTACCAGCCCTCTGAATGAGTAAACTAAGGGCTGAATGTTTTGCTTAATTTTTTTTGGGTAAAATTCCTCAACTAATCGTCTGCGTCAGGTTATCACAATTTCTTCAAGATGTGTTTTTCCAAGTGTTTCCCACACGCGTTTGACCTTAAACAAACTTTTTTCTGACAAGACATAAAAGCTTAGTCGCGTAATAATTAGTCAGTGTCTTTATACTTTCCAGGCCGACGTGGGAATAGCGCTTAGAGCAAAGGTGACGTCATAATTATAAAAACACTTGTTAAAAGTGACAAAGAATAACTACTCACCGTTGCACAACATGAGGACACAGGCCACCTTCCAAATTTGCTAATGTCCCTGAGGCATATGCTTGAAAAGCTTCCTCTGATGGGTCAAAAGTTCAAACGAGTTCAAACGTTGTTTCACACCTTATATTTGCCCGTAGCTTTATCGTAGTCTGTTGGCTTCTCTTATAAATGTCATACTTTGGAACTAGTCGATGTCCTGGTTTCCTTTTAAAGTTATTACATAACAACCATGGGCGTCGGAAAGATTTTTTCCAGGTCTGGGCAAATAATGATTTTTTCCAAGGATTTTTCTAGGGGTTTAAACGTGGTGAAAATTCGTTTATCCCACTCGAAACTAAGAAAACAACCTTTTTTACGAAAATTTTATAGGAAAATGTCAAATTTCAAAATCCAGGGGGGCCTTGGCCCCCATACCTCCCCTTCCGACACCCATGCTTTCAACTCTGGTATGCTGAAGTCTTTCACAAGACCGAAGCAATGCACATGCATCAAGTAATTTGCACTTTCTACATTATGCATTGATTGCACGGAGGCTACACAGCAAACATCCTGTCTCTTGGCTGCGTATTCTTTCATCCGCCGACTGCGCACTCAATTTTTCAATCCGACCATGAAAATGATTTGCAGCATCAATCTACTGAAAACGTCAAGCAATTTTCAACACACCTCTTGTAGGAATCAAGAATATAAGGAAGCGTCTGGTGTTTCTGTAGTTACGCCAATACAGAAATTAGGAAAGATGAAGTTTATCCATTCATGTATATTAGAGCTTATTAAAACTTTTGTCCAATGCCAAGTCTCTCTAGTGCTACACGGGCACAAAGGCTTTTAAGTTCAAAGTTAACAATCTTGTGATGTACTTTCCAAGACGCCAGTTGACTAACAGCTTATTTAAAAGTAAATTCAACCCTTCTTTCATCTTGCAATTACTCGTAGACGTCAAAATGATGCTTCCAGTTGGGGTAAGTACCGCTTGAAATACTTTTTTTCTAAGTATTTTTGGCAAACCATTACGCTTAATATCCAGCGTTTGGGCTTGAGGCATGTGTGGCAAAAGAAACAGGGTTTTTCATGAAATGTTGATAAGCAGGTTTTAATGCGAACAAAGATCGATCAAAAGCGAATCGCCCGTCATCAAAGGACAGCATCCGGATTCGATTTGTTTCTTTCGCGTCGCTGGATAAACACAGCTCGTTTTCCATTAGCGCGCATTCTCGCAGTCCTAATCCAAGACTGGGATCAAACGGCGCGTCGCGATTTTTGCATTGGGAAATAATTGTTTCTTTTGTAGCTCGTGCGAAAACACGATTACGGGGACTTTTTGTTTGCTTTGTGGACTTTTAGGATTCAATCGACACGACGGCGAAACACGCGCTAATAACGCGTCGGTGCAAGATTGGACCCTCAGAGTTTGCGATTCGTTTGGGTGCCATTTTCGACAGTTTTTTCTGTCGTGCTTTCACAGTGCCGTCAGTTCTTGACGAAAGATATTAATCGCGCCGAGGAACAATGGATCCGCTAAATCTCGAGCACTTTTCCTTAATTCCGTCTGGCGTCGTGGCGCAATGCTGATAGTAATCTTCCGTCACACAATAGGCCAAGCTTTCACAGCCGTCTGTAATTGCGTGGGCGACCTCGGGTGCTACCAGCGAAAGCTCGATGGTCAATTTCTTTGTATGTGACAATTGGTGTTGGACATTGGAGGAGAGAGCGGCAGATCGTTGTTGCTCTAGCCTCGTTCTGTTCGGGAACTCTGTTTGATTTGTTGAATTATTTGGGCGTTTAACTTGATTTTTGTGATAAAGCTCTTTTTCCTTTCTTGATAAATGCTTAATATGAATGTCGCAATTGTTAGCCTCGCTCACTCTATTTTTTCTGGTTACACTTTCATGACTGAGGTGAATCGAGCTCTCGGTGCATTCATACCACCCTTGGTTTGAATGTATGGGCAATGGAGCAATTAAACTAAGACAATAAGTATGTTTGACTTTTGCATAAAAAATCGGATAAGCCAAATGGACATCCTCAATTTAAACTTCGTTTTAAGCGCCGCCGGAATGTCAGAATGTGTTTCAAAGCGGAGTTTCTTTGCATATTCAGGAGGTTTTTGTTTTTTATTTACCCAGTGAGACCAAGTCCATTCTCCTTTAATTTGCTTCCAACGATGTTTAGCAACAACTGCAGAATTGTTCGCAAAACCTTTTATATGTTTGGATCGCAATTCATTAGACGCAATCGTTTGTACCACTCATTATCTTCCCTTATATTTTATCACACCACTGGGTGATCTCACTCACCCTAGATTCTCCTAGCTTTCGTTGCAGACATTGACGGCAAATTTAGTTGGCGGATGATGGAAGCCCTTAACTGCGATTTCGTAATTGCTGCTGATGCCTGCTGCAAGCATCTACGTGTAATTGGGATTTCCTCTGCAGCTGCATGTAGCTCATCAATCGGTCACGCATGGGAAATCTGATTTAAAATTTGTTCAGAAGTATACCTTGTTACCATTGACTTACAATCTTACGGCAAGTTTCGCAAAATATTGTTCATTATAAACTCGCTTTTTCTGATTGTCCAACAACATCTATTTGTTAATTCACCACTTCATATAAATTATTTCAATTGGAATCAACAGTCTTCAAAAACATCAAATTTTTTTCAATGCTACAGGTGCTGAATTTTTAGGGCGATATTATCGGTCACGAGGTCGTCTTCTTTTTTCGGCTGTTCAAATGCGTGAGTGGCGGCGGTCTTCTTTTTACATCGAAATAAAGCCATACGCTATGTCGATAATAAGCGAGTGAGCACCAGCCATTAATAAGACGGGACCACTTTCCAGATATATCAAAGCCCTCGTCTAAAGTAAACACGCCAGTACGGCGCAATTAAGATTTTTATGATTCTACGGAGTGCGCTAAAACGTTCTCGAACTGCCTCGGCCGTTGCGTCACAATAGGATATATCGTGCGCTAAGCCAATGAGAAAGAGATATCCTGCGCTGGCGACAGGTCGGTCTGAAATGATTCTCAGCCATTGTTCCCCAGGTAAATTTTGTTTGGTTTTGTTTTCAAGCTCCCATCAGTACAACTTATGGGCAAAAGAGCGCAATTGTTACGTCATATAAATGAGTGAAATGAGCGGTTAAAAAAACAAGAATGCGAGTGTTTTGTTCGTTGAAGGAACAAGGATGGGTACGTTCTTTCAGGACTTCCTTACCGTCGCGCAACTCGCCGTAAGTTGATAAAAGTATGGCTGGCCGGTTGCGGTCATTACAATCATCACAACTGGCAAAGGCTAAAGGTTCAAGGCTTTTGCAGCAGTCACTACAACACAAAACGGAGCGAAAGTTTGGGAATCACGGAGCATATATCTCGAATCATTAATGATCGCTAACCAGTAACACGCCTCCAGCTTGCTTCTCCCTGCAATTTTATGCAACTCCCAGTTTCTACCTTTTGAAAAGAATCCTTTCACAGCCAAGAATCAGTCACTATGATCTTATCAGAGTATAGATTTGACCTACGCAGTAGGCGTTTTCAGCTCTTATTGAAACAGAGTTTCTTGTAGGTATACGCACAACCGACTGGTGAGAGTCGAGAGCAGGGATTCTCAAAGCTACTTCCTTGTTACCGCCTTGCAAACCTCACATATTTTATTTTCTTCCCACAAAAACCATAAAAAAGATAAGGTGAGCATACAAAAAATGCACAAAATAGAAGTTGTATTGCTAAATGACAATCTTATGAAACAAATCAACGTCATAAAATTTATAAACAAATTTTCATTCAACTTCAGTGAAAAGTCGGATCATTATGTTCAGAAATTCGAGGAGAATCACGTGTCAACTTTGCTCGAAAGTCTCATTATGTTCAGAAATTCGAGGAGAAACACATGTCAACTTTGCTCGAAAGTCTCCACACTAAGAAATGTTGAGAGTTCCTCTTTTCTTGGTCAAAATGTCCTTAGCAGCATTGAAAGCATATTCACCTATAAGCACATAGTTGGAAATGCTAGAAGTGTTTGCTCGGCCACCATAGCTAATTTGTTGTGGTTAGAACTGACTTGCAGACCCAATCTCATCAGATGGTGTTTGATTGCATGGATTGTTTTCATCCTGGCATCATTTTCTAAGTGTAATAGATCATCAGCCAGATCTTTTACTTATTTACCGCAATAGCAATGTCACTCAAAGAAGCTGACACGGATTTTTATATTTTACCGACTCCTTCAAACTAATCAGTAACGCTTATACAGAGATAATGGAGTCTATTTAACCCAGCAATAACTTCACGTTTTCCATCTCTCTACAATTTCTGCACTGTTACATCACCATAGTTCATTTTCTGTAATTACACCTCAAACCTAGTGGGCTAAGAGACGCTAGAAACGCACCCAAGCTTGCAATTTAATCACTACATGCTTGTAAGTTGCTACCAAAACGTTATTTAGAAAAAGAAAATCAGTAGAATTGCTAGAAATATCAGACCTTGCGGAAGCATAAGAAAAATTTTAATCGTTATTTTTTCTCGACAACTCCTCTCTTGGCCAAATTTCCTCCCAGGAATTAAAAATCCATCCCCTAGTGAGCCGCTTGGCTAGAGCTTGGCTCTTATTCTTCTAGGGTTCTACACTGCTTCGTTCGTTACAAAACAAGCGGTTGTGAAACAGCTAGGTGCACTGACATCATTGAAAAGTTCACCAATTTGGTCAAGGATAGAATCGATTAAGAAGTAGGTTGTCGACGCGTAAATAGTTGTCAAAGACTCATTGTAAACTTGACCAATTCGCTGTCTCACGGCATGCCACGACTGGGCGGCTGCCTGGAGGTACGAATTCAAATTGACCAGATCTCTATCAGGCGGGAAATGCGATGCTAATCCCAGATCTTCCACGCCACTTGAACTTTATGCTTGTCACATACGCAGGCATCGGAGGACACGCGTGCGCGATTGAGTTTCCAGCAGGCCCGCAACCAGGGTGGAGGCAACCGGGCAATTGCCTCCCCAGAAGTTTTCAAAAACATGTTTAGTTATTTTGCGCTCCCCCAAAACAGTACAACAACAAGTTACAATGATTTCCCCCGAAAATATCAGCTGGCTGCGGCCCTGGATTTTGGATTTTAAAGATATGGATGTTTTTGAAGTACTTGGAACTCAAAAGAGAACTATCGGATTATTTAAATTTTTTATTTCTTTCTGAGGTATTTGCGTTTGACATTGAAAACAGTGGCCGGTGGACCCATATCATAGTAATTAGGGTTTAAACCAGTGGTTCTCAACCTTTCATGGTTTGGCCCCTTTCCAAAGACCCTCAACACTTGTGGCCCCCTGCTCATCACTAGGGTTTTGCAATATCACGGCAGAGATATTTAGTAAAGGCCTCCGCTCGTGGCCCCCGGACAACCTCTACGTGGACCCCAAGGGGCCGACGGCCCCGGTTGAGAAACCGTGGTTTAAAGAGTCGAGCAACACGTAAATTGATTATTATCAAGAAAGGGTGTTAATGAAGCGCAACGTTATTTCGATACTGAAAGCACTTGATGTACATCAATGAGGTGATCAAGTTCAAATTGCTCACTGCATTATTTTTTTTTTGCTGAAAGAACATCTCGCAGATGAAAAACAATAAACGAAGATCAACAAAAATTAAAAGTTCAAGGTTTGCTGCACGCTTGCGAGGAATCAGCCAACTGGGCCATGTCTTTTATGGATTGGCGATTATTCGGACTTGCGCATATCTGTTTTCAAGTAACTAGACCCAAATAAGGCGACGCAGTTGAATCTATCAGCAAATTTTGTAATAGGTAATCGACTTCACGTAACGTTACGCATCCTCTGTCTTGAAAGCTTATTCAAATTCTAATCAGGATGCCTAGAGTCACGTGAAATCGATTTTCTATTAAAAATTTGCTTATAGATTCAGCTGCATCGCCTTTGTGGAGACGAGGGACTTAATTGAAAATCAGATGACTAGTCTTGGCTTACAGAACATTTTTTGATCTGTTTGAACCATGTTATTAAAATTAATTGTTTGTTGCCTTCGACACTCAGAGCTCGTCCCAACTGTTTTAAGAACCTATGTAAAGAGCCCCCGCATCTGTAGACAGAGCAATTTATCTTTGGCCAGATGCAAAACAAAAGGATTGTTACGTCACGTGTGCACACATTACACGTAATCAAGTCTTTTCTTTTCGTGTGTAGCCAAGCGTTTTCGGCTTTTGTTCCAATCGCGCTTGTCAAGCCCAAAATGTCTTCGCCTGTCACGCTGCAACGCTGTTCCATGCCTCTCCTGGGTTGCTTCCTCTTCATGGTGGTTGAGGCAGGGAAACAATAGATCAGGAGCAGGCGCGTAGCCAGGTTGTGGTGTTCGGGAGGACAGCAATCGATGCGAAGGTGCCATATTCAAGGAAAGACTAAAATAATCGAAAAATCACCATCACCCGTTTCTAGTTGGGGTGCAGCGATTGCAAACGGAGGACTGGAACCACCGCTCGCCGACTGGCGACGAACCTAAATGAGGAAGCGAAGAATCAAAGAAACAATTTCACTTGTTTGCTCCGTGGTGTCAAAATGTTTTCCTATGCTACTGGTCAAATGGTCGCAGTGTTTAAAATTACTGGTAATTGAAACATATTAATTGTCAGTAACTAACAAAATTTTAGGGAACAAGTCTATTCGTCAAAAAATTAAGAAATACTTTCCGCACAAGTGGCTATTGTTAACCTGGGATTGTTGCATCAGCAGCTTCATATAATTGAGCTACGGTATTTTGCTCCACAGGATTTTTTCTGGTTTCATGCACATTACCCATATTTTTACATTTTCCCAAAGATGTTGTGAGGGCAACAGTTTTCCGTTTAACGCCTTCACAATGATGTTGCTGGACATCAGATGGAGAAGTTTACTGATTCACAAAATCCACATGAGTTTGTTCTTAATTTTATTCAAAGAAGACAAAAACGCATTCAATGCAAAACGTTCTGACTGCACGGGCATCAGGCAATCACGAGTTTTGGTTCCAATCGATTGGATTTCACTGACGCTTTCAAAGGTGCGACAAATGGACCGAGGAATAGTTCTGCCTCTAAAAAAAGTTTACAACTCATAATCACGTGGGAAACGGGTGGAACATGTCGATTGGCTAATACTCAAGACGCCGAGCTGCGGTGCTTGAAAAGCCGTTTGTGGCGTTGCCACGGCAACGCTGGGTCCGTTATAATCTAAGAGTTCGAAGCGACTGGAGACGCGCAGACAAATAAACGAAGGATGCAGCGAGAAATGCGCTTAATTAAGCGCGACCAGCTTTGGCGAGCGATGGAGCGAGGCGGCCTGGAAAAAAATAGACGGTTTGTCACGATCTTGTGCTTTATTAGCGCCCGTCCAATGTAAATAGCACATGAATTAACGACCACACGCTGGCTCTAATTGACCAGGCGGCTTATCAAAATAAAAAGCCTTCTCGAACGACCGTCCCGTTGTTGCGATTCTCGAACGTCAGCGCCTCCATTGTTTTCTTTTTGCGCGATAGCGCGCGGTGTAAGCCTTAATTGATATTCCGCAATGGCTTGGCGAAGGAAAATATTTTGAGAGGCATGGGGAGCCTTGGATTCCGGGAGGAACTGGGCAGGACAAAAACCAGCGCTGCGTCGGCTGGGCGGTTTTAATTGGGCCGGCAATCAAAACAGCGGTTATCCCAGGAAAATATTGATCCTGCATGAACAATGCCTGCTGGGTGGCGTTCTGGGATGACTGATTGCGTTTTATAGCGCTTTGATGGAGCGAAATTGCCCAAAGACGCTCGCGCTCGAAACCTTCATAATGTAGTTGTTTCGCTGCAACAGCACGCCCAGGCTCAAGGTCGAAACTGGGGCGACCTGCGGAATGCCAGCCAAGCAACTATCAGTCGTTGGCGGAAAAAAAAGAAATAGCAACAAACCAAGAACGAATTTAAAGCGGTCACGCTCTGTGGCATGGATACATATTTGTCAGTTAAACGATTGCAACCGTGGTCAACCGACGGAGAAAGAACCAAACAAGAATGAAGAGCTGGTCTTTCTTTTGGTTGAATTAACGTTTACCCTTCAAAATATTTTAGCACGCAAAAAGAGCTTGGTGATTTGTAAATGCAGGTCGATGTTGCTGAAACATCAACAGTGATAACGATTCAAACTAGCAATACGCAACGGGGCTGTGGTTTCAATCGGATCCTTATAACTGCATTTTGTTGCTTCGCCACCTCGAGGAAGTACGCACCTTGTTTTTGATCATTTTTCAGAGATAAGAAACCTCTGATGAATGAATGCTGGTATCCACTGAACAGGAAATTTTCGATTCGCAGTAGTTACACACTTTTTACACCTAAACCCTTGAGGCATTTTTAAGAATATTTATACGTGCTTTTCCTTTAAGTTTTTCCCTGCAGGTGAGCCAGGGCCCATTGTTGGGTCACAGAACGGTTTTGAAGTTGGCAACGGTGATGGTAAAAAGAGCATTTGTGATACTAAATGCGTTTTGAAAACATTAATAGAGAGTCAAAAGATGACACCACCAACAATGGAGTTATCAAATTACCTTCATGCGTGACAAAAATCTTCACACGTTGTTGCAGCTATGCAGACCAACAAGTATGTCATTGTGTCAGTGTAGCCAAACGATATTTTGTTGTTGAGGCACGAAATTTTTATACAAGATGCTTCTGGGTCACATAGAAAGGATGGGGAGCACTGCCGCAGGGGGTCTTGAACAGCAATGTAAGCTGACTGATTCGTAGACGGAATGCAGTTTTGTAACAGTAGAAAAAAATACCTGGTGTCTGTTTTCTATAGCATTGCTTTTGCGTAGCAGTCTAAACCTTCTTTGTACTTCGTAGTGCCTCATGATTTTTGTTTTCTCCAAAATTTTACGTGCAAAGTTAGTTGAAACCTCTATCAAAAAATTAACATGCTTTTGCGAGCATCCTCATCCGATGATTCTAGCCATTTACTTCACAACCTGATGTTAAAATGCCTTCAGTTTTCTTCCCACTGCTGGATTACCATTTGATGATGAGTGAATGCAGTTATAGCTGGTGCGTTGTTTCAGTGTTTGTCACCTACTTGTGTTGTCTGCGTTTATCTACAACACTTTATCTGTAATGCGCTATGACTAACCATTTTTGTGTTATTGTGCTATTCGAGTACACTTGTGAATTGCGATATGGACCATGAGTATGACGCAAAAATTAAAATTAAATAAAAAATATAAATGCGCTGACACACATTTCCACCTGGTGATCAAGTGGAGAAGCAGTGCCTGGAGTTGATAACACTGTAGCTAGCTTCAAACGAGATCCTGTTTGCTACTGTAAAACGCAATTGATGAAAGTTCTGAAAAAAGTATAACTAGTCCGCTCAACAGCTATTTTTTCAAATTTGATTTTGTCAGAGGTTTCAGTCAGACCAGGACAACTCACAAAATGTTATTTGACATTCAACACTGAGAAGCAACTATTCTTAGCCACTGTAAATCTGAGTGACTTTTCACTTCAAACATAGCTCATCATACGGTGGCCTTCAACCGATGGAGCACTATCCCTAACCTTACCAGGACAGCGCATAACCTTAAATGGAACTAATATAAAAACTGACTTTAAATCTTAACTTACCTTGAAGCGTCACAGGGTTAGGATTTCTGAATAAGAGGTCTCACGTAATAATACAACTTCCGAAATATCTTTCGCCAACCGTCATCAGTTTTGTACCGGTGCATCTAATCTGATTCGACAGTTTATATGATAGCAAAATAGTTTTAATAAACTTTGATCAATTTTAAACAGCAACCGTATCTCAAAATTTTTTGGCAGCTGCTCAAAATGTTGTTATTTTTTATTATCTTTAACCTTCTTCATTACGGACGATGCGTATCATTAGCTATTCTCTAATTTCTTTCCAAGTTTTCAAGATTTAACTTTAAAAACATATGACGCATTTCTATGCACTGCGTTTCAACCATTTCGTTGTGTTGTGCGTTTATGATTTCTTCCATGTAAGAAGTGCGTTCAATAAGCAAGCAACCTTGCGACTGCTCGCTAGACATGGTATCACATGATTCGCCTCCTGCGAACTGAGAATAATTCTTTTTATGGCCTGTAGCTCCACACGCAACTGTTGGGGTGGAGCAGCAGCACTGGCAGGTAGCTGATGCGAAGCGCCGACGCAGACGCTGTGGTGATGGCCCCATTTTTTAGCAAAACCTCTTCTTGCAATCCCCCTTATGTGTTCGATCGAAGTAGTGTAGTGCCAAAAATGTGTCGGGAAACACGTAGTCACAAAAACGACATGTTTTGTTATAATCAAAGCAGTAGTGAATTTTTTTTGGGAGATTGCGCTAAAAACACAAAATAAGCGTCAATATTTTGAAGTCAGTAGAAAAACGTCTTTCCCCATAGAGGAAAATCGGGGGTAGGCGATCGTACCACTGCTCCAGTCTACTCCCCTTTTCATCCATCATTTCATCCCCACGGTCTTTCGCCAATCCTATATGACACAGCGCCCATCTTTGTTTACACTGATCAACTATTGTGCCATTGTTTTCATTTGCTCTAATGTTCGCTAATGGTTGGCTTACTGCATGCGATGGCTTTTATGATGCTTCTG
>JGI24158J21664_10001214_pt1 | contig 28226 bp, 16 predicted proteins | sample Ectturendosymbi3_FD_21664 | JGI IMG/M metagenome (IMG submission 21664) | reverse complement strand
TTCGCTATGAACTGTGAAAATCAGGAGTAAATCTGGTTGAAATCCCATAAATTCCCAAGTTTTAACATCATAAAAAGCAAAGGGACCGGAATTGGTGTAAAATCAGTACAGCCCGCCATACCTTGCAGATTTCGTTTTTGGCCCGCCACTAGGGAAAGGTTGCCGACCCCTGGTGTAGAAGAATATGCCTATCATGTCAACAAACTTCACCAAAACGTTGGTTTGGATACATGAATATGACGTCAAATTGTGACGCCACAAAGAGCGCACACCAAATACAAATGACCGCCATATGCCGCTGCATGAAACCCCCCATGAAAATTTTCTGCGTACGCCACTGACCGTTGCAGTTGGTAATTGCAGTACAACAGGTGCCAAACAGTTACTACTGCAGTTAGAATTCGAACGCTTTCAGTACATTAGCTATTTAACATATTCAGTGTGCGGCCCTCGTTTAATATGTCATTCAATGTGCGGCCCTGGTTAAAGTGATATAATTTTTGGCTCAGTAAGCAATTTCGGTTGGACATAGCTGGGTGAAAAGCTGTTTTTTCACTGGTCTTCTGGCTTTTCGACCAACTGCGCTGAGACATCTGCGAACTGTAGAGAAACTTATTTGGATGCATTTCTCCTTCAAATCCGTATTCAACGCGTCGCTAGTTTTGCGGGGATCTTTTTTACTCTGTCCGTGTAAGTAACCATGGTCTCTTGGAATGGTTTTCTTTTTATGACCACACTTGCCTTTTCGTTTAGGAGAAACTGATTCAGTATCCTGTTTCAATTTGATAACACGGCTGATAGTTGCAAGACTCACACCAACCAATGCAGCAATATCTCTATGCGTCTAAGATGTGTTTTGTTGCAAAGTAACGATCTTCGTACGTTTCCTGGGTGTCACGTCCATCTCGCATGACGGTTGACGTACGACTATTTTATAGTTGATTCAAGAGATAAGGTTTCTCAAATCTGATGCAACAGTGATTGACACGATGATTGCATCAGTCAACTGTAAACTGCGCATGCAAATGCTGTAAATCTGATGCTGTAGCGGCTGACGCAGTGATTGCATCCAGGGTTGCCAGGTTGTCATGAGTAAAACAATCCATATCAACCGTAACAAAAGCCAGAAAGCACCAACAAAGCCGAATACAAGATAAATAGACAAGGACACTTTGAAGCAGGGCTGTGGAGCCGGAACCCGAATTTCGGGCTCGGGCTCCAGGCATCTAAATTTTTGGCTCCAGCTCCAGCTCCAAACTCTCATAGTTTTCGGCTCCGGATCCAGAACAATTTGGTCCAAACACCATTGTATTATTTGTACAACTCGCTTGCCACACAAACTATGTCTGTTAAACGGGAAACCAAATTTCACGCTCCGGCTCCACCAGCTAAAATTTTTTGGCTCCGGCTTCAAAGCCCTGCTTTTAAGCGCCCGTACAGGATGCACAGCACTTTTAAAAGACGCAATATACGTATACAGAACAAAGCTCACTCAATTAACAGTTTCGAAAATTTTGATCTTGGTAAGGAGTAACCTGAAACAGCAAAACTAAAAGCATGCCACAGCAAAGCTAAAAGTTATGAAATTATAGTGCACAGTTTTCAATGTAAATTTATCATTCTGTGTCCAGAAGTCCGACAAAATCATCTTTAAATCCGCCAAATCGACACAAAAAGGCCAAAAAAGCCAAATTGAATTTGGCCTTTTTTCAAAAATAAAAAAATCCGAAAGAGTTATAAAAAGGACAAAAAATTACAAATTTGGCCTCAAAAACGCCAAACTGGCAACACTGATTGCATCAGCCAACTGATAAAATTGACTATTCATTAGCAGTAGACATCATAATGCCCGTACATACTTCATAATGGCCCGCGAGTACAGGGAATAGGATTTTCCATTGAAAAACGCTTTGTTTCAATTAATTTGTACAATCAAGGGTTTAGTATTCTGAAACCTCATCGTTTCGTGTTCTGGAATTCAGCCTAAAAACGCACCAATAACATCACACGCTATTTGAGGCTTATTTTACCCGACCATGCTACCACGAATGGCAGACCGATTTACAGATCACTGATGATTGAGTTACCTCGCACTTCAGTAAACGCAGAAGCTCCTTGAGAGTTATGTTTGGTTTCACTTTTCACTAACACTGACATGCTACCGCTCGTAATTGGAAACTTAGACATTTTTCAGAATCCAACAAAGTAATTTGAGGCTTCCAGAAAACATGCTTCAGGTTCATGATTTTCTCCGTTTAAGTTTCAAGACAGCATAGTTCGTTTTAAAAAAGCAGAATTGTTGAAGTAATGGTTTTGACTATTGGCAAGCAGCAGTAGTGAAAAGTACCTGTTAAGCACATGGGGTAACAAAAATTCCAACAAAGCAAGCAAAGTAGGACTTGGGCATATCTCTTCTCCGCCTATAATTATTTAAACGCGGCCTTGACACAGTGCTATTTGCTTACCTGGCCTAACGCTACAGAAGCCTGGATTGTGCGAAAACGATTTTCATCAGAAGGACGAAATCAATCGGGATGTATTTATTTGATCTTTTAATAGCTTGATGATTTCTGAAGCGTTAATATCTTTTAAATAGAGCCCAGCAAAAGCTGATGCATCGCAAACATCACTGTTCTCTGTAAAGTTTAAGTTAGCGCACTCGTTATAATCTATCGCTGTTATTTTGCTTTGCGCAAGAATGTTTGACAAGTACTCATTGCTCTTTTGTGTAAGAGAGGCCCAAAATGTTTTGTGATTCAGTTTTCGGCGTTTCTTTGTGGAATTTTGCTGAAGGCGTATCGACGTAAATTTCTACAACTTTTTGACACCAGTTTCTTTTTAATGAGTTTGAAATAATTAAGCGTTGTCCTGTGCGTGTCAGGAATAAAACTCAGGGTAGTTTTAGTCCTTTTCGCCTATAAACCTGAAACACTCGCTGCACACCATCGGTTTATATACGCAGTGTTTTGCAAGCGCAATCTCATTTCATGAAGTCTGCCAGAAACTTTACTCTTTACTAAACCTTTCTTACAACGTACTTGCTTGAAAATGATTTCGTAGCAAGTATCATTTTTTATTTATCAGTCATTTCTGATAAAAGTGCCGACGACATCCTTGACCCCAGGCGAGTTGGCAACGACGCTAAATGTCACAGATGTTCTGCATCTGTCTTGAACTCAATCGCAAGGTAAAAACGCTTAGGCGTGCACAGCATGAATTATCATAAATATAATCTCAAGCAAACGTGCAAAAGAACAAAATTTACGTCACGCAAAAACAGCTTAAATTGTGCAAAGTGCAAATATGGACATGTTGCGTTGTTCCTCAGACAAATTTAAACGAAACGTGACATTTCATGCAGCACCACACTACCCGCTGCTGCAGATCCTGGCGATACTATCAACAAATAAAAGACCGCCAAAGCGTATAGTGCCATCGAGCCAGAAACTTGTTTCAAAGTAAGAGAAACTGCAAAGAATTTAACGTTTTTCTATTTTTGTTGCGGGTGAAGCCTTTGAACGTTTGTAAGAATTTCTTCTGTTACGGATTGCAGTAATAACACAAGCACTGTTTTGGTGTTTTGGGGCAGAGCTTATTACAATTAAACTTTGCGCAAAGCACATATAAATAACAACTTTGATGAAGCACATACAAATAACAAGCTTAGTAATTCGGGTTGGTAAAAGTTGCAGTAAATGGTTATGAACAGCGCCGGCTAAAAAAGTAATGAAGTTTTTTTGTCTTGTTTTAGCCATGATACGGTAATTAGCGTAGATCGGAACGAACTGGGAAAAACGCATTTGTCTTTGCTATAATCACAGATTTGTAGCACAGTGAGTTTCACGAATTTAATTCCATGTGCTCCCACATCGCATTTGCCACACTTTGGAATACAAAACCAAAAGTGCTTTAGGCCTGGGGTGGAGACCGCTCACAATCTTTCGACGGCCATCAGCAGTTGGATAGCTCAATGTTGACGATCTACTGCTCCGCTTCTGTATATACATCTAGTTCCAACATCTCGAATGGCATGCGTAGCAGTTGACGTGAACTTTTGTTAATTTTCGCCGATGGAAACGCTGAAGCGGCGAGAAGAGGATGTTAATTGCAAGCGCTTTTTTCGCCTCCATTGCTTCCTCTGCGACAGAAACAAAAGATGCAACAGTAAAAGATGACATAAACTTTTGTTCAAGTATTATGTTTAAAAAAGGTACCGATTGTCATGAAGATATTTACAAATCTTAACAATTGTCTTGAAGGTTGCCGGTTTCTAGGAGGACTGTAGTTTTTATTTTTAAAAAGTCCACGGTTGTCATGTCATGCAGCTAACAATATCATAGCGATTGTAAAATTTACAAGGAACAGGAAAACTGCCTTTTCATCTGCGCCTAAGACAACATAAAAAATCTTCTAATCCATGCAAGCCTGCCTTTGAGTTCAATTTGTCTGCAATCAGGTTCGGTTTGAAAAAATTTACCTTCGTCTGTTGTACTTCTTTTTCGCAGCAGTGATACGTGGCACCTCCGGGCCATCCTGTTGCACTGGCGTCGGAGGTAATGACCGCAACGTGACGACCCCCGCTGTTTTCTGTGAAATGAAGCAAAAGTGTGAATTTTAGTGCAAAGTTTTCGACCCAGAAAATTTCCTAAAACTCGTGAAAGATAAAGTTTCGACTGAGAAATCATAAATTTTCGTACCACAGGTGCCCCGCGGGAAGGCGTCGTTGCAGAGTTTTCTGTATTAACATTTACTCTTCAGAAATTGCGATTGCAAACTTTTCAACCCACAGTAAAATTAAAGTTATAACTCTTCGCTCGTGAACTTACCACATATTTTCGCATAGCATACAATAAAAGTTACGCGATTTTTTCTTTATGTAACTGAAAGTAATTACGGATAGTAGTGTGGAGAGTTTTACTTGTTTCGAACCAAAATCCCACGTATAGCACAGAAGTTGTGTTTCTTTTCCGATGTTACTAGAAACAATCAAATTCTTCTATGAGTTGTTGCTTACAATAGAAAGAGAAGCGTTACCATTTTGCTGAAAGCTATTCATGGGCAGATGATAGACTCATCAGCATTAAAGTTTCGGAAAAAATATTTTTATTCTTCGTTTCAACCCCAGTACTCAAAAACAGCCTTTCTTACCTCACTAAAACAGTGTTTCCAATTTTAAAAGCGATTGGTAATTTTCTTCTCACAGCTTTCGCTTCGATAAGTGCAGCAACGATTAAAACAAATCCTGCAGCAAGTAGCACCTTAGTACGAGTCCACGAGCTCCCACACATAGTGATGTCGGTGTTTTTCCTTAGGACGATTCAACTTCGTTGTCTGCAGCCGGTGGTTGCATCGCGTTTTATACCACCAATCTTTTTTCCCTGTTCATGACGCGCAACGTCAAGGTGTGGAACGACGGGAGTTTTTTCAGGAAGTGCGCTCTTTCTAGTGACGCAACGCGCGCCTTGTCGAAAAAATCAGTTCTTTTGCGTCACGATGCGTGCTGCGTAGTTTGCAGTAAAGCAATTGTGAAACGAAAGCATGCAGACGTATCACTAGACGCACAAAATCACATCTTCGTGATAACTGTTCAAAATGCCACACGAGTTCAGGGATGTAACTGATTTTCTGTTACGGAATTTTTTCTGAATTCATCATAAACAAGGTTTGGCGTTCACTGTGAAAAGCAAATGAAATGTAATTCCTTGTTGTTCTAAACAAATATTTTAGGTTATTGAAAAAATGTTAATGAAACGTACAACTGGGCATTATGACAATTTTTTTTAAACTATCAAACACAGCTTAAATTTACATGCCACAAAAATACTCTGTCCAATTCAAAATATCGGCAGTGAATTATTTTAAAAATTTGTTGGAGACATCACATTCCTTTTTCCACACATACATTGGTTGTTAAAGCTGCACAACAACTTTTTGATGAGTTGATACCGTCGCCCTGCAGCAGATTAATATGTGATTTAGGTTGATTCATAGTTCCGTATTATTCTTCAAACTGGTGTTCCTGATGAATTTCAGCAAATCGTTCCAGAATCTGACAAAAAACTATTACTCATTCTGTCGAGTTCTAGACGTTACAGTATAAAGTTATATAGGTCCATTTGCTCGGACTAAGCAATTCCGCACATGAAAGAACGTGTGTTGTTTGTCTAACAACCTAGTTCGTAATGTCAGTCCAGATACCTGCGGTTTTGATGACTACAGCTTCATATTTTAAATGAAAATCTACAAAAACTTTTAAGACAAAAAGAATTTGGCATTGATATTTGCATTTAGACTGCAAATATAGGTCAGTGTTTTCAAGCTGGGCTATGTGACTCCTGCTAAATTGTTTTCATTCAAACCCAAGAGGGTAATAGTTAATGACTTTCACTAACCAAAGATAATTGAAATAATTAGTTCTCTTTTCACTGGAAAGAAATTATGATGTGAAGACAATTTCAGCTTTGTCGTTTTCAAATAGTTTGCTCATGTTTCCTATGCAGCATTATCTGGCAGACGACAGTATGTTCAATTGGCATTGAATGCGGTTGGTTTCAAGCAGGCCCGTAGTCACATTTTAGGGTTTGGCTGGCAAAATACATCTTAGAGGGGCAAGATTTTGTTTTTATTACATGTGAAACAAAGTTTTCTGGGCACAACACAATTTTGAGGCACTGCTCCTTAATGCCTCCCGTGGCTGGTCTTGGTTTCAAGTAAATTGACATTTATATTACGATCAAATAGCATTTGTGATGAAATAAGTAATCGTAGCCGCCTGAAGCAAACTCAGCAACACAGCCAGTTCAACAGTGTAGTTGAAGTAAATATGGGAAAAGTCATTCTTTCTTCGTTTCTGAAAAGAAAGGCCATTCCCCTACTTATTCACAAAAGTACAAATTTATGGGAATCGGTTGCCATTTTTCGTAAATTTTATCTTCAAAAGAATGCTTAGGGCTAACATGGCAAGTAATTTCAAAAAATGCTCAGGGCTAACATGACAAGTAATTTCTAATAAATGGGTGGCCCGCTTTGCTTTTAGCATGCGAACCACTGCTCATGGCGAAAACCTTCAGACAATGTGCATTCACTACAGGGTTAAATTCATTAAATAGCAACATATCCGCGGTCAGTCTTCAATCGCATGGACATGAACTAGAAACAAAAAAATGCGTTGAAGGTTAAATATCCTAGTGATCCAATTACGTAAGCTTGAACTGCGGCATGACGAACATATGTCTGACGTCCGTGCGTTGTTTATAAAGAGCGGTGTATATCGAGCAACTAGATCTCAGTAATTAGTCTCCGCAAATGTGACGCAGTCGAATCAATCAGCAAATTTTTTACTAGAAGATCGATTTCCCCTAGAAATCGATTTCACGCAAAAGTACGCATCCTGGTATCTTATTCAAATAGCCCCAGTCGGCTGATTCCTCGAAACTTACACGGCAGCAATCTAAAACTTTTATTTGTAGATTTGTACAACTTCGGCTAATTAATATCCGATGAGATTGTCCAAAGCTTTATGTTAGCTACATTAACTAATCTTGCTTTGTACAAGCAGATTGGTTCAGTCTGGTTGTAGAATAGAAAGACAACATTCCAGTTTAGGTGCATGATAATTTTGGTAGTAGAGGTAACGTTGGTGCAATGTACTCTTGGACACCAATTTCAAGAGCAGGAAGAGTGTTTTTTTTCGTACATCATTTATTGAGTTTACTATTTGAACTGATAGCAATGTTATACAAGTTGAGAATTTGGCCATGAATGTGTTTTTGATGATATAATGACAGATAGGACTGCAAGCATGGGCGTCGGAAGGATTTTTTCCAGCAGGGGCCAATAGTGGATTTTTCCCGAGGAGCCAAAAATATTTTTCCAGGGGGTGGGGCAAAAGTGGTGAAATTTCATTTTGTCCACTCGAAACTATAAAATAACCTTTTTTTGTTAAAAATTTAATAGAAAAATGTCAAATTTCAAAACTCAGGTGGAGGCCTTGCCCCCCTTGCCTCCCCTTCCGATGCCCATAACTGCAAGTTGATTTTGTGCGATTATAAGCTGGAGTTTAAACATGACTTTACGGTGTGAAAGCTTGCGTGCAGTATTTAATGCGTTGTCACAGGGCTTAACTTACGCATTTTAATTAAATGTATATTGATTTAGGTTGAGCAATGAGAGGATGAAAAATGTGAGAATGAATTTTCGGTTGGAAAAGTTAAGTGAAGACAAACTGTGAAAACGAAAAAACTGTGAGAGGGTCAGGAATTGTTAATGAATGTTGTGGTGATGAGCTACAAGAAGATATTCTTTCCGAGGATAAGTTGCGGATCTTGTGGGAATGGGTTGTACGAAAGCGGGTTTTGTCAGCTATGTCCCGCATGACTTGCTGAGTTATGGGAAGAGTTTTGCGTGGTGCATAGTTAATTGATATGTATTTTAGTGGAAGCGTTCCGTACTCTGTCATAGCAGCTTGTTGTGCTGCTAAGTTGAGAACGAAAAAACTACGCGGTCAAATTTTTTCAAATTGTTTCCAAGACCCAGTACGACCCAAGTTACATGTAATGTTGCAGTCAGATAAATCCAGAAGTTAACGGTTGTGTCTCAAGTTTCCGGTTTCAGATCTGATTTCACCACTAATTTTATAATTTTTTACAATTTTTCATCTAAAATCCAAGATCAAAACCTTCTCGTCGCATTTGCTATATAGTAACGCAATCGACGATACTGACATGGGCAACAGCACCTCAATGGATAAATGCATCTATCGACCAATCTGGCGATTGTGAGCCCCAAATTTCTAGTTCCTTACAGTGATTGCTGCAGCTCTCATTAACAAGAATCACTTTCGATCTGCCTGCAAGAAGCACATTTAAAACGTTGGCCTGACTCGTTCCGAAATGTCGTTGGTCTAACAATACAAGAAATAGTATTTGTGAATCATTCAAACGCTTGTCGTGTTGATCTTTCTGACAAGCATAAAGACACTTCATCTTGTGAAATCAGATTGAAAACAGGGTTAGATTTCAAACTGTAAATTCGATCGGCTGGTCGAACCCGTTGTTTTTGTAAACAAAGTTGTTACTTGCAGTAGGAGCATGTCCGACTGCAAGCAACAGTATGTCCTTCTACTATACGTTCGTCTTGTCATTGTATGGTGTAACTCATTTCGCGCGAATAATACCACTTACCTCAATTGAATTGATCTGTAACTTTCAGAGGAAATCAAGCGCTTCAACTTTTGGCAGAAAGAAACCAATGCTCATTTCAACTACAAAAAGGCAACCTCAATCTTTAGCGCTCTTGGACATACGAGATCTGACGCAACTGAAATCAGTTATCTTCCAACATAAGAAGCAATATAAGTAGAAGACTATTTACTTTCAAAAAAGTCCCGCAAATGAAAGACAAATGATGACAAAAACAAACATTTTTCCAAACTCTTTTTTTCAATGAAAACTTCAATTGTTTTAATGAAACGCTTTTGCTATTTGTTGTTATTGCTATTGAAAGATTTCTTTAACTTTATAACCATGCTAATCATGCAATATGTTATGTGAAGCTAAACTCATTTATTTACTGCATAAATTTTCCAAAACGTTTTTCACACCTATGTTTAATATTGCATAAATTGCTTATATTGGTACTGATGGATCGTTGACTTATGCCCCACTTTTAAAATTCTTGATAATGTAGCCAAAAAATGAGTTTTTTAAATCAAAGTCCGCAAGCTTGAAAACATGCTGTGTGTTCTGCTGACATTGGTGGACTATCAGCTAGTGTCGCAGAGTAGACAGTTATCTTCAAGTGTTTGTGGGACAACACGCAAGATTGCATGTGGTACAAAAATAACTACAATTTTAAAACATGTACCTATACACAATTAATGAAACAAGCCAGCACTGACATTGTTAATACAAATTTTAAAGGTATTACTGTACCTTAGTAAATTTCAGGACATGTTTATTTGTAAAATTGCAGTTATGCCAAGATTTGCTATAGCGCCATTTTTAAATCCTTTGAATTATGTCTATCTGAGTTTAGAAGAAAAGCTTAATGATTCTGTATCCAGATTTTCCTTTTTCCTGAGTTTCAATTCCTCTCAATGGACGTGCAACACCTCGTTTTGAGCAATACTTAAATTTAATAACTGTTATGAAATAATCATCACTTTTTTATTACCTCTATTTCATTTTGAAACCCCACAACCAACCCTGACGATCTAGACTGCAGGTACGTATGCTTGTGTTGAGCCGTGTTTGTATTGTGTTAGTGAACCGTGTTATGGACGGTGCTGCACATCATCTAAAATAGGGTTGCAAAAATGCAGTCGCGCACTAGTGCGCGAACGGGATTTGCAACCACGTATCAGTGCATACATAGAGTATAAGAGTCTACAAGTGACGAGACCCAATAAGATTATTGCACACCTCAGGTGGACAGAGGCGTGGTATATACATAATTAAAAGAGGATAGCCAACCTTGTTTTGTCTGTAAATAAGTAGAGGTAAGAAATAATTTGCATATTTTCTGTCCTAAGTTGTTCACATTTTATACTTTATGCAAATGAATGCTGTATGGCAAGCCAAAGCTTGTGTGTGTGCGCTACTAAAAATTTCTGCGCGCTACTAAAATTTAGAGAAAATTTTACACCCGTGATCTGAAAGGTAGAGCAGCAGCGCTTTCTCTCCTTTTCTGTTGACCTCGTTGCTGGATTGAATTCGCATTAATAAAAGTGGATATACCTAGAGACAAAAAAAAGAATCACATACAAAAAACATATGACGTTGCTTTGAAAAACAGACCGGTTGATTCACGAAGAGGACGACACGTTTCTTTGCCAGACGTTTGATGACGAGCTCCCAACGAAACATCGGATACTTTCAGGTAATTGAAAACATTTCCAAAAACGGATCTACAGCAGCAAGCAACGAAAATTTCCCAAACTTTTTGTTCATATGTTCCATATTTGCACTGATGAGATACTAATATTGCCATGATGTTTTTAGTTTTACGAATACGTTTTGAACAAGTTCTTTAAGTCATTTACCAAACCAATAACTAAAAAAAGTTCACAAAACTGTTCATGTTTTCTTCCGAAACGTTTCGGATTGTTCGTAAATTAAACCAATTTTTAATATGAAACGAAGCAACGCTAAGGCAATGCAAGCAATTCAAAGCCAGAAGGCTCTACATGAAGTAGAGAAATTAATTTGACGTAAAAAAACGCTTGAAGCAAAACTATTGCTGCAAAATTAATGAAACGATTTCACACTTTGTTGTAATACTGACGTCTCTGTTCTTGCTGGTATTTAGCTTGAGTTGTGCCTACTCCGCAATTCTGCTTAAGAACCACATTTTTCTCAAGTAATGCTGGAATTTTGTTTTTCGTACAGGGAAATGAAGGACCTTTTACAGCATTTTGAGAGGCTCTAGGTCAGCTTCACCAGTGTAGTGACGCAGATGTGCTGCAGTGTTGACGATCATTTTACCTTGCTTGTCGCACGTCGTTAACTACCATCAATCACCCGTCGGTAGTAACAGACATCGCACGGTCGTTTACTGTAAAACTGCTGGGTTTGTGACCCGTTGTCGTAATTTCTCACTCACATCTGTCTCATTCAATTTTTTACTAGGAGAAAGTTCATTCGGAAATGTGAATATTTTGCTTTGGTATCTGTCAGTGAAATAAGAGTATACCTCGTGAGAATTTAAAAAACAACCATATGACTATTTTTTATCTCTTTCTTTACCTATATATCAACAAGTAAGGAAGCAATCGTTGACACCCACTTTCCATACGCCCCAATCGTAGCCAGTACCACGGTCATCGGAAAGGGGGAAGAGGGGTCAAGCCCCCCGGACTTTGTTATTGGCATTTTGCTAGAAAAAAATTTTCTCCTTGTTTCGGAGTTGGCAAAATGAAATTTCACCACTGTTGGCGTCCCTGAAAAAATCCTTACACAAATATGACTGCTGATAAAATATAATACTGAAAAGTTGAACGACCAAATAAATAAAGGCATTCAAAAACCTTGCAGAGTTTATAATATAGTTACTTGTGCATAATTTTTGCAGAATTTGTTTCAACAAATTTTGCCTCTGATTGTTTGTTGCAAGGTTTTCTGCTTCGTGTGATTAAGCTGGAATGAAAATTAGCACTAACAAACGAGGTAAAGCAGTTTATGCTAAAAATAATAAACTGTGATAAACTGCAGAAGTTTGGGAAGCTCAAGCACCTTTGGGTGGTGTTCACGAACGAGTGGCGGAAGAAAAACAGGGAGATTGCTTCACGGATTGGCAGAGCAAAGAAAGTATTACGTGAGTTCTCTGGCCACAAAACTGGTGACGAAGGTGAAAAAACGGGAGCTTTCAACCACCGCAAAGCTTTCCGTTTTGAATTCAGTCTTTGTTCCGATCCTACATGGCAGGGGTGGCCAAACCTGCTCTATGTATGAGCCGCATATCGTAAAATCTAAGTTGCAAAGAGCCGCAACACAAAAATCTAAAACCTCGAATTTATTTGCTATATCTACGCTTCTGTGATATCATAATTCTTTTTGAAACGACTTACAAAAGTAATGTATGGCACGCTAGCTACCACGGAACCATTTTACAAAGTTTCTACACTTTGCAATAGCAATAAAAAACATATGTGTAATTTTTTGGAAAGCTCAAAGAGCCTGAAAGGGTTCGAAGAGCCGCATGCGGCTCGCGAGCCGCAGTTTGACCATCCCTGCTATATGGTCAAGAATCTTGGGTAATGAAATACCAGCGGCAGAGAAAGAGATGGGAATTTTGCGAAGAGTCCACAGCGTGATACTTCGCGACAAAGTACGCAGCTGTGAAAATACTAAAAACCTTGAATGCAGAGCTACTTCACAGAATAGAACGATGCCAACTACGATGGAGAATTGGTCTTGCATATGGGTTGATTAATCCTGAACTATATTTTTCAGGTAAGAGAGACTGCTTTGCTAATTTTTCTCGTGATAAGCAAAGTTTGCATAAACAAATGCTGCGCATGTTTGTTCAGATTTGTGAAAGTAAGTCAAATGCTGAGGACAAAGCATATGCTGTTGAAGATTTGCAGTTCCTAGGTTTAATAAACATCTATGAATCCTTCTGAAGAGACGTCACGTGACCGAGTTGATTACTCATCATTTATCATTTGAAGGTTGGTCACGTGCTAGGCAGTATATACTTACAGCATCCAGGAAAAGTGTTGGATTGTGCACGGACACGTGACCGTGCGACACGACCTCAAAAACTACCGAAGATGTCGTTTGTGTAAGGCTAGAGCCTATGGTCAAGTTATGGCACCGCTTTCTAAATGTGACGTTACTCCTGGCTTCCGAGCTACTTTGGGCCAATTCTGGTACAAGTTGGTCGTAACAGTGCTAAACATTACAGCTGCTTGTTCATTTGTATGGGGTCTCGATAAAACCACATTGAGGTAGCTTGTTCACTATTTTATCTTTTGTATTCCTCATTCGACGGTTTTGCGCAATCTAATCGACTGCAGCGCAATTTTCATTTTATAGTTGGAGTAATGATACCCATTAAATGGGCTAGACCAGTGGTTCTTAACCTTTTTTACATATCTTACCCTTTTATCAAACAAGATTACCAGATTTACCCCCAATACATTCAATGGTGCTCATTTATTAAAAATAAGAAATTAACAAACTGTTGCTGTTTAGAATGATTCATAAAAATTTACATTTGCTGCAATTTATGGTTCAGTGAATTTACCCCTTGGAAGATGAAATTTACCCCCAGGGGTAAATTTACCCCAGATTAAGAACCACTGGGCTGGACTAAAGGGCAACCTATACCAACCTGAATAATCGTACATAGATTTGCCTGGGGAACTTTCACACGCTTAGCGTAGTGGTGCATGTTTTGGCTTCGAGGCTTCTTGATCAATATCATAAATAGCGCTGAAAAATTTAAAGGCCCTATTTGGTCATCACTACCGATATTTTGATTCTTAATGCTTTCATTATTTAGGAAATATAGCTTATCAGGTGCAAGAAAAGTGAAGAAAATCGTGCAATAACTTCATCAATTTACTAACACCGCTGAAAATAATCGCCAAGCTCAAAGGACTCATCGTTCACCTTGTACATCACTCGCATATTTTTCCCAAGCTTTTCCAGAGTTTTTAGTCAAGGCATACCTGAACTGTGATATATAGTGCTGTGTAGGGGCGCTGGAGTAGCGGCAGGGGGCAGTAAAAGGTGAGGGCAATGGAAGTAAAACTCGAAATTTTTACTCTAGAAGAATTGTACGAACAAAAGCGCACACACAGTGGCGACAATCCTTGCATTTGTATGTATCACAACATTTTAACTTCAAAAACAACAATAGAAACCATGCCGAATCTTCTGGATGCGGGAAAAGCTGCAATAAATCTCTTTCAAGTCGATCTTGATAGAACAAGAAATTACCTTATGACACTGTTCACGAAAAAACGCCTCCGCCCCCGCTGCCCCCTTTTGAAAAGCTAAGGAGAGTAATGCCCCCGCTGTCCGACGTCCCTGGTTCTATGGTTTGGGGATGTCTCCGTACCACGGTCAAATCAAGTGCTGCTCGTCTTCAGAAGTTAAGCCAAAATATGTTGAGGGTCTGCAGAGTTATGCAGAAGCTTTGTGCAAAGAAAGTTTTGAAGAGTTTTGGAAGAAAAGTATTGTAAGATTTTTGCAAATTTTTCTGCTGAATTGGTTCACAAGCAATATTCTATCGTACATGTTATGTTTGTGTAAAATCCATGTTAACAGGAAGCGTAACACCGAGGTCGGAACTTTGAGTTGTGCCTTTTTGATTTCCTGGTGAAGAGATTTGAAATTGGATTTGAGTTTTTTTGAAAAGCTTGGTCAGTATTTCCGAGTCACCTTTGAAACCAGTTGCGCAAATATATCTATTTGCTTGAGCTCTATGCAGCCTAAAGGTATAGGAATTTTCCGCTTACGTACAAATAACGGCACTGTACTACTTCCAGCGACTCATAAAAATAGAAGTGCAAGTTTTTCCCGTTTTACGATTTTGTTTTGTGCCACTTTTGCTGTAGTTCAACAGCGTTTCGCTTGCACGCAATACACGATCACAATGGGCCAATAAGAACTGTCAAGGCCTTCATTGTTCTGTTTTATAGATGGAGTTAGTGACCTATAGACCCATACGTTACACAGGTCGGTATGTCATTTGATTTCTAAAAGCGAAACATCTTCGCAGAACCATCCAACACGAAATCTAAACAAAAGCGATTCCGTCTGTTCACTCATCATTTATCCTGATGAGGTCGCTGTCAAGGGAGTTGAAATGTCGGCGTCGCTCTGGAAATCAACAGTTGAGCAAAAGTTATTTTTATTTTATCTTAGCGTATAGCTGCACGCAAACCTTTCAGCAACAGCTATTTCTTGCATAGTATTTGAAAAAATGGGAAATGACACAAAATTCTGGTGCAGGTGTCACACGCTTGAAAATTTCCACATGATTTAACGTCTCGTTTAAACGGTTTTCTTCTAAGCAGTCAGTTCCATTTTTGCACGCTGAGCGTATCTCCAAATTTTCTGAAGTCCTGTCTTTGTTTTAACATCAACAAATTAGTGTTTCATCCAACTATTCTCACGAAAGTTACGCAATGCCGAATGGCAATCGTGACCGGCACGTTACAGCCGAATAACGAGAACGCCCGTGATATTTTCCCCTGCGGACAAAAGAATGTCAACTAAAAAAGTTCTACATTTTTACTGCACTTAGGTTTTCAGCAATCTGAAAAAATTTTGCAAATTTCCGAAGACTTACGTGGAAGTAACTTTCTCCAAGCTGCTTTCATCAGGTCGTGCAATGGTGGAGATACTTTTGGTATCCTGCTTTAGTTTGGTAAATTATTTTGTAAAACACTCAAAATAAATGAAAAGAACAAAGAAGATGCTCGCTGTTTGCAACCTACAAGTGAGAATAATTAATAAATGCAACGTAAGCGTCAAATGGTGGCAAAAGTGATTTGTTCGAAAAAAATCAGTGGTAAGTTTGTCCATGCGCCACGTGACATTGATTTATTTATGAGAGGAAGTAGTTGCAATTAAAAATTTTATATATTTTAAGTTGTGCTTGACATTTTTTGTTTCTTTTTATCACTAACTGCATCAAATCAATATCGTTCTAGTCCCATTTATCTCTATATAGCTGGAGTTGGACCAAGATGTCAAATAATGTCTGAAACTATTTTTGCAAACTAGTACCGGCTTCAAGCTTTTCAATTTGACGTTCAGTTCAAGTTAAATTGTTGATATTCACTTGGAACAGGGTTGTGCGTCTCGAGAATCTCATAGTCGGATGGTGCAACAAACTGAAAAATTATAAGTTAAATGGTCGCGAATAGTTTCAGCTGTAATAATCTGCAGAATGGACTGTCAATCATTCACTTATTTAGAAACAGCAAGTATGATCATGAAGTTCATTTTAAAACTGCTTCGATACCAGGAAAACAAGTTCTTTTCTAAGAAGTTTGTTTTCTTGTGTAAGTTTTGAATGCATCAGTGATTGCGAACCAGCATTTGGCAACATTGTTTTTTAAATTGCTGGAAATTACAACGATGACTACATGCTATAGCCTGCTGCAATACCTTGTTGTCACCCAATTCAGCGTGCTGGGTTAAAAGTGCCCGGCGTGACACAACCAAGCAACACGGATATAAGATTTCAACCAAACTGAACTTTGTTTTCATAAGCACCAGTTTGTACTTCAAACTACTGATACCACGCCAGTTGAGCTTACGTCGACAATTACAAGCTGAGTGATGCCTACGTGACGAGATTTTTTGCTTTTCACTTGTTATCGACAAACATGTTTGCACGCCTTAACAATCAAAAACAGGTGTTCAGAAAAAAATAACCACAGCTGAGGTGAGAAGACTCTGATTGTAATTCCGGTTGGCGCTTTTGTTACTTGATATGGTCTTGCTGGTACAAGGTACAAACAAGGAGTTTGAACAAAGTTATTAACACGACAACCTTGACTTATAAACCAAGTATTGCATAAAATCTTTAAGCTTTTATAACTTTCAAAGAAACATTTTGGAAATTTTCAACCATGCTGTGAAAGCGAAAACATGAAAATTACATATCGATACATAAAATGCCACATAGGTTTGTGAGCGCTGTGGTTCACATACGGAAAAGCACGCAATGGCAATACCCAGGCTTCTGCAAGTGACAAACTTCTCAAGCCAATTGGTAAACTTCTCAAGCAAAAACGACTTGATGCAAAAATAACGCGCGTGCGTGTTGAGAGCATATTTCATAATTGGCATTTTGTTGCAGAAGCAACTTTTTGTATCAAGGCTTCTTTGCTTTGGAGGCTTTTTATCCATAAGAGCCTTATTGTTAATAGGGCACATTTTGCAATGCTCCTTAGTCTGTTGTACTGCTGATATTTCATAACAGTTGAGATTTCTTCTCATGTTTTGCTCCAAAGTGAAAAGCCCTTTTTGTCCGGCTTGCATTGCCTCAGGCAGAAGCTTCGAGAAAATGCACAAACACTGTGCTGAAGCAATTACGCATTAAGAAGACATACACATTTTAACGCAACAAAGCTGTTCTCAGCATTTAAATACTTTACTGTTATCTGCAGTCATCTATTGGCGCACGAAAACCTGCTACAAATTGCGTGTTTGAAGTCAATTTAGTAATTTACGCACGATACTTCAGGGAAGAGACGATCCGTCGCCCGATTGGCTTTGAAGGTACATTGAAAGGTATTTAGTTGAAATGTGCTGCGGCTCTAAATTCGAATACTGTAATATGAAACCAATGTCCGAAGTCGCTAAATACCATATATTTGTGATTTCGTACGGTTTAAACATTTATGTTGTCTCTATGGCAACCATTTTCACGAATGGAGGGAACATGCACGTTGACCGCAAAAAATTAATGATTAATTTAGCATATTAACTTGTTATGTCTGAAATATCAGTGTACATTAAGCAATACTTCAGGCTTATGCTATTTGTCCGACACTTCTCTTGTCTTTGTGAGAAATTCCATCGCCACGTGTCTCAGTGCCGCAGAAAGGGGAGTGTCGAGTTATAAAGGCATTGCGGTGTGCTGTGGGGCGAAGCAACGAAGCAGACATAAACAAGGCGCTGTCGCAGTCAGTATTGCCAAATCAAAAAATGTTGCCGTGGAGACCCATTTTCCTGCAGAGGAACGTGACTTGCTGCGCGTCTGTCGGAAAACATCATGGGTTTTGGAAAATAGCAAAATAACCATAACTTGCATGGTTATTTCAAAAAGGTAACGTGCTTAAAATAACTTCTATAGGTATTTCAAAAACGTAAACACTTTCACAGAACATTATCGCCACTGACTCACCCTCTATGATGAAGCCTTGCTTGGGAGCAGTGTTTTTAAGGTGTTTTGAGAGACCGTTTTTCCAAAGGTCTCCTAAAATACAGTAGGACCTCACTGCATAACCACTTCCGAAGTACACTAAAACCTTGCTTTATGACTATCTCGGTATTCAGATGAAATAGTTGCGATCTCTCAACACGTATTAACGGCCACCAAAGTCAAACCTTAAAAACCTTACTTGGGAAGAAAACGAAAATGACGCATTCATATCTGGGAGTCGAAATTTCGACGTAACACTTGTGTTCATTGTGTTTTGCCGAAAACGTTACAAAAAATAATCATGGAATAAAGTTATATCTGTGCAAACTTAATGAAAAATTAAGTGAACTATTTCATTCTGCTTATCGTTGTAAACCGGTCTCTTCAGCTGGAATGTCTGTTATCTGGCTAAAAAGCCGTACATTGATTTTGTGCGAGTAACACTTGAATTGCGTAAACTCCCATTTAGCCTTGGGATTTTGGAGTTCTACCTGGTTTCAAAAATATATCAGGTTGAAATTCCCTGAGACACTTGAAGAAGAACCACCGCCAGGAAGTCTTCAATAGGGGGACTTTACGTTTGTTCAGGGGAGCGTGACATTCTAAAAATTTGGTAAAACTATACTGATTTGTAGTGTTTCAAATTTCAATTTGGGTGGGCTTACAGCTTTGTTTGGGGGGGGGCTAAGCCCACCAAAGCCTCCTCTTGGCGACGGGACTGACTTGAACTACTCTTAACCTGGTTGCAGTACTCCTTTGATTGAAATACGCGTTAAGCTTTGACACGTTAGCTTAATCCCCTCGTTGTCTTCGTTAGGAACAGTTACGCGAGAGTGTACATGAATCTGGATATACAGAAGAAATGCAGAATTTGAGAGGTGCAAATTGCAGGAATAATCTTTGTTGAAATTAAAACCATTGTTTGCATATCTACATCAATTCACCGATTAGTTTCAAGGGAAATACAAACCATTCCAGAGGCAAAAGAGGGCTAAAGAAACACTTGAAGTTGTTCTCTTATTGCATCGATTAAGCTTTGCTCTGGGAACAACTGTCAATGTCACTGGAAACAATAAAACCGCTGTAAGAATATAGGTTCTACAGAATGCAAAAATGCCCAAGTGGTGCAAAGCAAAGGAACAAATACTGTTCAAAAGTGCAAACTAATGAGAAAGACACATATTCTGACTACTTTCGGTTTCTAAAAGAAGACAAAATATCGAGCATAAACTGTTTAGCACAACAGCTATTGCATTGAGCTTTGCAAAGCAAAATTACATGTTTACTGCCGCAAGAAAAAGCAAATAAAAGTGTTGCTACAGGAACGCACGATTGATGATAATTTATGAAAATGTAACACTATGTCTGAAGTTTGATAAAACATGGAAATTCCAGAAAAAAATGTAAAAAGACGTTTTAAGGCATTGAGGAGGTACTGTACTTCATTCACCATCATTCAAATAAGCGGTTAAAGAAACGACAAATCCCAGGTAGATGAATTTGCTGACAACTTCGAATGTGAGCCCTTGATGGTCTTGCAAGAGGTGGATAGGAAGATCTAAGAACCATCACAACAGCTTTTCGCAATGTAATGGACATGCCAGCATTGGTTGCAATCCTGGGAGAAGGGACCGCAAAGGTGCTGCAGATAGTGTTTTGAAAGAGCAACTACAGTGCTGCATCATCAGTGTACAGCGGCGGCTAAGAATGTATGAACTTTGTGCTGATCTGATTCGGATCAGGAGTCACCAACATGTTGCCCGCGGGCACCAGGTCGCTCGCAAGGACTACGTGGGCCGCCCAAGGCCCATTCCAAAAATAGCTGACCATAGCGCCACATACCGGTGACCTGGATTTAGTCATGCATTTGCCGTGGAGATCAGCTCAGTGGCGCATTAAAGGCGAGGAGATGATATACCGTCGAAAACATAGCAGAAAAAAGAAAACATTTCATTTTCACAGAGAATGGGAGGAAGATTTCGTTTTTAACACTGTGAAAAATTCCTGTGTGAGTTTCATCTGCGGAGCGACTGTGTTGGCGACGGGTATCAGGACAACAGCCACCTAGACAGCTGTCATCTGGGACAACCGACCAGGGGCGTATCGAGGTTAGATGGCACCCGGGACAAGAAGCAAGTTTGGCGCCCCCATATTTGAACCTGAGGTCTTTCGGAAGCAAATGTACTGAATTGAAAAAAGTTTTTGTGACATTGTTGGGACCTTTCGGCGCCCCCACAGTCATTCAGCGCCCCCTGCAGTGATTCGGCGCCCGGGGAATTGTGCCCCCCTTGCCCACCCCTCGTTACGCCCCTGCAACCAACACCCAAACAACTGCCACCTACAGTAGGTGAATGCGTTTTGCACATCACATTCGAGCTATCAAATTCAGTTTACACTATCGCGTGGCGGCACGTAGAAGAGTTCTCGTGACACGGCGGTTGGGAACCACTGTGCTATTATTGCGTTAACACAGTACTGCAAAAGTGGGTTGCACCACAGGTGTTCTGCCATAACTCGCAGATTAAACGCTAAGGTAAGGCACTGACTTAAGAATGTTTTGAAGATGCAGGGGTGTGTTGGGGCGGGAACGCGTGGAGACGGCGTTCCCACACCTTTTTCATGTTTTGCTTTAAAATGAGTTGGAACCTGTATAAAAATGGCTAGATTTTTTGGGTGCTTTCCAACACCTCTTTTGTTAGCACCACTTCCCTGTAAAGTTGTAATGGCAGTGATACCACATTCTCCACCTTAAAGTACTAAAGTGGAAGTGAAGGTTCTTTATAGTGACCACAGGACGAAGAAACTTTCAATATACACATTTACGATTTCAAAATTTTTGACATGAAAGCAACAGCGCGTTGTGAAGTTCAAATGGCTGCAAATAAACCGGGCCCCACTTAGCTAATATTTCGGTTTCATTAGTCTTTTGGTTTTCAGTAGTTTGGTGTTCTTTTTTTCGTTTTTTCGGAGTATTTTCCAGTGATTTTGGTTTTTAGTATAGTTATCCACATCCGGATTCAACATCATTTCTCACGTTTTTTCTGAGCGTTGACTATAGTGGGTCCCTACAGTGGTCAGTGCGCCTCTTTCAGCTAAGTTTTCCTCGCTGGCTCAAACCTCTAGTTACGGCACTGGCTTAATAGCAATATACGAAATGCATGTGTCCTAGGTGCAGGGGCGTAACGAGGTTAGATGGCGCCCGTAACAAGAAGCAAGTTTGGCGCCCCATGTTCAAACCTGAGGTCTTTCGGAAGCAACTGTACTGTTTTGAAGAAAGTAACGGCGGCCCCATAGTGATTCGGCACCCGGGGAATTGTGCCTCTTGCCCCCCTCGTGACGCCTCTGGTTATTAGGTATAACAACAAGTTACAATCAGTTTGCCCCACACAGAAAATAACAGCTGGTTGCGGCACTGCGCTGACACAACCATGGCGGTACCCGAACTTTACTAGAAACTACTTTTGCATCTTATTTCCTGCGAAAGATACCATGAGTTATAGGCAAATCATTTCTAGCCGTCTCTAAGTTCGTTTAAAAGGAACTTGTTCGCTCGCTATAGCCGAGTACAGTACTTTAATACCGGTGAATAAACTAAAAAACCGTAAACGTTATTATTTGAAAATTCCCAGAAAGCATCACGGGCTGGGCATCGTCCTTGCGGGCCAAATGAGGGTCTCGGACCGCGTGTTTGAGAACCCCTGGCTTAGGGTCAAAGTTTAGTGTTAGGGTTTAGCCTACACTTCACGCAATGCAGACAACAAGCTGCTTACAGCTTGCCAGCACTGAAACTATCACAACACTTGTCCATGGATGTCGGACTGAGCCGTTGTAGATGTCACATCAGGTCATGTGTTCAGAACTTGTCGTGTGTTTCGAACTTGTCATATAACCAGTTCAACCAATCGTGTACGGCTGAAGGCAAAATAGATCCAGCAGCCCTTTTGTTTCACTGCCTATCAAAAATACATCTTTAAGTACATATGGGTTCTAAATGCAGTTATAAAATTTTAACTGTTGAAACACCAGTTTGAACTTGCAATTATTCGGCAGATATCTGACAATTATTGTAACTGAACTTTAATTTTCAACCTTTACAAAAGACTGATTTGGAATTTTTAAGACAGGGGTCGGCAACTTATTTTAACAAAAGAGGAATTCTGCTTCATTTTCCAGCCGATATGACTGATGAGGAGCCACAAAGTGTTGATACCGTTTTGTTTTTCATACATCGTCATATGGACATAAGTTAAATTGTACTCAAATTAATTCTAATAGTAATCATAATCAAAGGCAAGTTTAAATTCCAAATTTTATCAAATCCAGAGAGAGCCGCACTTCCGAGGCGCTAAATGCTGCATGCGGCTCCGGAGCAGCATGTTGCCGACCCCTGCTTTGAGGTTAGCAGTTGATTACTTGTTTTATGAACATTGTCTCCTACTTTAACCAAGCATGTACTCAGACAAAACTCTGAACTATGACTGTGCTGAACTAAGCCATTAACATAAATAAAAAAGCAAACCGTTCCAAAATATTTGACAAGATGAACATGACACTTGCTATACCTTGCAAATTAACGAATGCAGAATAGCTGTAAAACAATTTAATGTTATCTTTAAGCTGCAACTATCAGGGTAAACAGCCAACATTGTTCAGGATAACTCCAAAATTGGAGCAGAGGTTGGCCTATGCGTTATAAAAGTGGTGACTAAATTTGGCATCTGCACAAAGCAGATAAATTTTCGACTACTGTCTCACATTAGACTACTTCTCACATGTCAAATCTTGTCAGTACAGGTTATTTTGGCACACACTGTTACATCCTCATAGTCTGTTTTGTTGACCACTGTTTTTGCCATGTGTCTTGTATTTTTGCCCACATCATTAGCTCTGCATTATCAAGATTGCTGCATGGTTTCCCACATTCCACAACTGCATTTCCGTTCACATATTTTGCATAAGCACTAACACTATCCTCAGAGGTGAAATGCTCATTACTCCCACCCAGTGTCACAGTCCAGCGATGAGCGGACTATGAAATTTTTCAGTCCGAGTCCAGTCCTGATCCAATAAAATTGAATCCGATCCAGTCCTGATCCGCAAAATTTTTGAAAATCACCAGTCCGATCCAGTCCTGTTCCACCAAGGTAAAATCATGTATTTTTATTTTGCCCCATGAGGCAAAGAACTACTGGAGCTATTTTGCCTTTAGCCAAATACAATTGGTTGAAGGTAAAATAGTTCCAGTACAGCTTTACCTCATGAGGCAAAGTAGACACAGCCTTTTGGCATTTCCAAAATTTAGCGAGGAAGTGTCCATTTGGCATCAGAAGGAAAAGCACTGCTGGAGGTATTTTGCCATTAGGAGAATTCAATTGCTTGGGATTGATTAAGTGACAAGGTCGATACACTTGAATTAGCGTAAGATCCTTGTTACACGACCTAAAACCATAATCCTAAAACCAAACCCAAATCCAAATCCTAAACCCAAAACATAAAAACCCAAAACCTAAACGAAAATTCAAACCTAAACCTAAAGGTTGAAGCTAAAACCTAAACCCGAAACCTAATCTATAAAGCTAAACCCTAAAGGTAAACCCTAAACCGAAACTCAAACATACACCCTAAATGTAAACCCTAAACTTTTTGAAAAAGTAAATTAAAAGCACTCCTATCAAAGGTGAAACCTCTGCAAGCTAAGCCAAAGGAAATGGTGAGAGCAGAACCAAGGAACAATTGCACAGCAGGTATAGACACCAACCACTTAACTATGTTCACGTTGCTACTAGAATAGAACTCAGCGTTATATGTGAACAAAGGTGGATACTGTTCGAATTCAAAAATAGTCCCAGCAGAGTTTTGCATTTCATGGCAAAATATAAACTACCATTTGCAAACCTGTGAAATCGGATCACAACTAAACTTTTTGATATTTTCAGAATATTCACATTAAAACAACAAAAATTTTCCCAGTCCGATCCAGTCCTGATCCACCAATTTTTTTAAAATTGCTGTCCGATTCAGTCCGATCCAGTTCTGATCCGTGCTCATCTCTGTGTCACACTAAAGCGACATGTGACAATGCTCACGTTGGTCAGAAAACACGTTTTGATCAATTACATTCTTTTTGACCACAACAAGTATCAGTACAGAATTTTTAATAGCCCACTTAAAAGATTTGATTGGCTGCTGGACAGACCTTAAAATTGACTCCGGATCCGGCTTCCTCTCCTGTTAGAACTTAAAATATTGACTCCGACTCCGGCGTAAAATGTAAACTCCAGCACACCTGCTACGCGCTCATCTCTGCTGTGTAAGGCACAGGTGGTCACGAATCCGGAGTGCCCGAGTCGACTCTGGCAGGATTCTGCGTTTTTTCGGATCCGGGGCCGGAGTAAAGTTTGTGAAAAAAATGACCCGAAACCGGAGTCACTTCTTATTTTCGGCAGTAGCAAGGGTCTGCGTGGTCTTTATGAATGTTATTGCTTATGTAGAAACATCGCTGAATTTCGGTAGTTTCGATAGTTGTCAGAGTTTGAACAGGAGTCGGATTCTCAAATTTGAAAAAATTTCGAACCCAAATCCGGGTCCGGATTCAAAAATTTTGGAACAAGAGCGGAGTCGGAGTCTGAAAATGTAAGTATGGCTACCTCTGGTTTGGTGAAACGTGACGGACGAAGTCACATAATCATTGACACATTTAACTCTGATTTGCATGTCCCCCTCAGGAAAATATCCATCAGATCCATCCAGTATGTGCTAGAAGCCTTACAATACGAAGAAGCATGTAGTCACAACAGTTTTGTGATTGTGAAACGAAAGTTATGTGATTTTACTCTTTGGATGCCCCTGCCTTGGATGCCCGGGGCCGTTGCCCCGTACGACCCCCTCTGCACGCCGCTGGCCAGCGTTCCTGCTGAAACGTACTTCACTATTTTTATCGCCAAATGTTCCATGGAAAATTATGTGCCCTTGCACGTACGTTTTACAATGTTCAAGCCCCTTTGCAATTGTTGCGTAACGTTGTACGAGACTCGTACTGCTTTTTTCTCTTAATTCGTAATTCCCACAGGTGAAGTTTTTGTGGCGTAATCAGAGGCGTATCTAGAGGTTTGTCCAAGGGGGGCAAAACGTACCTGAAGGAAGCCACTATAGCCAACACTCAGAAAAGGTTAAGAAATGATGGTGAATGCTGATGTCGTGGATGTCAATATTAGCTAAAAGCCAACCAAAACATCCCGAAAAACGCAAAAAAACAATACCTCCTGAAAACCAAATTGAGATTACTAAATATCAAAATGTCAGGTAAAGGGGGCCCAGATTTTACAATTAGCTTGCCAAGGAGGGGCGACTCGTCCCTCTGACCCTCCGTCTGTTACGCCACTGGGCGTAATCCTTTTGCACGTGGCAAAGGTCTGTGCATCAGAGATTGATCACGGAGCCGGAGCGCCGGAGTGGAGTCCGGTCGGAGTCTGCCTGCTATTTTTGCCGGAGCAGGACCCGAAGTCGGAATTTTGAATAAAAACCAGCCCGGAAGAAGAGTATAGGAACCGGATAATAACGATAATAACGTTTATTTAGGTTTTCTTTGGCTTCTCTTGGTTAAATTGGACAGTGAACAATTCAGTGCAGGCTGATGAGGATGAGGGAGGGTGTCAGACCGACAGGCTCTATTCTGGCTGGCGCATAGTCAATGTTCAACTGCTGTATTACAAGAATAGTAGTTTTTTTTATTTCATGGATACGTCAGTTACTGGAAGTTTTATGTCTGTGCTTGTAAACAGGATTTGGAGTGTAAATATTTAATGAGCCCCGGAGCAGGAGGTGAAGTCACTTTTTTGGAACAAAAGCAGGAGTCTAAGGCGATTACAATCACCTCTGCTGGGCCGGTAGTTTTGCTGTGTCTGTATTTCTCACATTCCTCAATGCTAGAATTTGGTGGTGGGCAACCGGGCCAAACAATCAAAAAACAGTCTGTGCGAATGTGTCTACGAATACGAGCAGCTGAATACATATTCGTCCCGGGCATCAACAGACCTCTGTACATCCCTGAGAAGAAACGCAAAGCGGTCTTGGTATAGTGATCTCTATTGCTGATGGTTGCTTTTCTGTTAGTTTAATGCCCCAAATTAAAATTTTACTCATGTGCTCGTTTCAGTACTGTGGTTTTTGATGATACAGATACCTGTAAAAGTAAGCAAGCATAGATGTGCTCTCACGCCCCTTCTGAATCAGAGGCACCATGTTTTAGCTCATAAGGCGCCATTTTGTAGCTTGTTGGCACCATCTATTAGCAAAATAAAAAATAAAAAAGGTAAATTTCATTTGACTCGACCTTGACTCAAGCTTGCAAACCAATGATTCGAAGTGACTCGNCAGTTCTTGTGAATCGACTTTGACTCGACTCGACCAAGTCATGACTCGATTCTGACTCGAAGAATTTTNGATGACCCTGACTTGATTCTGATTCGAAGGGCTTGTGAGTCTTACTCCACAGATATGACTCGGGCACATCAATAGTCACGAGACGTGTCTCGAGGCTTCATCACTGCTTGTGAATTGCGATACATACTTCAAAGCAAGCAAAACCAACTTCCTCTTTTTTATAACTATTCGATGGCCTTAATAATTACCGGATGATAGTTTTCAAAAAAAGAGCAGTCGTGGAAAATGAGAACTTATTCCAACAAACTCACCATTTAAAGCAGTGGCTCTCAAACTTTTTCTGTTCGTGTACTATTTCTAGGTCCTACATCGCCATCACTGTGTGCCACCTTGTTCCAGGAAAGCTTAGTCAATAAAATATCATTCGATCAAAAGTTTGAACAACCAGTATTTGATACAAGTGCGACATGAACAAAGTGATTGTGAGAAACTGTAATAGCCATTCAAAAAAAACAAGGGAATTAGGCTACGCATAAATTCAGGAATTTATTAACAGAACCCAATAAGTAAAAACTATAGCAGTGAATATATTTTTTGTGAAGAAAAACATAAAGTAGGCCTATTCGCGTTCCACCTTGAAGGCCTTCGTGTACCACAGTTTGCGAACCACTGATTTAAATGTAAGGGCTATAAAAATGAACCTTACCTTGGTAAATCTGCAAATACGATGTTTTAAAATCGTTTTGAAAAGAAGGGGTATGGGTAGCTCGCTACTATGTTTATTCATTATTGACAGTGGCAAGCGGTTTGTATTTGCGCACGTTTGACTTTTCGAAACAATTATGCTTTACGACTCGGTTGTGACAAAATGATTGGCTATGGTCACACCTCTCGCGCTCTCGGTCAGCCCACGACGGACAAAACTGCCTAAATCACGTGGGCTGTTATTCAAGCGTATCAAAACATTGGGTCGGCTGATGTAGATTTTGGAAGGCGCAGTAACAAGCTTGCAGTAGGTCGCTGCACGTTCTGCAAGGTATGTCAGGTGACAGCGCAGGCAGGCTAGTCCTCACTGCTGTGTAATCGTGCAGAAATTTTTATGGAAAAAAATGTCCCATCGCTCACAGCAAAAAAATTGTCTGAGCTAGAGCTAGCACTTGGAAGTAATTTTGTAGAATATTATACTTTAACCTGCTGGTCGAAGGCCGAGCACTTGGTTGGTAAATACAGCAACTCACGCCCAATAATTTGGGCCATTATTGTATCTTAATGTTTTTTATTTAACAAGTTCTGTGTCCACATGTTAGCTACGTTCCAAGTCACCAGAAAATATGCAATTTAATGTGTGGTTGCAGGGAGTAATATAATACAGGGTGTCCATAAAGTCCTGCACACATTAAAAATTTTTATATCGCAAAAACCACATAAGGTAGAAACTTTACATTTTCGACAGT
>JGI24158J21664_10001212_pt1 | contig 28245 bp, 18 predicted proteins | sample Ectturendosymbi3_FD_21664 | JGI IMG/M metagenome (IMG submission 21664) | reverse complement strand
GAAATTCTTTTCTCCTGTGAATTGCCTTTTGATTTTCGAATCCACTGACCCGAAAATATTGCAATTATGAAATACGGTTCCGACGAGATTCCGAATCCCAAGGATTCGAAATTCTATTTTGGGCATCCCTAATTGCTACATTTTTTCACATTGCATTAAGCGTGCCTTGTTTGTTTTTAATTCAGGTTATGTTCCACTGTTTAATAGAATATGAACAACACTGGCTCTTCAAAAATTACAAAAAGATTCTCATGAAATTGATGCATGAATTACCCATTTACTGTACAGCATTACTCTTAATTTCCTTCAATGGTAATGGCAATGTTTTTTTGTTCAGGTTGGCAATGAGACCTACTCTGTTGTAGTTACTGAGGAAGATTTAGAAAAAAGAAGAATTGAACGAGAAAGACAAAAACGTCTCTCCCAGGAAACAAATAGGAGAAGAAAGTAACTTTCCTGATTGTCCTTATTTGTTTCTATTTATTTACTTTCTGCAGATTTGGCTAAACACTAGTGCAGATGTTTGTAGAGAGTTTGGAGATGAAGAAAAAGACCTGTTTTCTGCAAACTGTTTTTTCACAAACACGCAACCACAAAAATCATTAGGATGGAGCACATCTACTGCACATGAGTACATCTACTTTACATGAGTAAACAAACGTTTCTTCAGACTGTGAAGGATGCTTGATGAACAATCTATTATAAATTTTTCATGCAAATGTTACTGTTTAGGTTCTGCAATATTAAATTTATTTGCATTTCAGCAGTGTGTGATTTTCTATTAAAACATTATTAAATATGTCTTCCATTTCTGTGCACACTTTTGATAGGCTTTGAAATCCTTGCTTTTTGCCTTGTGTGGCCCTGACTTTGGGTTAATAATTGCGTGGCTGGATGTTTTTAAATGTTTCCCAGGCTACTGTAATTGTGTTTGAATGCAGAGCATTAGAAGAACGTAAAAAGTTAGCTGAAGAACGAGAAGCTCGAAAGCGAAGTTTGGAGCTGTCAAAACGTCGACAACGGCAAACTGAAGCAACTGAACGATATCAGAGGGCCCATGTTGCAGCAAAACAGGACAAACGATCAAAGTTTGCCTCAGGTTTGATTAACTTGTGCTGAATGAATCACTATTTGGCAACTTTGGGTTGAATTATAAGTGGAAGTAAGCTACTATGTGGTTGCTTATGAGGTTCAAATATGGTGTTGAGTGTTTTTTCTATATACAGTGTTTGCTTCACAAAATAAATTTATACTTAGAGAGTCCTTGAAAAACGTTTGCAGTCAGTGGTCATCTGCCAAGCAGACTATCACTTTTATCAGTACAATAACGTTGATGTTGCTTCACCAATCTTTTGTTTAAATGTTTTACTGTTGAATCCTCAGAGTTTTGAAAAACTTTAAAGGGAGCTATTAGAGAAAGGTCATAAACTGGCCTAAAGCATCTGTCTTATCAAATTTGTATAAAGTTTTGCATTGCATAACAATAATTTTGTTTGCTTATTTTTGTATATTCACATGCGTCTCTACTGACTCACAGTGTTTAAAACATCCTTCAGCTTTTCCAAAGTCATTTTTGGTTTGTAGCATTCGTATTGGTATTGCAGTCTTTCACATTATTGAATGAAATTTGTTGTAGTTAAAGTCAGGTCAAGTTTGCACTGTAAGTACGCTACGAATAATGCAGTACAATTGACAAAGCTTAAACAAACAGCACAGGTTGGACGAAAGACGACCAAAACAGTCACTTAAATCAAGCCCAGCCTATAAATTAATGACAGTCAAAATTCAATAGTACAGGTTAGGCACAAAACATGAGTTCAAAACAAAAAATAAAACAAAAAATGTACTCAGTTTAAGGTACCGTGAACGATTCAAAAGCATCTTACAAATCACACATATATATATATATATATATCTCACATAAGAGTCAATATCCAGCAAGTAGTTGTGATTTCACTTATTAGGAAAACAGACTTAATGGTGAAGTTTTAATTTTATTAGAAACACAATCCCATGCAACAGGTCCTACATATTGCAACAATTTTTGCCATGACCAGTCTAACACACTTATGATGAAAATTTTCTGAGAACTTGTTGCCTTTGCCAAGATCATACATGTTGTACAGTTTTGAAAAAATAATTATCAAAAGAAGAGGGTAGGATATTGGCATTATACTTGTACATAAACTTTGCCATATTAAGTTGGTACAAATCAGAAACTTGGAGAATTTTAACTAATTTAAAAATATTGTTTTGCACTTGTAGTTAGGTAGATGCAAAGAGACAATGCAAATGATTTTCTAAGGGCGTAAGTTTTTTATCTCACTCCCCAACTTGTTTGTTCTATCATGGCTGCAGTCTTCGGGTTTTGTGCTGCTATATGTTATCAGAGAAATTGCATTTATCTGAATTTATTTACGCAGGCCTGAAAGGAATACCTTCCCTCGACCATGTTCTGCAACAGCTGAGAAGCGGAAGCACTGAAATTATTTACAGTAATAGGCCCGATCCATCGAGGTAGGCGATGCTCTCTCATGAAATTTAATTCTGTCTTTCACTTTGGCCATCTATGTGTATCGCAAGAAACTGTTTGCTGCTAACGATAATAAGTTTTAATTTCCTCATGTTGATGTGCTTTTGCCGTGAGGTTTGATTGCTCTGTAAGATGTGCCATTCTGAAATGTCATTATTGACTTGTTTTTTCGTTTGCTTTTTTTGTGCAAATCGAAGCGTGCTGTCTTCGGCTCAGCTCACCAACCATGGCCGCGCTCAGTTCGAGAATCAAATTCACGAGCAGCAGAAGAAGATGCTGGAACAGCACAAGTTCAGCACCATGCAGGCGGGTGTTGCCTACTGGCATTTTGTATCAGTTAATACTTTCTTCCAGCGTTAATTCGCAATTCAGGCCACTGCGCGGTCGCCAGAGGGTCTTACCAGATTTGATTTCGTGAAATATTTATGGCCAATCCGAGGTGATCGAAGGAAGGTCGTCCTCGCCAACGTACCACTTAAACGAACACGCGCGCTGTTAAATGCATAAAACAGAACCTTTGTTTTTCTATTTTTTATAGGAATTTCAGAATGAACTTCGCGGTGACGTTGACACTGCACCTATCACCGTCATCGATCAAGGTGATGATGTCAGCGACGCGGACAGTCTTGAAACAGAAGAATCACAAAAACACAGAGGTTGGTCGTATTGCTTGCGAAACATGCGTTTTTCGCTTGCTGTGCTTGTCTCCATTTTTCTGCAGAAAAAACATCTGTTTGTTTTTCAGCATGAATGTGCTTTTCGTCAAAACAGGCTTTGCTGTCCCAAGCCATTGATTCTATTTGAATAACAGCTGATGATGCCTACTTCGTAGGCGAAATATATACTCTGTAAGATCTTTAGTGTCTGATTCTTTGCTGGGAAAGGTTTTCTTTCGATAGATACTGTCCAAAGCCCTTGCGTTCTTCTAAGCATATCTTCTCGGTACAAGCTCATCAGCATGCAGGCGGCAGGGTCGGGACGACACTATGTCCGGTCCATTCGAATACGAACAGAAACGTACTTTCACGTCAGAAAAAAACTTTCCATTTATTGAAATAGAATTCGAGCAAATTTTCTGTAATTGCGCTCAGCAACTGTCGCTCCGAATAACATGAATTACCTGCAGCCCGTGTGCGCGATACTTCGATTTTTTTTTTTTTCACCGCTAAGATGAAGTTTCCGAGTGTGTTACAACAGCATCTGGCCAAGGCCACCTAGAAAAACAGTGAAACAGTGATAGGAGGCCCTGATCTGGCCAACTGCTTTTCGATGAAATAATTATTAGTGTTGCTTGCTCTCCACCTCATAGGACATCTCATTTTGATCAGTTCTCTGTTAACCACTGCACACTGGTAGCTTGTCACTCACGACGGGCCGTCGTAATATCATTCAAAGCCATGTTCATCCCGATCTCGTATGTACAATAAGGGAGTGGTAAGTGAGCGTGCCTATGCATTCAGAAATGTTTACGCAGCTGTATTGATTCTGGGGAACTTCTAGATTTAGTTCGAATGGAAGGGTGATGATGGTGGTAGAACTGTTGTTCAGCAATTACTTCAAAGTAACCCAAATAAAGAAGTAACCGCTTGAAACAGTTTGATCTTGTAAATGTGTTAACATGATTTTGTAACCGTAGCGCTAGATTTAGAAGAACGCTGAGTGATCATTTTAAAAGCATTGTAAAGAGATACAAGGATGTTTTTCCTTTCTACTTTTGGTTTTGTTTCATACAATTATTTTCAAAATAAACGCCTTTCGTGATGAGTACTTCTGCTAACTTTACCTAACAATGTACCAGCCCCAATCCGTTTGTGCTTGGGACAGAAAATCAGTATCACGGGTTCTGTCATGACTTGCCCGTTCGGCTCACTTTGATTCAGGTTCTGGACTGGATACGTCATAAAACCTTCGCTTGATGACACAACATTCCTGAGTGCTGTTTTTTGCTGAAGTTTGTTGTTGCGCTTAAATGGAAATTGGGCTAATTGACTCAGGCTCTGATAATCTTTAAAACCGACCACTTCCTAAATTGTTAGCATACTAAACATGTTTTCCTTCACTATCTTCCCGGCCACCTGTTTATTATGCGGGGGCCATGTACTCAGTTCGCAGTGTCCTCCATCAACTACATTTTCACTGCTTTATTAGTTAGGTGTTCTGACGGTCAAGTATGAAGAAATTATTTTTTTCTTCCAAAACGAAGTTTGCTTTGTGTTGCAATCTTAAAACATCGTGCTCATGACGTAAATTCTAATCATTTGGAAATCATGTCACAACCCTTGTTAAAACGTAAAAGCCGTTAATAGCTTTGACTAATGATCCCACAACATTAAAAAACTGTCTGCAGATTGCGCTCAGTATTGATGTATGTCATCAAGCTAATCAAATTTACGTTAAGGCAGTAACACTTTTCAAAAATGCTCGAAGCCCAAACAATCGTTTCTGCCATATTAAATAGTGTTTATAATTTCTTATATACTTTTTATAACCGAGTTCCATATTTCCTTATTTTGTCAAAAACTTGGCTTATCCTTTTATCATTATGTTTTGCATGCTTCCACAATTCGATCTGCATGATGTGTTACACTATTGAAACAAAGGCTTAATAGTTTAATGGTTTCAAAGCGTAGGTCTGAAGTATCATTTAGAACTGCGTTCATTGTGCAGAAGAAGTAAGTCTGAAACGGCAACAGGTCAACTGTGGTTAGATTTTCCCAAAAGGGAGCCAAAAACGCGTAGATCAAGTTGGAAGAAAGTGCTGTGTTGTTAAAGGAAGCAAACCAGAACTAACTGAAGATTCTGCAATTTAAACCTTGGTCCGTGGTCCCATTCGTGTTGACAGACTCAGTCAAAAGTCTTGCAAAGAGGACAATGCAATCAAATTCTATGTGCTGTAGTTCCGATTTGTGAGCGCTCAAACAATCGCATTTCAACTCGTCGAAAGCTGTTGAGGCAAAGTTCGTCAGTGTTTTCACTGTTCTGTAATTCCAGTTTGTCGCCAGCCACAAATGCAACACAGAAAAGTCGAATGCTTCAGGCTGTTTTCCCGCAGCCACCAAACTAAGAACCATAGTTTAGTCTGAATTTGCAAAACTTTGCGAAACTTTGCGACATCTTCCTTCAGTGCCGCAGTTCCAGGTGCAGTATATCCACCACACACATTTTATGCGAACATTTCGTGATCACATCCTTTTCGTTCAAATTTGCCCGGCCTAATTTTTGTCAGTAGAAAAGTCAAATGCGTTATTCGAAACTGCACACTAGCCTTTTTATGCTATATAGTGTGTTGTGTTGACCTCTTCGGTCTTTTTTTTACTGGAGATTTATCTCTGGTCCCTGAGTGGGTAGGTTACTTGTATGCCAGTATCCGGGTATTCAAGACGTTATAACACCCGAAATTTTGACCAAGGTGGTGTAGTCATAATTAATCAAACGATTTAATTGTTTGCTTTTCTATATTTGCAAAGTGGAAAGTTTATATGAAAATTGATGATATTTTTACGACATTTATTGAAGAAACTTGCAGACTTACCCATAAAACAGTCGCGTTAACACAGTAAATTTACGAATTCCGCAAAAAGCCCGTTCCGTTTTTGTCCAAAAGAGAACAGGAATTCGCTGCCGACTTGGGTCAAAAAAAGAAATAGGGCGCGTCTTTGAACTTGTAGAAGCTTTCTCTTCTTTAACAGTCTCTATGGTCTTTGATGCCAGCAATACAATGCTCGAAAATTCAAACAAACGCTGCAATTGAATAAACTCACTCCTGCAACGCCTTTTGAAAAATGAATTCTTCGACGCGCTGGTCTCGTGTTTCTGGTCACAGGCAAGTGCCGGTCTTTGTAGGTGGCATTGATTCCTTTCCTTTGTTTGGATACATGGAGTCGAATGCTACTTTAGTAATATGCTGTATAGTCACTTCGTAACGCCTGTACAAACAAAACGAAAATAGCGGGAGGACACGGTGCTGGAACAAAAAGCATCGAAAATTATGACATTTTGACTTTATATGCGCAGTGGACCCCAATGCATTTTGTTTTCGCAATGCCTATCCACTTACCAGGCTTCTGGAAGACACCACCAATTTTTTTCAAAATTTTGTAGTCATTTGCGCAGGGAAGCATGCAGGATTTTTTAATCATCCTTGTTTCTGCCGGCAATCCTAAATGCATAAAACTCTTCTCTTTAGGTTGAGCTTTGCCGGTCGTTCAAGAAAACTTTTTCAACTGGCGCTTCAGACATGGATATGTATTTTTACAGACTCGAAGCCCTATTACCGAGCGTACACGAACTACCCGCCGTACGCGTACTCGAACGTGGATTTAATGTCCGGCCGTGCATACGGTTCGCACTACGCTGTACCAGAACCAGAACGTGAGCCATCTGCACAGCCATGTCCGAGAGAAACGAGTCAACTCGCCGAGAGTCTGTCGCGGCTGTTCGTCAGCAAATCACAGCCTAAGGTTGCTAGTAAAGTGATTTTCGGTGCTGTTCGCAAACTTATGTTAAACGTCCAAGACATCAGTTGTCTGCGATTACATTTGTTTGTATATAAGCACAACCATTTGTCTACCATTTGCTGTGCTTGCTAATGTTGAGGCAGGTCCGCAATCAGGGGCTAGGCAACCGGGCAATTTCCCCCCCGAATTTTCCGTCACATATTTAGCTGTTAAGTGGAACAACAAGTTACAATCGTTTTGCCCCCGTGAAAATATCAGCTGGTTGCGACCCTGGATTGAGTAATATCCTGTTCAAGCTGCTCAAAAGAGAGTTTTATTCAGAGTAACTTCTGCTTGTTCTTCGTGCGTAGTTTTTTTCACGTTGGCCCTCAAACCTGGGTTCTTCATCATTGCCGCTTTTCTTCTGGCGCATTTAGTGAGTTTGTAAAACAATATTTTCTCCGTGTTCCGAACCGCCCAATCTTAAGCATTGCTGAGTTTAATCATCTCCACCTTTCCGACGCTTTTAGTGCTTCGCTTGTCATGCGTTGGACTCGTGAAGTACGTTTGCGCTGAAAAGCGTTGAGCTGTCACGTACGAAGAACATGATTCAGAGGCAGTGATCATGTTTTTATTTTCTTTTCATCAGTCGGTGCAGGAGACGAAAGAAATGTGGACAATGACGAGGGTGGACAGCGGGGATCAGGTTGAAATCGTAGATGCAGTTGAAGAAGCGGCCGAAGCTGTGTCAACTACTAAGGTAAGAGACAAAAGAACGGCTCTTTATTGTGCATGCTACTGTCGATGCCTTGCCTCATTCCATACATGCGTATGTATGTGTTTATGCGTTTGTTTGTGCATATGTGAGGGCGCGCTACCGGGTGTGGAGGCAGTGCCTGAGTGGATGTTTTTTTTGTAAGTGTGTGTGTGTTTGACTTGGAGCACGTTTGGTACTTTTGTTGGTGTTTAATTTCATGCAATCAAACAAATCTTTTGCTTTCCTTAAATAAAGACGGCATAAAATCAGAAACGAATTGATTTGCCCAGTGAAAAGTTTTTAAAGGCGTGTTAGGGTGTCTTGTTCCATAATGTAAGGTTGCCTTTTCGGAAATATCGAGCAAGAATTCCAAGAAACACATGGCCTCGTTTTCTGATCTCAGCTTTCGAACGTTAGCATGAGTCCTTGCTCAATGTACTGCAGGTTCACACTTCCCGTAATCCACCCACAAACCAAGCTCTCGCAGATGTCCCGGCAGCTCAGATCCGTCACTCCGACCTCTCCAATCGCTATCAAGCTCAGGATGTTGGATGGAACGAAAACGGTTGGACTTTTCTATAGTTCGCCTTTTAGGACCAATAGATAAAGACTGACACACTGTTGTCCAAACACATACACAAGCGTAATGCATATGATGAAGTCGTTTTTCATTCTTTGGTTTGTTGGAAACTTTGCTGTTTCTTATTGGATGCTGCTGTTCTGCACTTCGCGAAACCAGTTGGAAACCTGAAATAAAAGTCAATTTGTCGTATTCGCTTGGGCACTGAAATTAGTTGTCTGTTGATGTCGAGATACCACTGTTTCGCAAGTTATGTGTTCTAGAGCAGTTCCTGAATTGGTGTCAAGTTCCACATTCGTTGGGAAAACTATCCTAGGGTGTACACTACAGTTTATCGCCTAACTTAGCTCTTAAATATGACGACGAAGGAGTGTTTTGCTCGTTGACAAAAGTGCTTGAAACTGACTTTTGTTAATGAAGTATCCTTCAAATGATGCTTTTTCGATGCTTGACTTTTTCCACCTGGATCCAAACAATAAATTGTTACTTCTTGCACTGCTTACAGTACAAGCTATACTGCTTCTCTCAGCATAACGGAAATCTTGTTGTCGACTGAAAGTTACGCTTCGGTGGGCACTTGGCCCAAATAAAGCTCGCCTGGAAACTTCTTCAAGCAGAAACTGTTTGTTAAAAGCTGACTGATCCAACTCCGTGTTTGAGCGTTATGGTGTCGTTCATATGCTCTCCATCCAGTCGATGCAGTTACTATCACACATAGTCGCGCATTCTTTACGGGCTTCAACTTTTTTTGTTATTCATATCAGGATGTACATGCAGTGTCGCGAAATATTTTGTTGTTCTTCAAAATAAACGCCTCATCAGCTTATTGAGCTTTGCCAGCACTCGTGTTCGCGACACGCAGCCCTGCCCAAAACATTGTTGCGGTTTTGTTCCTTCATTGCGCTGCCAACATAATTTTCTTCGGTTGGCTGTGACCGAGTTACTGCAGGATTTGCGCTTACTTCTGTCGTGGGAAGCTTTTGTATGATGTAACAGTGCGGGATGATGGTTACTAATAAGACGGTGGTTTTTAGTGATCACGAAAATATACGATTGTATACATTTGGTTCAGTTCAATATGCCGCGGAATGCTCGAATTTTAAAACTTGGAAAGAATCGCTGTGAAAAGAAATACCTTTCCTGAAGAAACGTCAACGAATGGAGTATGCGCATCGCACTCCACTCCCTTCCAACATATCGTTAGTTTGTCTCTTATGTGAAAAATAAAGAAACTAAACAAAAAAACTTGTTATCCAAGATATCACCAGTAACGTTTTCTCCGACCCACTTTTTTGTTTTGCAGAAAATTTTCAGCTTTTCACGCTGTTTTTTTGCGATGTTCTATGAAACAAACAATTTCACGTCGTTCTTTTTCGCAGTTGTCGACGATCAGGATTCTCTTCACGGAAGCAACAGCCCCGGTACTTCCCCGGTTTACAGTCACATGACGTCCTTCCCGCAGAAGTACTTCAGTGAACCTGACGCTATCCTTACAACTCACGAAAGACAGCAAACCCAACCAGCGATCCCGGTTATCACTTCCGCTCCGCCCGTTGTGAACGGCACCGCCTCCGCTTACCAGCAAGCCAGTCCATTCGGACGCGATCAAAATATTCTCGGGAACACTCACTCGTTCGAATACGCGCGCGCCAAGAGCCAAGTCGCCGACACTCATTTCGGGGCGAAAGCGGACTCGGACAGTAACGACTGGCAAACCTCGAAAAAACACGACCGCAGGCCCGAAGCTGTCGGCCTGACTTCTGCCGGCGACAATTATCCGTCCGCAATTAACCCGAGCACGCCGGATTCGGTGGCACGCGCCCCTCCCAACTACTACATCAAGTCCTTTCGTCCATGGAGCGCATCAAGCCGACCTGCGCAGTCAGGCGATAATGGCGCAGAAGCGCCGCAGCCCTCCGCCATGCGAAGGCCGCAGTCGGCCTCGGTTTCGAGGGCGCAGTCGGCCGGCCGCTCTCTGCACGTTCAGCACTCAAACGCCGAGGAGCAGAAAGCGTCGCTGTCTTCGCAGCTTGAACCGAAATTGATCGAGCAGCTCCAGGAGACGAACGCACGTTGGGCGAGCTTCAGCAAAACGACCGCCACTCCCATCAGCACGTCGTACAACACCGACACGTGGCGAAAGCCGCCCGATCCCGCCAAAGCGACTGTCGTAGTTGCCGTGCAGCCTCCCGCGAACTCTTCGTCGGGGGGTTCGGCCGCCGCGACCTCGAAGGCCGCGGTTGCGTTTCGGGAACCCGAACCGGTGCTTGCGCCCTCTGGACTCTCGAAGGGCAAGTTGGAACCTGGCGAGGGGGAAGGTGTTGACCCGGGTGCCGGTGTCGAGGCCGAGAAACCCGCAGCGCAGGAAACGACTCCTGTCAAAAGTATTCTCAGAAAAGTCTCAAAATATGGAGCGCAACGGAGCGCTTCTGGCGGTCACCCCCACTACCAATCGGCGGCTCTGGCCAGGCAGCAGTGGGTCAATCACATCACCGGCTCCCCCTACAGGCGTCCGTCTCTGCCGGCGAAACTGAACGGCACCGAAGTGCGCGACAGCGTCGAAGCTCGACGCACGTCCGACGGCAGCGCGTCGCCGAAATCTGTGCGCTGGCACGAAGTTCGCTACAGCGACGGCACGTCGGCAACCATCACCGAAAACGGAACTTTGGTGTTGAACCCGCCTCCAGCCGAGCAGCTCCAAGCGGCCGCCGAAGTGAAGCCAGCGTCTCCGCGCAGTGGCGGAAAAGGGGCCAAAGCGAAATCAGCACCTGCTGGTAAAGCGCGACAAAAATCTCCGCCGGCGAAAGCGGGTAAAAAAGGAGGAAAAACCGGCGGGCGTGGCCGCAAGTTTAAGGTGTCTCGGGAGGCGGATGTGGGACTGGAGCCTCATCCTCCCCAAGCGCCCAAACAGAAGCAGCTGTCGATGACAACCACGATCAACTACTCGATCACGAACAGTCAGCCTGTCCTGAAGTCGGAATCCCCTGCGGATGTACCGGCCAAAGCAGCGCACCGGGTGGCGTGGGCAGTGAAAGAAGAAGCTGTTACCATGGATACTCTTAAAAGCTCGGGGTCCCCTGATCAGGCGCAGCCAGGCGGAACACAGGGCAAGATCATCGCTCACGAACATGGGAACCAGGTAAACTTGCTGAAAATTCAAGTGAACATCAAGAGACAGCTTCAATGTATAACTTGTTAGAACTGTTGCTGAATTTAATGCACAAAATTAATCAAGGCTTGATCTAACCATCGAGCTTTTTTAATTGAACTACAAGTACTTTATTCTCTTATGTTTGCTGGCGCAAGACCTTACCCCAGCGCGCTTTTAAAGTAGCACTCATCAAAGTCGCTTTACTGTTGTGCGTCAGGTTACCATTCACATGACGAGTGTCGAAAAGCACGATCAGTCGATTGAAGAGCCTGACTTGGATTCCTCCGTGAACCTTACTAAAACACCAACGGAAGATGAAATAAACTGGCTTTGGACAAAGGTGTGCGTTTGGGAAATTTCGATTTCTTGGCAGTTTCTTCTGTTACAGTCGTTGATCAGGGAAAGTTTGGTCTCCGATGGTTCATGATATATATGCACGTGACAGTCCGTCTTGTACGTTTTTACTGATTCTTTGTTGCTGCAGTTTCAGTAAAACTTGTTGAAGCATTTAAGCGAAATTAAGAAGTGCCTCTTGCTCCAAGATTTGACGTTGAAAATTCTAGCTTTGCAATGTTTCGCATTGTTGGTGCGTTCGGGCGTCGCGCGCTCGTCAGTTCCAAGAGCTCTGATAAAACTAAAAAAACAAAAAAAGTCTGCTTTCTCGCGAAGGTTCGAACTTGCCTCGCGCAACGTCCAGTCAGCCGTGGCAGCAACACGAACCTGCGCAAGTCGTCCAGCGACACATCGAGGTATTGTAATCGCTCGCCAACGACATTGACCAACGAATGCACACACGCGCGTTCGCGCGTCTCAAACGACCTCTGACCTACAGGTTCAGCACGTCGACCCCACGTCGCGCCGCCTTCTCTGCCCCACCAGGCGGGCACCAGCTCCAGCAGCAGCAAGCCAGCATCGTGTCCATCGACGGCGGAATGCTGACTCGCGGGCTGAGCGGTCAGGGCATGGGCGTCGTGGGACGAGGGAGAGGGCGCCGACTCATAAGACCGAACTCCGCTGCTGTTGTTCCTGCGAAGCAAAGGTGGCTGCGCTTATTTTTGCATGTGACAACTGAAGTGCTTCTACGAGTAATTAAGTGTAACTCGGCTTCCTCTTGTTGATGTATATAGGGTTGCCTACGCATCCGAGAGTGACATTTAAACGCAGAGCGACATTTAAACCAGTGATTCCCAACGTGGGGCGCACGTCTCATAGTGCGGCAATTTTACGTTCAAAGGGGGTTCAATTTGAGAATGACTTTAAATGACGGATGAAGGCTTCCACCACTTAAATGGGACTTCGCTGTTTGAATCATAATTTATATCTCTCAGAGGGACACCATGGCTTCGGAGATAATTTGGTGGGCATGGCCGAAAAAGGTTTTTAAACAATGTAAGTGTGCAATTGAAGCGCGGCAACCACTGCAACTGTGAGGATCTTTCGTTCTCAATGTTCTGAGAACGGATACCGTCTGTTGTCCTTGTACGTGCTCGTTTGAGCTTGCAAGCCCCATCGACTCGGCGAGAATATCGCGCGTGAAAACCACTCCAAAAATTGTGTCGTTTGGCGCCAGCAACTTTTAATCAAGTATCTTGCTCCGCAGTCTTTTCACTGAGACACTAATGGCCAATTTTTTAAAACTGTAAACGTTGGCTTTCAGAACACCGTAACTATCTTGTGAATGCAATCACTCTAAACTAACAAGCTTTCTGGCGTTTAGGAGGTATGCTTTTTGCCTGTTGACAAAAAAAAAGTTCGATTACAAAACGTAGTATTTCAAATTGTAAAATATTTTTTCTGCTCCTCATTTCCCACTGAAGATGTCTTTTTCGAAGCAAATGGCCTTAAACCTGCACCTTCTGTATCAACATGTTCCTTTCCATGGCAACAGCATGACAACCGACGGTTACGGCGCATTTTTACGACGTCAAGCACTGCTGCAACAGCGACGTCAGAAGCAATACGTGCAGCGAGCGGTTCGGCCAGACCTGGTAAGCCATCGCGTTTGGCTGGCAGTGTGCGGTTTCCTTCAGGATATGACACAATCTGTTGGAAGGGCTGACCGACGATTTCGCAGCTGTTATCTGACCGCAGCCGTGAAATACTCAATTAAATTTTCTGCGTGTCGTTCGTGGAAGTGCAAAGTCCATCTCTGCGAGTAATTTTGTTTTCTACCTGATGTGCGCGCTTTAGGACATTTCAGTGCTTACCGGTTAGGGCGTTGCATAACTGGTTTCGTTTCAAACTATTTGAAACGAGAGCTCCGGGTTTTTTGTGGCAGCTTATGGCACCAAATTAAATTAAAGGAAGCGAAATCCTAAATTCGAAGCAACAAATTCTCATCATCTTGCATCCTGCAACTTGTACGTTCGGTTTTGGAAAATGGTTGTTCAAATATTGGTTTCACGAACATAGGAGTTCGTATGTAGTAGTCTTCTTGCCGCTGGCGAGAACAATATTTTTCTTATTTATGCAATCGCCTAGGCCTTTTTTTTACACATAAAATGTTCGTACAGATGAAGGGTCTTGTTTCTTTCCCTTCCCCAATGCAAAGCACCTTCGCTCCACTTGCATCTCCGTCGTCCACCGGGGGCGCCAATGAGCGGGTGAGCGAGAGCACGACGTCATTCTTGCTGGCCGAGACCCTGGCTGAGCAGAATATGTCGGAAGAGCAAATTGTTCGAGCCATGGACTCGTTGCAGCGAAGAACACGTGATGCTCAAAAATACGGAAAACCTGGTGGGCTTGCATTTGCTTTTTTGTTGTAACTTTTGTGTGTGTGGAAAAAACTCTGATCGAGAAAAAGAAAAATAAGGATGCAATTTGAAGGCATTCGTACTGTATTACCTCATAGAGACAATCATGTATTTAATAGCAGTAAGTGTTCGATGGTTTATCTGTTTATTCCCTTACTGCTATTTAATACATAATGGTCTCTATGACGTAATACAGTACGAAACCTGTGGCCTTTTTTCGACATAGCAGGCGATTTTTCTCAACGCTTGCCTGAATTTAGTAGAAAACTGACCACATTACGCAGCCATTTACCGGCATTTGCAAGACAAAAAAGGTTTGGTTTGCTTTTGATATTGTCACGCTAGGCTGCAGACCCAACCGCCTACATACGACGGTAAAAATCAATATCGAAGCTCTCTTGCAAACGTTTTGCAAGATGTATTATCGTAACGAGGTTCAATTTTGCGAGTTTAGTGACAGAAGAATTATGAGCTTCGAGAAACTATGTGGATGTCTTTGTTCCACGGGCAAGAAAAAAGAAAAACATTCGAGTGCCACGGCTTCGGTCGATCAATTTTCGAAGCTGCAGTTGTTGCGTCATAATGTGTACAGCCATGGGCGTCGGAAGGATTTTTTTCCAGGGGTTACAATAGTGGATTTTTCCAAGGGTAGCCGAGGAATTTTCCAAGGGGGACGAAAAATGGTGACATTACATTTCACCCGCTCGAAACTAAGAAAATAACCTTTTTTTGCTAAAAATGCATACTGTAGCAAAATGTCAAATTTCAAAATCCAGGGGTCCTTGGCCCCTCTTCCGACGCCCATGTGTACGGCTGATGTCGCGTGGGGTGAAGTTNTGAAAACAAAACAGTTGCCGATGGGTTTNCGGAAAGTTACTCAAGAAACAGACCCTGCGTTTGTTTTGAAACAAATCAGCACCGGGTGTACTTTGTGACTTGGTAGCATTGAACCTGCCCTGCAATGAATTTATTGCTATTTTGTCAGTCGTGCCGTCGTCTCTGTCAATGGAAGAACAGCGTCTCCTGTCGTCGCTAGAGCGACTAAACAGCAAGTTGAAAGAAGTGGAAGCTGCTGTTTCCGCCAACCCCAACATCAACTTCTTCAATCAGAACGTAAGTGCGAGCAGCTACCACCCATACTGTGCTTTTCGCTTCTTTCATGATTGGATTAAGCCGTCCGCTGCGTCATCCGGATAAGACTATCTGTTGCAATGAATTGCTGATGTTGTTGGGGGATGAACTGAGCTTGATTTACGGATGTTTGCAGCCGCCGTGCGCGTGTCAGGAACAAATAACCTGCTGCTCACACCTCTGCTTCAGGGCATGACCGTTCGTCATAAAGTATCTGAAAAAAACTAAAATAAAAGTTTCGCCCAAAATGATATATTTGCGTTACTTTTTGTATGGTGTTCGAAACTGCCAGTTTTTTTTATGTATGTGGATGGTTATGCAGTTATACGTTTCCTGCGGTTAGTGAACGTTTTCCTTACTCAAGCCAAATCCTGCATGAGAATAGCTATGAAATCACTCTGTGTAACTTGAATATATCAGCTGATCCGTCGCCTGCTATTTGGCCCCTGCCTGAGCAAATCACGGCCTGCTTCGCAAAACCTGCACAAATGCATTACCTTCTTTGATGCATTCACAGAAACTTTTGGAAACACTGTAAATTACGACATCGCTGTAAAAGTTCAAAACACGTGCTTTTATTTTTTTGCATCAGCTTTGGCTTCGACGAACCCACAGTCCTACTTTCTTTGAACCCTTCGTGAACCCGTCGATTTCCAGGCTGGTTTTTCAAGCGGTCTTAAGTGTAGTTTCTGGCAAAGTAGTAGCAACTAAACACTTTCAGACCAACCGTACTGTTTTTCAGACAGCCTTGATCAACGATCGACCCATGCCGCCATTCAAGCATGTCAACCAGCGAGGCGTATCGACGGGATACCAGAGGCAGTGCCCCCGTTACTGACCAGCGTCCAGTTTGCTCTTTGCAGCGTTTAATCATCATCTATCCTCAGTATTTAAGTTTTATGCAATCCCCATAGCGACACTTTGCTCACCGTGTTTCCGTTTACCCTTTTGCTCTGCGTCCGTGCTGTGTGTTGCACGGACACACAAGCTATGCAGATGCGTTTGCACGCAACTATCAACGGTTCAGTCTGGCAAAACAGTACAAACCGTCCTTTGCACAGTGGCATTACATCTGTGAGCGCCCATTGCGACTAATTGCGTCAACTGATGTTAACTTTTCTCCTCATCCAGCATGTGGCTCTTTGAATTCTGTCTTGTTGCTGTCCGAAACAAGCTTTTGACTGTGTTTAGTCTGGCCCATGATTTGTGCTTTTTAAGCAAGATTTTGTTTGTTTGTTTGTTTTGATGTCGCACTAAGCCGGATTTAACCTGCGCAGATGTAATTAACGTATCCTAGGTACGATGGCACGACAACTCGTTCGAAGCGAATGCCTCACTCCGAGCTTGCAGCTTTTTGCTCCAAGCTCGAAACATTCCCCACTGTGATTTCGAAACTGTCACTGTTATCAATGCGTTCAAACGCGCGCTTGTTTTCCGCCCGCTTCAAACTTAACTGTGGTCGTTGCTCGACGTCGAGTCGAGAGGCTTTGACCAGCCAGGTGCAAATGCAACGTGACAACGGTCAGCGTCTGGCGATGGCGGCACGCTGCCACGCGGACGACTGCATTTCACCGTTGATTCGTGTCACGCGTTGAGTTTAACAAACGTTCGTGTGCATTTGTAATAGAGACTCGCAGGACGCGGCGTTGCGTGTGGGACCTCCAAACGTCGAATGGACCAGGAAGTTTTTTTTCGCGCTGTCTAACGTTTTTATTTGTCCACCTTTCGGGTGCAGGTGTAACTTGCAACAGACATTTGTGTTGGCCAACCACGACAACGAACAGCAAAGGCGCTGATATTTTGGTGACAAAGTACATGCAGAAGTAGGAAAGGTGTGGACAAAAAGGGAACGCCGGTATCTAGAAGGGAAAGGCCATTCTCTCTTAGATGTGAAGTGAGGGACGACATTCCCCAACTGCGCAACTGGGCACAAGCCTTATTGTGCAAATGGGTTAAAATTTGCCCCAACACCCAATTGGAGAAGGTCGGTGGAGAACACAGAATGGCTGAACGCCCACCAGCATGTCAGACGCGCCGAATAGCGGCCCGGACGAGTTTTCAATACAAGCTGCCCAACTGGAAAGAACGCCAGGCGTAAAACCTAGGAACTGAACAGCAAAGGCCCACTTCTAATACGTTGTGGAAGCAGACGTGAAATTTATCAGTTTATCCAAGTGTGTGCGGAGACGTGTGATTAAAGCTCTTGAAAGTGCCCTGGAGAATCATTCCATCTCCAAGGTACCGTATTTACTCAGTTGTTCGTCGCCCTTGTTTGTAAGCCGCACGAAATGGAGTCAAAAAATTAATGTACAGTAGTAATGCAGAAAAATATGTTTATTTCGAGCTCGAGGTATTACCAATTTTCATTGTTGGTTCTGCACAGGGTAATTATCCACCTCATTCACTGATTACTAAGATATGTAACTGCTTGCGGTTTTGCAAACAATTTTTTCCCACTATCATTTATCTTACAAGAGTACATAGGCGCACGGGAAGGCATTTTGCCGGGGAGGCGGAAAAAATTTGGCCTGAAACTAACTTCTTTAGCTCAATCCGAATGGGGCCTGAAAGCTCTGCCAAATCTGTTCTATAGTTACCTTGCTTGTTAATTGTTTGACCAAAGGATTGATAATCTGTAAAAACACTTTCCAAGTACTTTTTCATTTGTACCGCTGGTCCATATTACACAAATCGCCACCAGGGTTGGTCCAAATTGCACACTGCATTCACAAAACTAACTCGAAATTTTTCTGAAGAGTTCTGAAAAAGCACGAAAAATAACAATTTAATGTCATATTCGTGTTTCCCAACCAACGTTTTGGCGAAGTTTGTTGACATAATAGACATATTCTTTTACACGCACTCCCCTTATTTTATGTGTCATTGCTGAATATAAACTATCAGCGCCCCAAGTTAGGAAATCGGAGGAAAATAAACTCAACGCTACCATACAGCAGCTCATAACTGCAAAAGTATCAGGCTGCGCGGTAAAAACACGGGCGTAAAACAAACTCATCACGACGTCAGAGCAACTTGCAACTGCAAAATGAGGCTGCGCTGATGTCTTGTCAAATACGAGCAGTCGAGCACAGAAAGTGTGCGGCTATACTGGCTGGCGCACACCCGGTTTGCAAAATCGAATCTTGCTAAACTACACAAGAATTGAGTATGCGCATAAAGTACGCAAGAAAACTTTCAATTTTTTGTTGTGTGTAGAGGTCCAGCAAACTTTTAGTTTTCCTTTTTCCCTGCTGAGACATCAAATGCCTGAATGCTTCTATGTTAACAAAGCTGTTTTTGAGCTCGTGCAACAGTTCTATCAAGCTACAGAAATTGGTAATGTTGCCAATGCGGTCAGCGCTTGCGCCGAACATAAAGACAATTAATTGTTTTGGATAAAGTGAACTATCGCGGAACACAATCTTAATCATGCGTAGTGGACGAAAGGTTTGCAAACAGTGGTGAGATGGTTTCTGAACGCAGACGATAACCCAGATTCCCACCTAAACCTAATTATTACTTCTGGGTCCATTTACAACTTTTCTTGAAATTTGAGCGCAAATTTATTCCGTGGTATTTGGATTAAGTCGATAAATTAACAAGCAAAAAGTATGCGAAAACAATTATTATCCTTTGCTAAGGTAATAAAGTTTTTGTAAAATATCAAACTCATGAGGGGTTTTCAACCCCATCCCTCCTTGCATATGCCCTTGGTATGGTACATAACAAAATGCTATCATTCTGGAAAACTCTTGTTTGTCCTTTAATCGTCGTTACCGTCAAGAATAATATCAGCAGGAGTTGCTACACGACGCACAGGCAGAAAACTGCTTTTCTTGTTTTGTTGAAGCTCTTAATTGCCACGACAAACGCTACTGTCCCATGAGACTTTAAATATAAAAATAGCCTTATTTGGAGCTAAAATGACCATCTATTGTGAACGCAATCCCTTACAATGGCAAAGTAGTTAATCAATGTAAACAAAGCGTGTCACATATGACTGGTGAAAGACCATGGCAGTTATCTAATCAACCACCCCACTTATCACCTTTTGACAATTGTTGAAGAATAACGGTTGGAATTAAAATAAGCAAAGTTAAAAAAAAAACCGAACAACACAGAACATAGTGTGAAGTAAATTTACATATGAAGAGAGCATGCCTGTGTATACATAGGAGTGGATGGTGACACCTATTTGACACAATACCACCTCCGAACACGTTTTGCTTAATTTACGTTGCCATGGTGACAAGGTCATCCGTGGGTTACCCTGAGGTTCAATCTCACATGCAATCGCAACATTAAAAATATTCCAACGCTCCTTAACTACAAAACAACTGTGCAATGTGTGGATAAATTTCAATTGGTCAATGTGGAGATTAGAGAAGTAAAAAAGCGTTTGAATTCGGTCGATCCAACCTGAAGCTAGAGACTACTATTATCTTCTATATCACTATGTGCGTCATTTCCCTGAGATGTAATCTTTTTTAATAGTTGTAATCCATTCCAGCTTTGCAACCAGTTGCCACAAACAGCCACGTCTTTCATAATACCTAGAGCAAAATCCATTACTTTTGCGTGTGAAGTTTACCTTTTCAAATGCAAATTATAAGGGGAACTAGACGTTTTACTTAACTTCATGTCATTATGAAAATTTCCTTGGTATAAAGCGCTATTTATCAGGGAAATAAGAGTATGCACAACGCATATGTTAATTTTGAAAGCACCCGACGTGGTTATTTACTAACTATCAAGCGATTTCTTTTTTAGGTTGTAGCAGTAGACTTAGTGCATGAAATATTGCAACAATAGTTTTTCCCACCATGTCTTGCTTAACCAAAGAGCAGGCATTTTACGCGGAGGCCTATTTCGCTAACAATTCACAAAAAGTATATAGTGCAAGCAAGTTTTCGGAGAAAGTTTAAGTGTCGTCATGCTCCATCAAAAAGCAGAATTTTTGACTGGATTCAAAAGTGTAGAGACTATGGAATTGTGCAAAATCTCAATTGAAAAGATCTGAGAGCTACTTATTCTGGTCGGACGGTAAATACTAGGACGCAATGAAACATTGATGCTGTACGGCAGGGGCGAGCAATTAATTTTGCTCGGAGGCCACTTTTGGAAGGCTGCGTTTAGCGGGGGGCCGTACCTGCTAATGGAAATATAAGGTAGTCTCTGACAAGTTAGCCTCAGCACTAAGTTGGAGAAAATCTTAGATTTGAAGATTTTTTCTGAATGCGTCCGCGGGCCACTGAAAACGCTGCGGTGGGTCACATGTGGCCCGCGGGCCTCTAATTGCCCACCCCTGCTGTATAGAATTTGGTCGGACGGAGCCCTAAATAATCACTTAGGCGACGCAGTGATTTGCTGGGAATCTCTCGAGAGTCTTTGAGGCGTGTTCTTAAAGAAGACCTTCAGTTTTATCCTTACCAAACTCAAATAAAGCAAAAACTTGCGGAGGTGTACATGGAAAAACGTGTAACCGTGTGTGAATGGCTTTGCGACACTATCGAAGCCAATCTTGACTTCTTCGAACATCGGGGTACAGCAGCGCCGGAGGATGTAATACAGAGGACGTTACACTCCACAAAGTGCACTGCATGGGTAGCAATCTCTAAAAATGGCATCCTTGGTCCATATTGGTTCGAGGACGAAAATGAGAGACCACGAACGGTGAATACGGAGCGTTATGTGGAAAACAAGTTTTAGGCATCACTGAGACAATGCGAAGGGTCAAATCCAGAAGAACAGTGGTTCCAGCAAGACGGGGCCACCGCCCACACATCAAATAACTCACTAGCCTGGCTGAGAGAGCGATTTCAGGAGAGACTGATCAGCAGGAAGTGTGAAGTTGAATGGGCACCGCTTCACTGGACTTGAATCACCCAGATTTTTATCTGTGAGGGTATCTCAACATTTCTCAAGGATAACGTGTACCAGAACAATCCTCAAACGATTGGTGAATTAAAGGCAGTAATCACAGCCAAAATCAGTGAAATACCCAAAAAAGAACGTGTTCGAGTAATTGACAATTTTGCACGACGTATGCAAGTTTGCCTCCAACGCCATGATGGCCATTTGGAGAATATTTTGGAAATAACATGACTTTTATGCGCCGGGACTTCAATGACTGAAATTCTGGGGAATGATTGTACACAGACTGAAGTTTAAAACCTGCAAAGTGCTTGAAGTTTACTGGATCCTTGTAGGATTTAATAAAATTTTCATGGGTTCTATTTTTTGGGTCACCCTGTACTTAGACGGTGTGACGTGAACTGTGATGTTACATCAACGCATTGGTTACTGTTTAATTGTATTGCTTATTTCCAAGATCTGTTTATACATGTGTTGGGTTTGTTTCATCTGCTTGTTGGTTTTGTTATTTGACGCAGTTGATTTTTAACTGATCGCAACCTAAAAATATGAACGTCTTCAGTTTGTCCCATATTTATGTCTGTTTTCAGATAATTACTGATGACTCGCCCTTGGTCTGCTTTGTGTGTTAAAATGTACTGAATTGCATTGCTGTCTGTTGTCGGGCTTCGTTTGGGATAATAGGTTGTTGTTATTGCTGACGTTGCTCTTCCGTGTATTGTATACGTGTTTCCATATTTGTTTGGTTTTAATGAGGAGCTTCATTTAATGACCTTGCGGTCCCTCGCCCCCAATAATAATAGTAATAAACTTCTATAACACTACGCATCCTCAGTCCTAAAATATTAACTTTCATTGTAAAACATGAAAAACATTTGTGAAAATAATAAAGTAAATCTGATGTGAAAACATAAAAATTGGCATCTTGGAAACAAATTCAATATGTGGTAACTTGCTATGATGACAAGTAGTAAAGTTCAAAAGTAACGAAATACAGTATAGACAGCAGCTATGACCAACCGGTGCTAACGCAAAAACCCGGTTGGTCATTGATTGGTATTGAGGTCTTTTAAAATGATTTTCCTGGCGGTGGTGTGTAGCATGCCTGTTTTTGATGGGAGTGATTGGTCTTCAACGCTTGGTTGGGTTTTCAGTAACTGCATTTTCCCCATGGCTCTTGTAAATTCAAACGAGCCTGAATTAACAGTTGCTGAGCGACAGCTCGTGTTTTGAAACTTTACTTTTTATTGATATGTTTGTTCTCGCAGATGAATGCATTCTGCGTGACTTTTAATTTTTGAGAGTTTTTCATCGGCGGTTCAATCAGGGACTTCTTGGCCAGTGAATGTGAGCATTATGTCTTGTTTGTCACCAGCAAGTCTTTTTCTGTGAATGTAGTTATACTCAACGTCAGTGGCAGATCCAGCCTGTGTAGTTGGTGCACCGCAGCAGGGTGAAAAGGGTAGGGGAAAAATCATAAAATACTTTATATATTTCATTCAACTTTCCCTAACAGAAGTGCTCTAAATTCACCCAAAGCTTCAAGTCCTGCTAGCATGATTACTTTCTCGAACGTAGGATTCTATCACTTCAGTCTTTGTGTGTTTACTACGACGCACTGAGGATGAAATCTGTTGTACCCAACACCGCTAAGTGTAAGTAGTTTGTACTGACTCTTTCACATAACGCTGCAAAACTCCCTATCTGTGTACAGTGAGCGCAGCATGAATCCTTTAACATTGTGTGATATTGAATTTCAACCACTTTGGGTGATGGAAAAATTAGCACGCAACTTCGTTCGAGCTATCTGTTGGCAATTTAAAAGAAGCAAACCAGATGCGTCCCAAGTTTTTGAGGTTTGAAATAAATTCCAACCGTGTTCGTACACTCAAAGGTCTAGCAAACAGGTTTATGCAACTTGCTTTAAGGAGCAAATGCGGTATGTAAGCGCTCAAGCAATCAACATCTCAACTTTGAGAAAAGGTTGTTGAAGCAAAGGCAGCAACCGCTTTTACTGTTTTACTTTTCCAATTGTCGTCAATCGCTTGTGTTGTGAGCACCACACCGTGAGCATATTATACGATTACTGAGTCTTGTCAACAAAGATGTTATATATGAAATATTTCTTATTGACAGAAATAGCGTTGTATCCTTCTTCCACAAACTAATAATATAGACTGATTTGTCGTATTGGCTCGCGCGTTTGACTTTTCATTTCATGCAAAAATGAAAAAAGCAAGATTTAACTCATTTTTCGAAACTTCAAGAAAGACAATTGTTTTATACAATAGTTTTACTGCAAGTTAAATGCGTTTCATTTATGTATGTTTGTTAGTTATTACGGGTGCCTATTACAAAGCCGATAAGTGCTATTGCAATCATTTGAAGATTTTACGTCACATTCTTTCTGGACAAGTAAACCATGTGTGGTTCTTGAGAATAAAATAACATAACTGAACTTCAGATTTTTTAAAGTCTGGCCCATACCACTGACTTGACTTGCTTGATTTTGTAGATTTCTGAAAATGCTTCGCAATGCGCGGGCTAGTTACGTGGAAATGTCGGCGTCAAGTGTTACTCACGGCAAGTGTTTCAACACTGCTGCTCATTTTCAAGCGATCTTTTTGGAGCATTCTGGTTACGCTTTGTGAACTGTTTACAATCCAAAATACCACGCAGCGCAGTAAAGTTAAGGTACAGGCTACAATTATCTGTATTTGGCAATACCAAAACCCTATTAAAGCTGCCTTAAGCGTACGAGCACAAGCTCTTCTAAGAAACTGAGCCTCTAAGTTCCACCCACACAAACTTGCCTTCTAATCATTTCTAGCTCGTTCCTCCTCAGTTCCGCGACCACTCGAAAATATGGAAAGAGAACCGCAGCTACTTTGCAGCTTACGATCAATACAAGAATGCCTCGTCTCTCACACAGCATTTCTGAACTGAAGTGCGACAAAGAGAACCCTAATGCAGCGTGTCTATCACTACGGTAAAACATTGGCTGTTCAGTGTTCTGTTCACATTGTTCAGTAACAAAGTGAATGGCATTTTGATCGCATTTATAGGTGAAACAGCACAGTCTGTAATGACGCCAGCGTCTGATGGAAAAGTTTGCATTTTAGAAAACTGCTGTTTCACTTTGCTGTAAGTCTTATTTTGGGCACCGATTTTTTACGTTTATGGCATGCTCTCTCGTTTATACACCTGGAAAAGAGGAGCTTTTACATAAAGCTATGGGCTCGATGGTCGTTTAGGGGAGACAATTCTTACGAATTTCCTTCCCTGGTCAGTTCCGCTAATATTCTGCACTAACTAACGGTAAACCACAGTCAAAGCCCCAGTGTGCTGCTTATACAATACATAAACCATCTGTAATACAAGTGCATCCCATTTAAAATGTCCACAATGTCCATGGAGAATTACTCCATAAGCAGTCGAATCTCAGTGCATAAGTTTAGTAGAAACGACAGAGAAAAATTCCATAAAATGGTATGAAATTGCAAGTCCACAGAAAGAACCTGTAGGACGTATTGCTTAAAATAGTTCATTCCTGGCATTAGCGCTGAGAAGTTTTATGACATTCAAGCGGCTTTTTCTGACGAGACAGCGGCTGTTTGATTTTTGTCCAACGATTATTTTTTTCGTGAGTCGCGAAATGCGGCTACCTTGGTAAGTGGAGTACTAGGGAGCTACGGGGCGCTTCGTGGGTGCAGTTGTATTGAAGACATTTAAAGTTCTGCTCATAAGAACACTTGACATTTGGCAGGAAAGAGGATTATGCACAGCGTGTGATCTTTTCGCCACTCCCTGCTAAAAAACTTTGCTCTGCCGCTTTGTGGAAGTTGCTGTGTGATCAACGCTCTCATCTCATCACAGCTTGTTTCTTCACTGAAAGTTTTTGTATTTCTGGGAAAAATATTCCAGAGCATTTTAATCTACCTTTTCTTTCCGCCAACGTGTTTGTTGAGTGTCTTTAATACGAGTCAGCGGCTTAAATATAAGTCAAGATGTCTACCAAATACCTTTATAAACTCTTGATTCGTCTGAAGTAAAAATTCCTACGCAGCATTAATTCCCGCCACAAGCCATAAACAAGCCAGCCTTGCCGCGTGACTCAAGTACTTCACATACTGCTGATAGGTGTCATTTCACATACTGCTAATAGATGTCAAGACGGCGGGGGTCGCATGGCTGATGCATGACATATCATTGCTGTTGGTCGTGCGAACAACAGCTTATAAAAGCTGCCTGAGGTTGAAAATAGATTTATTAATAACGCAGAGGAAAAGACATCACAGCGAACGCCCGTTCACTGCGATTAGAAGCAGTGCTTGCGACTTAGCTGTTATTATGCAATATTCATGTTATGCTAACTAACAGTTGGGTTTCGCTAAAGCCAAATTGACTGCAACAAGCAAAAGTTAATATGATATATATTCAAACAACCGCGTGCTATTACCTGTACAAAGTACAATACAACTTAAAATGATTTAAAACGTAAACTCAAAAGTTCTTTGGTACAGCATGCTCCGCCAGAAAGTCAGCAAAGAAAAAATAATAAATTAAGCCAAAGAAGCAAAAAGATATCGGGGCAGCTTGGTTAGATGATGGTTTGCAAAGACGGAGGATTTCCAGTTGCACGGCTAAGTACAAAACACGCAATGACGCAGATAGGCGTGCGAATGTAAAACGATCAAAGACGAGAAATCAGCAAATCAACAACACTTGATGCAAATTAAATGCACTGAAAATTGCAAAAACAACTTTTTTCACACTGAACTCGCTTTTGCGATCTATATCGATCGAATGGCTGTCGTGCGATCTCGTCTTTGATAGTTTGTCTCCGCAGCGCTTTCAATAAGGTCTGGGTGTTGGTGACGTCATTGGACTCAGTCAGTGGAAACCGATAATTTTGGTGCGTTCGATTGAGTTTTAATGTGTCTGCTGCAGTGCAAGCGCTCGAACACAAAAGGGAGGTGCCCTTGCACAGAAATAAACTGACATAAACCTTGCTGCTTGCTATAACACGCTTCAATTCAGCAGTAAGCTCGTAATCACGATGTAGTGATTTAGTTATTGTTCAAAGTTTTTTTTAGCTAGATAATATCGAAAAATCATGTCGCAAATCACTCCAGCAGTTTCGCTTCGGTTTAAGTTCGCTTTTTGTTTTCCACAGTTCCTTACTTTTCATCGATGGTTTTTGATCGAGATATTATAACCAGTGTCTTTTTTCCAAATTTACAAATTTCTATGCAACCTTCAACTTTCATTCTCTTAGAGTCCTTAAAGAAGTAAAGGTGAACGAATTTTGATGCAGTTTTGGGTCTTTATTCCCTGCACAGGTATTTGTATACCAATAAAATGGGGATGCTGCATAAGGATATGCAACCCTCGAGTTTGAAAATATGTGGAGGAAACAGTATTTTCTGCGTTAAAGCTACCATGAGCGGTGGGAAAGTGCTTGCTGAGACAATGGAAGATGGTAATGAGTGGATGCGAGAGGGTTTCAAACGGACGAAAACCAACCCAGTCGACTTTCAGAAGAACGTTTTTTGACCTGATAAACGCTTTTGGCTGAAAAAAATTGTAACCACTGGAGAATCACTAGAAAATGCGACGTATGTTTTTTTAAGAGCGGTTGTCACTTTGTCAGTATCGAGCGGTTTTAGCAGCATTGCTTGTAAAGACACTTTAAAAAAAAATTGGAATTGGCATCGCAGGTCCTAGGTCGACATAGGTCTCAACGGAGGCAATCGGAATGGCATAGAATGCCCTCGAAAATTTCCTCGCATGTGGCATCTGTACTGCACATTGGACCTAACAGCCAGCAATGCATTGTAATGTTAAAACAGTTTTGTTTTAATAGCACTGATTACATCATACAAGTATTTGGCAAGTATTTGGTAGCCGTCAGTCTGAAAAAGTGCTGCTTTTACCTTATTTGCTAAAGACGTTTTTTTGATTAGGCTCAATTTCAGACATGAGGCTGACAATTACGCATGGTTTTTTTGTATTAAGCTGGTCATCTGTGACTATGGAACGTGAATATTTCACTTTGTAACCACAATTAAGGAAATTCGCACAAAGCGTTGCGTTTCCGCTTTTCGAGTTTTTCCGTCTGAAAGTATAGTTTCTGAAAACAATTGATTTCGGAGAGGATCAGGGCAACAGGTGTGACACCATAATCAACTAACAAGCCACGTATCTAATATCTATGCATGAAATAAGCTTAGTTTACTTACCCTGGTTGCTCCGCTCAAAAATATCTGGACGTCTACGCTCACTGGTTGATCACCATTCACCACACTTTAGTCAAATTGTGTGTTAAGGAAAAAAACTTATTTGGCGTGTTTTACTCTGATCTTGAGCAGTGTGTCACATACTCTTCACATGCATTTTTCTTACTTTCTGCATTGCTTTTTGAGCGTGACATTCATGGTAAACCAATAACGCATGCAGCCGTTGCAACTGCAGCTCTAAACCCTTGCTTCTGGCGGCAGAAGGTTTTGGCTGTGTAAGGAATTTTCTTGACCCTTCCTTTGCTAATATGAGATCTTTTAGGTAATGCGCTGGATTAGTTTCTGCTTTTGTTGCACCATGCAGCGGGCACGATGAAACATTTCTTTCTGAAATATGAAATTACGAGGGTAACACATTAGTGTTAAGTCTTGAGTTAATACGAATCTTCGGTTCATGCCGCAGTCAGCAACAGGTTTAAAAAATGTGTCAGCTACGTTTTTCAAAAGTTCGCATTTGTTAAGCATTTTTGAAATCTCATCCACTGTTGATACGTACTCAAAAATGAAAACGTTATTTTTTGTAGAGTGAGCAAATGTTTTAACAGAAAAGTCCCAATTGATTTTGTATTCTGTACAGCAGGCCTGCACAACATACGGCCCGCGGGCCACATGCGGCCCGCGAGATCTTTTCTTGCGGCCCGCGAGGACTCGGTTGCAGAAAATGTTGCAAAAGCCCGACTTCGGATAATTACTTGTCCTTTCAGAATTTCTTCCACACTACCACGAAATAG
>JGI24158J21664_10001211_pt1 | contig 28256 bp, 16 predicted proteins | sample Ectturendosymbi3_FD_21664 | JGI IMG/M metagenome (IMG submission 21664) | reverse complement strand
TGGTTCCAAAAAAAAAAAAAAAAACGGAACCAAACTTTCGTGTTCCGCTGTTTTTGCACGAATCAACATGGAGTTCTGCTTTATATCTTTGTGGTGCTCACACTTGTAAAATAAATTGCAACGACCAGAATTAGCAGAGTGCTTTTGCATCCGCAGGTTTTTCTCGCTGAAGATGTTCGTCGCCACAATGCTATGTCTAGTATTTCGTAAAATTGCAACGTGGCAAATGTAGTAAACTCTGCGGCACCGTTTGGTGAATGCGTTTCTTGTTGCGCTTTGCCGCACAGTTACCCAACTGATCAGTCAACTGCGAAACGTCAGGCGTTCTGCGAAGGCCATCGAGGTTGTTAAGTACCTTAAAACTTGTTATTTCGACCAGGCTTAAACCGATCGTTAGAAGTAATCGCAAGTGCTTCGTGCAGCAAACAATGCTGTGCTAAGTCTTCACCAAGACGCACACTTAAACAGTTTTTCGACGTGATGGAAGTGACGTTTGCAAATCACCGCCTGAAAATTAGCGTGTGTTTCGTCGCAACCTCTTACGGTTTAACGTATTATAGTTTTCGCGGTTTGTTAATTACACCTGCGAACCGGCGCCAAACTGATACTTTACTCGGGATTACGGTTTGCGCGCTTAAATTTTGGGAAAACTTTGCAATAAACCTCGCTTTGATCTGCGTCGACACCAAAGTTTGCGATTAACAACGATCTTGTGGCAAGCGGACGCTGCTCGCATCTCGTTTAGTTAGTCAGGCTTCAGTGCTATCGCTTTCACTCCAGGCTTGCTTTCAAAGCCCTATACAGTGACCAAGGACATCTTCAATCACCCACAGCTCAAAAGTCTGTTAAAAACAAGCATTTCGCCAAACTTTCTTGTGAGAAATCGATGCGTGTACCAAAGCAGTTGTTTTCACCCGACGTGCGCGGTGCTGAAAAAATACTTAAAAAGGATGAGACTTTCCAGGTCTGCGAGGAGGATTCATTACTTTCTAATTGTGCGGTCACCCATAGCGTCCACGCAGAGGCGAATTTTCCTTTTCGGGGCTCTAGGTTATTTCAAATTGGGGGCCCTTCTAGAAGGTTCGCGACGACTGATGATGTCATACAAATCAGCACTACACGTGCTCGTTACATTTACTGAACAAGTTGTTCCAGTTCAAAAACATATTGCTTTTTCTGATTTCCCTCGATATCAGGAACGAAAACAGTCACAATGAAACTAACAAAAAAGGCAGCGGTGAAGTTATCTTGACCACACTCACATTACATTTTTATTGAGTACACCTTTGGCCTCGTGTAATCTGAAAAATGGATTCAGGCGTTTTGTTTCACACATTATACGTAACAATAACCAATTCTCAACGCCATGAAAAGAGAATGCTCTTCGTCATTCGCTTCAATCTTTTGCTTTTATTCTTATAGAGATCTTTCGCTAGGGGCATCGTAAAAAACGTGTGTTGAATCAAAACAAAAATACAAATATAATCGCTTACAGAAATGCTGGAAATTGTCCTTACTCCCAAAACTTTGGGCTTACTCCCAAAACTTTGGGCCCCCCCGAAATCGGGGGCCCTAGGCTTAAGCCTTTCTAGCCTAATGGTAAATCCGCGTGTGGGTCCACGGCGCACACTCGCGCGTTTACCTTGGCAGTCAATATATTTCCATACGCCGCACATCTCTTACATAATTTTTATCAGTCGCACCGTTGGTGCTTCGACGATCACGCATCGATTGTGAATCTTCGCAGTAAACAACACCTTGCTCTGTAGCAGGGTTTCTCAATCATTTGTAGGGCATGGCCCCTAGTACGTACGAATAAAAGTTGCGGACCCCTCAAGAAGAAACGTTGCAATAAATTTGGAAATCAGGTCTTAATCGTAGTAGTAATCGAAATGTCTGCAAAGCCTATTAACCATTTAAATCACGTTTGTGGTCCCCCTTAAATCACATTCACGGACTCAAGGTTAAGAACCCGCGCTCTATAGCGTTAACGATTCGGCGCGGTGGAAAACTTTTAGCCTGGCTGGTGTAGACAAGGCTATGGCTGGCAACTCGATGCTCTGACGTCGATAAAGAGCGTCATGGCTGTCTGTGCTCAGCAGATTTTTGTGATGGATAATAAAAAAACACGACCTCCCACTTCTCTTCTATAGTAAAGTGTTAGAGCCTCTATTGGGGTTGTTGCAGTGAATGTAAGCATGAGAAATACAAGACGGGATACGTTCAGTCAACGTTGCTACCACGTACGCTCACCTATAAGCAAAAGACTGGTGTGAACTGGTCGCAGTTGAGAAATGAATTATAGCATTTTTGCTTCGGATTGTGGACCAACTTGGAAAGCTGTGTTCGCGCACCACGCCTACACTTTCAATTCGATGTTAGTTGTGCCTTAATTTTTAAGGTTTCGCGTCTGTTCGTGTCTTCATAACCAACAATTTCAAGTGAAGCGTGTAGGGCGTCCTCTCAACTACATTCATCACCCGTTCTTTCATGAAATAGGATGTGCTTCTTCATTGTCACTTGTTTCAATGAAAACGTGGGTCCTAGAATCACTGCACTTTTTGGTCTTCCATGTATGTTTGACTGGCAATATGTTTATATGTTCCCTATGAGCCGTTCCATGCACACTGCCATTGCACCTTTCTACGGAACTTTTCTATCGCTAGCATTTCGAACTTACGGACGCGATGCAAGGTGGCGTTTATGAAAATTTCTACCAGCGCCTTGCTAACTGGGAGCGGTTGCCGTCTTTTCCGTCTCTACGAAGGTTTTAAAAGTAGTCCCTGTACCAGTCAATTGCTTTTAGGGATATCAGTGGCCAAAAGTATGCAAACGGTACACCACGGTTGCCTAAGCGCTGCTGCATGTGGGGGGTAGACGTTTTGCCCGCAGCCACCTCCAGTCTTTGTGTGTCGACAGATGCGATGAAGACGTTGGCTGAGAAAGAACGGGAGAAGGTTTTGCTCGAAGAAAAGTTCAGGCTCGTCAACGAGAGGAATCGACTGATGGAAGTCATGAACGAAAAAGAGCAAATGTAATTATCTTTTAATTAACTTCAATGTCGTCCGCCGCACCAGTGGCGGTCTTAATCGCTAGAAGTGACGATTCGCATAAGCAGCTGCATGATAATGATCAATTAAACTGCTTTGCGCATTTCACCCGTTCTAGTCTGTAACTGCAACGGGCAAGAAGTGGTTTTGAGGCTTCTTTAATCTTTGAAAATGACTCCCATCACTTTGGCCTGTGCATCGGCTGCAGGAAATTACGGCAACGTGCGAAAAAATCATTACCAATGCTCGCCACGGGCCCTGAATTCATACTCTGTAAGGCGACTTCATGGTAGTCGGATGTTCCGCTGATTGTCCTGTCCCAAATTTCGTGATGGCTGGCGTTGAAATCACGTGACATTTTTCTTAGATAGGGCCCAATGTTGACGCTCCCATTTTTCGCTTGCAAAGCGACCAGCGCCGCACGTACGTCTTATCCCGCGCTGTTCGTCATCTCGCTTTGCGCGTATCGCAGGGCGCTGGACGAAGACGAGAGGCTGCAAACGACGATCGGCGCCAACATGCAACGGGTTGTCAAAGACGACGAGAAATGCCTGGTCATGTGACTTGGCTCGCGCGTGATGAGATGCATGACGCGAATGCTGCTGACCCCTTCGCTGCTCTGTCGTGTTAGCAATCGATGTTGAAGAAGAAAGTGAAACGTCGGAACTGGAAGTACTGCCAAAGCAGTTGCGCCCGATCGTCAACTCCATCGCGCATTTGAATTCGATCTCAAGTGTAGCAAAGCTTGCATTCGACTAGGTCCGAAATGGATCCCAGGGCGAAACGGAGGTTTGCTTCGTCGGCTGTTGTGCGTCGACCGACAATCACAAGTTTAACATGGAAGTAGCAACTGAAGATGTTTTCCTCTGACTTGCTCCGCGTCCTTCTCGCTCTTTATAATTTAATAAGTTCACTTCAAGCCAGTTGCAAGCGGCTACTCCTGTACTGTCGGCGGAATCGCTGTCGCGTGAGACTGCCTTGTTCTTGAGCAAGTGTGACGTAACAGTGGTGTAAAACAACGTTTTGTGACGATGACCCAAGGAGCGCATAAATAAAACAACGAAGGCAGATCCCAGCTGCTGCTGCTGGTATAATTCGTTGTTACGCGAATCGGCGCGTTCTGCTGTCTTGGCCAAATTCAAATGCAGTTCATCGCGTGCAATGTACAGTAGATCGCCGGTCTTATGTGATTGCTTGGCGTGTGCTGTTGCATTCTTGTTCTTCACCTTGCACCATCATCCGCGTATCGCTCCCTGTCTACGTTCGCATGGCTCGTTGCGCAGTCGCTAATTAATGGCCCCAGAGAGGGGACGAATCCTCGTCGCTTGCTCTCCGTCCTTTTGCAAGTTTATGTTACGACAACAACGTGTCGCTGCCGATACTTGACCGCACGTTCGACTCCCCCCCTCCTCGTAGCTTGCCTTTCGTCAGTGCCGCTGTCCTTGCGGACAAACTCAGCTTTTCCGGAAAATCGGAAATTAATCGCAACCGAAACGGCGTTTCGCAAATACTTTACTTGGCAAATTGCTTCCGCGCGAACAAATACGGTTGTTTTCCGTTTTAGCGCCAACAAATCCGGACCAGGCGCAATAAAATGCCCGGCGACAAGGCCCGAGCCGCCATCTATCAACGTGCACGCGCGGGACTTCATCCATCGCCCGCTACTTCAACCACTTAGCGCCGTTTTCGTCAGTGCGGTGACACCGCGCCCGGCCATCGCGCAACAACGCGCCCGCTCGCTTTGTTCCGCCGCTCTGTCGTCATTTTTGTGGCAGTAATTGCTCCAACGTGCGAGATGATCTTTTCCAACCGCGACCGCAGTGCAATGTTCGCTTACAGCGCGTTTTGCTGTTTTTGTTCAGATTTTCTTTTTCGCTTTAATCGTCGCATGTCACCAGGTATTGCTTTTGCTTGCTGACGCGCGCACCGACCTCTAGTCGGTTGCTCAGCTTGTTGCCAAGTTATCGTTAAAGCAGCATGATACAGTTGTTCGAGCGGTTTGCTGCAGCGACGTTGTCGCCGTTTTGCTGCTATTGCGTGAAGTGTTTTTTTCCAACAAGCTTCCCGGCTCTGGAATGTGCATTTCAAACTTTCCCAAGCATCATGCGCTTTTTTTGTTTTGGCAAGAAACGCGCCGAGTTCAAGTTTGGGTTTCGTGATAAGGCCGATCTTCTTTTTCTATGATTGCGATTACAGTGAGGACTTAACGAACTGACTTCTAATTGAGATATTAAATAGCGCGCAAATAGTACGGTTTTGTGAAGATGGACCGCGGGAAGCAAAGCAATTCGCTCAGGGAACGCTTTATAACAAGAAAGTACAGCTGCCCTGCACCTTAAGCGTGTGTGACAACCTCTATTGGGGGGGGCTGAAGAAGGTGTTCTATCGTTGAAGGTTGGGTCGCGAAATCAGGCTCGGACGGCAAACAACGCAACGCATTCCTTTGAAATTTTTTGCAACTCCTGCTCCGCTCTCGCTGCTGACCCTCAGCTCCAGTATATTTCGCGCACCCCCCCTTCCCCTCGCATAATCCGCCCCTCCTCTACTAACAGTGTTCTCGGCAACGCTTCCTGTAAGGTGTGTTGTTTTGTTCTTCTTTGTGGTTTATGCGACATCGCTTTCCTCAGCATGCGTTCGCGCTGCCTGAAATCGATCCGTTCCAGCATGCCGTCGTCGTCTGGTCCGAATGCGATTCTCTCGTATTGTCACGTTTTTCTTCTTTTTTTCTATTATATGCGCTGACCAAGTTCATTCTCCACCTTTGGCGACTCGCTTCAATGCTGCCTGCAAATTCGAACGAATTACGAACAGAAGAAGGCGAAATAAGGCAAGATAGTTCCGACACGGCGAAAGCCTTGCGCGGGCGCTGGCGTGCAGTTTTCAGTCAGTTTTCGATAAATTCTTTCTGCGACATTATAGTGCACTGACGAGGTTATGTCTGCGTTGGATTTCAATAGGAACTTCAAATGCGAGGCAAGATTTCCTGCACTGCCAATCGACACTAATACTGATCAGGTATCTCGAAACAGCGGTAGCGGTTGTCTCGTCGACACAACCCCATTCTCGTACTTCCTCTGTTTTTGCGCGTGTTTTTGCGAGTTCGTCACAAGCAAGAAGTAAACGAAAGCAATGACCTGCACGCAATTGCCATCGTATGCGTTTCATCCGAATCTTGAACAGCACTTCAAACGTCGCGCGTCACCATGTATTGTCTCTGGTCGTGTTTTTGACGCAAGCGCCTGCGCGAAACCGCCGTCGGAGCGACTCCGCTCGGGCTCTTGTGCGCTTCTGATTCATCGGGAAAGCGTGTGTCGCGCCGCGAGTGCCGTCGTTGGAGCGCAGCCCTTTTGGGAAAACCCCAAAAGGCCCGAGCGGGCGAGCACTTATTTCTGTACCGCGCTTCTGGTGATAAATGTAACTTTCTCGCCGCAAAAGGGCAGGTCGCCTCTTGTCACGACAAGATAACGAGATTTAGCAGGGAATTAGCATAAACACCCGCGCATTATCTGATTGCATTCGACTCTGGCGCGTGTCTATCGGCTGCAGGTTCGTGCCGGAGACGATAAGTAGTGTACGCGGTCCTGGCGACTGAACCCAGGTAGGTAGCTTGGTTGCTCAAAATCGAGGTTTGTAGTGAAATCAGGAAAAGGAAACAGTAAGCAGAGCGAAAAACACGTGCAGGGTAAATTACGGAAAGAACTTCGTCGAAATGATGATGATACGTATTTTCAAGCTGTGAAAAGACAGGTGTAGTTTCAAGTGACTGGTCATTTCAGAGTCACCGACATCGTTGAAGGTCACTCAGCTGTAGCTATAGTACGGCGCTACCATGACATCTCGCAGAAATAGTTGGGCAGATCGATCCTATGCAAGCGAATCAAGCACTGCAATGTCAGCGAGCAATGTCGAAGTTGTTGAATCTGTTAAAACAACCGTTGTTATTATTGCCGTGAAGCGCCGATCCTTGCCAGGTCCACTTGACGTTACGTCCGAGGCCACCCAGCGCGCTAAGGTCGTGGCAAAGGCTTAGGTGATCGGACCGTACTGTCGCCGCCAAGTGCCATCGTGTTGCGCGACTCCGCCGCATCGAAACTGCCGGCGAGTCGTCGGTGCTCGAACAGGGCTGTGTCGACTGTGACGTGAGGTAATTGCTGCCTGTCACTGCCCAACAACTGCAGAACCTCGGCCAGTGTGGTCGACTCCAATCAATGCCACACACCAAACCGCCAATCCCGACCAGCGAGCACTTCAGCCCCGCGCGCTTCCATCAACATGCGTCCACGTCAGCTCGCCGCGCAGTGGCGTTTGCTGCTGGATTTGTGCAACACCCCGTTGTTAAGCCTCCAAACGTGCCGATAATGAACAGCTCAGCATTGTCTAGGACCTCGATAATACGCCTTTATGCGCCTGTTCGCCGTCTAAAATCTGGGATTAGATGTTGTTTGGAGAAAAGTTGTGCGGCACATCATTGATGCAACAAAAACAATGATGTTGTTTCGAGTTTTTGTGCTGCGACATGGCAATGTACATTTGCCATTTTCATCCTGAAAGGCAAATCAATTTTCCCTGCGGTGTTTTAAACTAACTACAAAATTATCGTTGACCACTGCCTGTAACAGATACGTTGAGCGGCGAAGGTGTGGCTGCTTTGCCTGAATTTCGACGCGAATAAGCTTCAGGTCAGGTACATTGACAAAGCGGTCTTGAATCAGTTGCATTTAAGCCTGCAGGAAACGTTAACGAAGCTCTGCAGAATTTCTGTTGTGGCTCATTCCCATGACTACAACTGTAGAAACAAAATTTCGCTGCTTTAAAATTGTCTTGTCTTTGACAATCTCACATCGATCGTCTATGAAGTTGAGGATGACATATTTGTAAAAGCATAATCGCAAGCTTTCGCGTAAACAAAAAAAACTTCGGTCGTCACTGCCGAAGATATTCTCAACTAAAACGAGCCTATTTCAAGGAACTCCTATCATTAGTCACAATTACAGTCTGACGAACATGGCAAACAATTCGCTTTTGATTGATTATCATCACATGCCAAAAACAGGCTTCGTGACAATGGCTCCAGGCTCTACGAGCACCCGAAGCAACTGACGACGTCCAGCGCTGATTGCTAAGTTCACGACAGCCCTCCCCATTTTCTATGCTGAATTAGATTGATGCATACCTATGACCGCTTCGCAAACGTCCGGGCAGTCGTGAAGAAAGATGAGCATTGTATCGCCAACTCGACATCGAGTCGAGAACCTCGGCGACATTTGTTTTTCGGTAAGGCAAACCGCTTTTCTCGGTTTTGTCGCCTTTGCTGCTTATCTCACTGAATCTAGAGTTAATCTGTTGTTTTGCAAACCGTCGAAGCGTTGCTCAGTTTATGATATCGACAAAATTGAGGAAAGACTGATACACGTACGACTATAAAGGCAGCTCAAGACATTATAGTTATGAAAACCCCTTTAAAAAAGGACCACGCGCTGTATTTGCGATCTTAACCGACTTGCGTATTAACTAGCTTGTTTTCTTTCATCCGTAGCAAAACCTACCAAGCGCAATATGTCTTTTAAAAATATTTTTCTTAAACCACAGTCATGCAGTGGTGTAACGGGAATAAGGTTTTGAAAAAAGAAATCCAAGACTCATCTCATGGGCAACTTTGAAATAGAATTTTTAAAACCTAGCTTGGTCTGCGCTTTCATAAAATTCAGCTTTGTAGCAGACCATTTGCCTGAGCTCTCCGGAAGGGATAAACACCACAAGGACTAGCCGCATTTCATATTTGCAGTAATATGCGTGAGCATGCCAAATACATAAGCCTACTAAAGTAGGATTGCACGAATTCGAAGTGGGTTGCCTGCTACCAAGAGCCCTCCAGCTGACGACGCACCTATTTTGCAGTTGTAGTATTTTCTATCAGTGCATGTATAAACACCTTTACAATAATTTTCTGACGGCTTTTATCTTCAACCCAATGACGTTTTCACGTTGCTCATTTTACCAAAGCAAGTCTTGCATATTTTTAAACCTTACTTTAAAACAATCACGAACCTTTAAAGCGACTTTCGTTTCCTGTTGCACCCGACCCGTGAAAAGATCTCCCAACTGCGGAGGTAGAGCTGATATTTGCCAGCAGTGGCGGATCTAGACCTCTTTTCTAAGAGGTCGGTCGGAAAAGATGGAGCAAAAATAACACACGGATAAATATAAAAGTAGAACAAAATAAGTGTGCCATTTCAAGGAAGTTCGTTTGAATAACAATTGCATCAACGTGCTCCCCTCGTGGATCAAACACACTTTGTCAGGGTTCCAAAACTGAGTTCCTATAAGCATGGCGCTCTACAAGAGGTTACCTGCAGATAATTCGGTATTATCAAATATACCAGATTTTCCATACACAGTATTTTTTCCAGGAACCTGGACTGTTTTGGTTTTGGGTCTCGGTTCCATAAACATTTTTATTTTGCAGCAACAGAACATTTTCAACATATATTGCACTAGACAGAATTGACAGTTTTAAAAAAACTTAGAAAAAAAGCAATTTTTGTTGCAGGCGAGGACCAAGACTAGAAAAATCCAAGCCAACCTTTCGTGTTTGACTAATCTCGAGAGGGGCTGTTCGAAGGGGTCTAGTTACAAGCATCGAGCGAGCTTGATTTAGTTGCACCAAGTCGTTATAAACAGTCCTTATGCTATTAGCAGCAATTGGGTTTTCTTTGCACGGCCTCATCAACTGCATCGAAACACCTCCCAACGCTTGAAAGTTAAAAACGAGACGAAAAGTACTTTGATGAAAATAAAAATGTGGTTGTTGATTAATTATAATAAACCTCTTTTTGTTTTACGAAAGGGACAAGGATGGAATAGAGGGAATTCTTCCAATATGTGCAAAGTAATCACGATTGGGCTATTTGTTTACTAAGTTCTTAAAATCTGTGATGTACTGAAGAGGGTCGTTCCAAATAGCACCCCCTCACATGGCATTGACATCAACAAGTCCTGAGGTGAATGCTGTCAGCGCTGTTTTTACAAACGTTGTGGGGGTACTTTGTTTTGCGACAACCAGAAGCGGCTAATTATTTGCTAATTTAATCGTCTATGTAAATCTCATGTCCTGAATTTCGATGAACGGCCGTTGACTGGATGCCAAATAACAATAATTTGGAATGCAAGTTGAAGAACTGGTTAGGCAGCTGATCCCACATGATCCCACTTATGTTAGCAGGGAACATGTCTGGGGATAGTGTAGATCACAACACACATCATGCTGCTGAACGCGTTTGTTATTCTAGCCCAGTCTTGTCGTTTTTTTTTACACGCATTAGAACATCAGAAAAGGTGTCCAAAATCGGACTCGAACAAAATCTATTCTTTCGACTAAAGTCTGCCGGTGTTGGATGTGGATGACGTCATAAGAAATCTACCCTACGGCACACTTGACGCCATTTTGATCTAATTGCATAGTGACGAAAGCAAGCGCATGTTGATGTGGATGTCGTGTTAGGTTATTCGGAAATTGTGCTTGCTTAGGTAAAATTATTCCTTAATTTTCACGAACTGGCATGTTTTATTAAAGCAGTGAAGCTACTAAAACTCTTTCTCGCGCAAAATTCCTTCCATAGAAAAAAACTCGTTCGTCATTTACAGACAACATAGAAACATTTGATCCTTAAATTTAGCACAAACACTTTAGATTGCTTCTGCAACTGAATCTTTATATGCCAACAATCACTGGTATGCAACCTTACTATGCAATAACATGAAACGTCATTGCAAATTAGGGGTTATCCCACTGGTTGTCAACCGCAAAGAACAGCAGTGCAAAGAGTAGCCGTTTTCCTTACACAAACAATAAATACTGCAGATGATTGTTTTTTCAGTTTCTCCCAGCTTCAGTACAAAAGCAAACGGTAAGATGGGCTTGGTTGTCCGAGAAGCGAAATTTTTAAGGGCATTTAACGCGACCCGCGTTAATTCCACGGCTTTTTCGCTTTGAAGATGTAATCGCGAATTCTGAGTAAACCAGTTGTCTGTTATCGTTACCCTGCCTCAGATTTCGGGTGGTCGCCCGATTCGCCCTGGCTTGCTCAGCAGATCTCGCAAGCAGGGATTAACAGGGTTGATTTCGGCGCTGCTATAGCATCGAGAGTGCTGGGCAGCCGGGACAGTTCGGGATATACGCTGTGCGAACGACGAATACGAGCAAGCAAAAAGGACGCTTTTTATCTTAAAATTGTATTTTCAGGAAATATTTCTTACTTTGGGATTCAATGAGCTGTGGTAATCAGCAGACGTTTTTTTCTAAAAGCAGCAACGCTTCTAGTGAACAGGTTTTGTCAAACGCCTGGAGAAAAGAGTTGTTGTAAAGACCAGACTATCTGCAAACTGCTCTCTACTTGCGCGTATCGAATTGCCATCACCGCAGAAGACAAGAAAAAGTACACCTCTCATCGTTACACAAAGGTTTGGCTAGAAGTGCAAAATTTAATGGAAAACTCGCAGACAAACTGCAGGGCTCAAAATTTATCTGTTTATACGCACCAAAGCTATTTTTACTAGCAGTGCAATTGCCAATGAATATCAGTTTTGCAGTGTTGTTAATAGGTTCAATGAAAGATTAAAGTTGTCGGTTTTGAAAACGTGATAGCCTGTTAACCCCTGCAAAGCTAATTATGAAAACGAAAGAAGACACGCCGAGTTGCAATACTCAGAAATTAATCTTTCAATCGTTTTTATAGCAATGGTGCCAAGATTTTGCGTCCGTCTCGCAAGATTCAGAGTTACTCTTAGAGGAAAAGAAAACTACTGCAAATGTGAGAACGTCTTGCTAGAAATGCTTATTATCCAAGATTGTTTTGATCATGTCTTCATCTCCGGCCATTCAGAAAAGTATTGCTACCAGTCACCGCGACCACACACAAAAAATTTCAATCGTTTGCACTGCCGCCTCGTCTTCATGACTTGTTTCACAATAACCCGGTTATCTGTTACTTGTTGCTTACAACAACGTGTGGCTTATAAGTGATCTATATTTTTTGTCTGAAATACTGTCTGACCAAATACTGTAGATCTGCGAAGACAATCTCAATACTTTAGGTTACATACGTAGTGGTAGGGATGGCGCATTTGCTTGTCGTCGTGGGCATCCACCCGCGAGATCACTCTTGCGAAGTGGCGGTCGCGTGCCGGATTTTGCCGCGAACTATTCGAAAGTGCAATAAAACTAATTAACAGCTGCTGAATACCGCTGCAGCGAAACGCACAGAGAGCATTTTAACGTAATTATTCGCGACAAATGAGCAAATAATCATGCGGCGATCGTCATTGTTTTCGTACTCTTAGAAAATTCGCGGTTGCTGGACTCTCCCATCGGCTCGTTTCCATATGCGGCACCCGACCAATACTTAAGGCGGGACTTCGTCCAAACCCGTGCAACATGCACGAACGCGGTTACCAGTTGTTGCTCGTCAGTTGCAGTTCGCTTTGAAAACAAGCATTTTTGCGGCGTGCGAAGCCCCGCACGGATTAGTGGCGTTTTCGCCGATTATGAACGAAATTAATCGCTGCTCTCTGATCGCGAGTGCGCTTTAGAAGCGCACCGTTTTCACCTTTCTAGAAAATTGCATTGCTCACGCGCTTACGCGCGGGCGTGTCGTACTGGTGGCGTCGCACAACGCTGGTGTGAGTTGGATCATTTTTTCACGAGGCTGTTGTGGAATACTCGTTGTCGATCCATTCGTTTGCAAAATCAACTGCCTGCTAGGAAATTTGCATTCCTTCAATCATTTTACACAGCAGCATGACTTTGCCTAAGCCTAAGGGATAAGGTGGCTAATACTTGCTGGCAATCGATGCGTGCGAAAAATAGGCGATCGAGGCGTTGCACAAACTCGGTGTAATTTGAGTTTGAAAGGTTGTCTAGCTATCAGAAAAAGGCCGTAGTTTGATGTGAGATCGCAATCCGGATCTTTCATTCGATCAGTTGCAATCGTTGCAAAATGGCTCCTATGACTTTCAAATCTTCTATCATATTTTCATACTAGCCATAAGCCGAATAACTTGCGAATGGCGAACTTTTGTACCATTTACGAAGTTTTTTTACCTTGCAGTGGCAGTTACAATATCTTATATTTCAATACCGTGCGTTTAGGTCGTTAATAAACAAACAGTCAATTTTTTTGAACAAATGTCAGTAACGGCATAAGTCACTTGAAACATTAATCATGTTTCAAAATTTCTTAGTGGTTTGTCGGTAATGTTGTGTTTTGGGTACCGGCGGCGTTTTGTGAAATAGTATGCTTTGTCAGTTTTTTGGCATATCAACAATAATAGCTTATTGGTGATAATAAGCTTACTGGAAATAATAGCCTACTGTTGCACAATAGAACCTCTGAAGAAAAGTATGGAAAAATGTTGGCAATAAGGACAATTAAGTTTAAAAGTAGCTGAGTTTGTTGAGCTGCTTGGCTTTTTAACTCCTTGCAATTTGTATGCCTCTGAGGTTTGAGATTTACTGGATGCATCACAGTGACATCCGCCTCTACCTTCCCCTGTTCACACTGTTGAGCAACTTTGCTTTTTGTGATTCGCGTTTAAGCTGCAGTTGAAGGTTTGTTTCCGAAGCGAAGACACGTTCAGTGCCTTGACTGCTGGTGGCAGTGGACAGTTTGTAACATCGTGCAAAGGTCTGGGCTCGTGATTGCTTGTTCATGGATAATATCATGTATTCAAAGATGTACAGTAGTCAGCATTATGCCTCAGTTATGTTAAATATGCAGAAATACTTCGTCCCGTATGAATTTTCTAAAGACACATTCTTGAAACAAAATCTCATTGTTGCAAGGAATCTTACTTATCCAAATAAAGGAACAGTATACTTCTCACAAATTAGGATAAATGCAATTCAGAAATGGTAGGTCAAAAAGTTTTTTTAGGCGTAATTGCTTTTGATAGCATTAATCAAGTGGAAACATATTATATGAGAAAGTTTTGTAAATTACTACATAGACTACAAAAGATTTTATGTAAAACTTTATGAAATAATATAAAGTGAAAAGTGTTATCTACCTTAAAAACTGTTTTTGACGTAGTTACGAGCAATACCTATAAATTCATTATGTTTTGTAAAAGAAAAGAATTGTTGCTAATCCATATGGAAATTTTTTTCTATTTAGGTACCGCAAATCGTCTGTTTTTCTTGTTTTTTTCTTACTCTCAAGCAAGTTACAGCACTGTTACGTAATATTATTTAAAAAAATTTCACAGAAACGTTCTTGAGCTGAAACAGACAATAAACACACACAGAGATACAGAGAAGCAATGTGAGTTTTGAAATATCAAGGAAGCATGTTTATCGCTAGTCAATTGCTTGACAAACCAAAATGTTTTTGTGAATTTATGCACGCACAAAATGTGTTCGCTCTTTGTTAAAGTCTTTTTACCCAGTTAAAAACTAGTAATTTTTATGCGCCTGGCTTTGCATCATTTGTTTATTATGATTCCAACTCGCCTACACTTCGCTTCTTCCAGTCTTCACGTTATTTTCTCCACTGCTTGTTTTCGTCCGAAAGCCGTCGTCGCTGTGGCCTTTCATGAGCATGAATCATTCGCTTATTCGCGGAAAATAGCGTGATCACGCCAATAGCAAAGATTGAAGCGCAATTCGAAAAAACTTTTTCCTGTGTGCAGGCGTGAAATTCGCAAAATCACGTCATGCTGTAAAACGTTAACCGAGCACCCTTGTTTTTTTGGCCTGCGAAACACCTCCGCGCAGTTGCGAAATTTGTAGCTTTGTTCAGGTGCGTAGGCTGTTCGCAGTACATGTATCATGAAAAATATGTTTCTATTTTGCCATTAACAGTAAGAATTGACAAGTTTTTCTTTCTGTTGGGATGCCACCATTTTCTAACTTTTAATTAGAAAATGCAATCTGCGAAACCAAAATAAACCAGAAGCCTGTTCAGCTTATCACTGCAACACTTGTTGCTTGTCCATATCTGTATTCTTAATAACGCTGCTTCATCTGTGTGTCGATTTTAACTCCAGCTGTTAACTTTAACTTCAGTTGTGTCGATTCACTTCAAAAACAAAGTTTCTAATGGTTTGCCGACACCGGAACTGATAAATAATAGATTAAAAATTGCCTTTTCTTGCAATTTTGTCAAAGATTGTGGCGAATGCGACGAGAAAAATTTGTGCAAGAGGGCACAGAAGGATAATCTTCTACTAAGTGCTGCTTCGAGTTACAACGATTTCTGCCAGCGTCTCAGTTGCTGTTGTTTAAGAAGTTTCTGAGTTACTTAATCTGTTTCACTGCTTTTTTACTATGATTCCATAACTGGACATTCGACAAAAAACAACGTTCAACAACTCACCAGCAAAAGGGGCATGCGAATAAAAATTTGTTTCCGCTCACACATCTCTCGTTTTCTTTTTATCAGAGTTGTTACGCACTTTGGCACAACCCTGAGCCTGCACGCTGCACCACGAATCAAATTTGCACAACCCTGAGCCTGCACGCTGCACCACGAATCAAATTTGCAAACTTATGTTTTCATTTTCCTGTCTCATTAAAATTTTGTGAGGCTCCAGCAACTTCATCATGTAATCGAAACATTTCTGGTTGAGAACTCGGAAAATATCTTTAACCATAAAGCAATGGAATTAGTTATACCAGCGATTCTTAACCTTTCATGGTCCCTGACCCTCTCAACGCCCGTGACCTCTGCCTTTTGATAAAAACGTGGACTTCATTTTTCCGTATTTACTTCCAATTATTTTATTCGCCACGAGCTGCACAGCAGGTGATTACTCATCATACCTACCCTGGTGAAGGCCTCTGCTCTTGGCTCCGCAGCAAAGGCCTCGTGGTCCCCTGGAGGACCAATGGCCCCAGACTGCGAAAGTATTGGCTAGAGCTGATGCAAGTTTATCTCCGAGGTGTACGTTGTTAAAATGATAATAAAGTGTATGTTGAATTGCAATATGGTACAACAGTTTCAGAATAGCAGGTGATTCGTTTGAAGAAGATATAATTTAAATTTTAAGAATTATTTTTGATACTGACAATGGCATATATCTATAGCCGGGCTCCCAACTTTCCTCTTACCATGTACCCCTTCAGCATTCCGGCAGATGAGCATGTACCCCTACAGTATTTCAACAGATAGGCATGCACCCATTCAGAATTTCGACAGATGAACATGTGCCCTAAAATTTCTTATCACAAAGTATTTTATCATGATTATTCAATAGATATATTTAACAATAAGCATATTATGATTTTTGATAATATTATTAACTGATATATGTATAAATATTTAGAAATGAATAATATGCAAGCATATATTTATCTTCTGTTGATAACCATAAATGTACCCCTTCAGATAGGCAATGTACCTCTGGGGGTACATGTACCCCAGGTTAGGAACCTATGATCTAAAATTTATGATTACGTCGTTGAAACACCATCTGCTTATTGGCATGCTAGAGTTAATACAAGTTGCTTTGTGAAGTCACAGAAGAGTTCTGAGATTTTACCAAAACAAAATGGCTGTTACGGTGCATATGGACTGCTTGTCTGATACAGCAATTTTTTTATGATCAAAAGAACATGTATGCTTTGTAGCAGTGAACACAATAGCAGCAAATCACATATAACGTAAAATATACAGCGCTGCACGCTGCGAGTGGTTTACGCCCAAGCAAAAAATCATGCTCATTTAAAGGTTCTGTATGCCAACTGGTCGAAAGTGATAAAATTCGATCAACGGAAATTAAAAACAGGTTGTCACATCAAAACACTGTTAAGTCAGTTAAAGCGTTTTTCTATCTTGCAAACTAGTAATAAACAGCATAAAAATGCACTGTTTTTCTTCGTAAGCACTCAGACTCCCATGACAACTCCGAGTTAGGTGAAAGAACTTGGTGTTTGCTTAATCGGATTGTGGTTTAAATTTCCAAAGTATAATATAGCAAATGCAGCAAACAGCCTTGGATGAAACGATTTAAAGGCAGAAAGATTTTTAGCGACATAAAAAAAATAATAGCTGGATATTTGACCGAAATAGTTGTGAGTAGATTTTAGCGGAAAGTGTTGTTAAAGTGCTTCCTTTCGAATACCGCACACTGCTTCAGTACACGAAATAGAAAAAGGTTCTTTTCACGAAAGAGCTTGCATCCTTCACTAGTAGTTTTTCTCCATGTTGTTCAAAAAAGTCTAAAATTGTCGTTTGTTAACCGTTTGTTCAGGCAGTTTTAAGAGAAAAAGATTAGTCTACCACATGTGAAGCCTGGCTCTTCCGGGATTTCAGTCTTTAAACTTTCTGCGGTGACTGCATGCCCACGAATTGTGCAGACTTGTCGATTCACAGCCACCCGTGACCCTCCGAAAGTACAGAAGGCGAGTATGAACGAAACTGAAGTGAATGTTAACAATTTTACAGAAAAAACGCATTTACTTTCGCTTGCTTTGAAGCACTTGACATCAAGTAATGCATAAGTTTGGACGTTGCCTTGGTGATTCAGAACACCAGATTTGGTAAAATCGCAAAACTTCATTATTTCACCAAGTGCAATTTTGGTACACGCCAGAAAGCTCTGGTAAGTTGAGATTGCTGAACGTCGAGGAAATCCAACAGAAAACAAAAAAACGTTGCATTATAAACTCTCAATAAAATCATTCGATGCCTGTAATGTATCAGCATTGGAAACGAATTACCAATACAGACATTGCCAGCTTGCCGAATCCCGACTTCATGTAAACAGCCTGCCCGCTTTTGGACTGTTGTTTACAAGTGACGGCGACTCCAGCCTGTGTCGTCAAGTTCCCCGTAAATAAACAAAACAGTCCAGCATGACAAAGTGCGTGGCTGCGTCAAATGCACCTTTCCCATGCAATTCGTGGTTAGGGTCAAGAAATAAGGTGAAGCGCGCCGAACTAGTCCCAATGCATAGCTCTAACATCACGTTCAAGCCGGACAGATGACAAAAACAGCGATGCTACTGTGTTGTGTGGTAGACACGTGAGAAAAATGGTGGAGGACGTTCAAGCTGTGCTGAGCAGGTAGATAAACGGCTCATAAATCGGAGAGATTGAATTAAGTTCTTAACTGTTTTGCTGGCTTTTAGAAAGGAAAAGAAACCAGATGTAAGCTTTGAGATAATGTAAGGTGAAAAATCGTGGCTACGAAAGTGCATTCGAAACGCCGAGAAATCGAAGGCATAATCCGCTCAACAAGATATCGAGCGAAGGAAATAGATGATTTAGTGATCTCTGAACGCCCTGGTTCGCTTGAACGTCATTTTTCAATGTGTATGCCATATGTTTGGCGTCCTGCACTTGGAAAAATAGATTAGCTGTTTGACCACATTATATTCTGAAGGAATTGGAACCTGATTTGCCAGTGTGCGCATGTCCAGTGGCAGTGGAGTCTGCAATTGAATCCCCATTTCCAAAAAGAGAAAGACGCTAGCATAAAAGGCTGTAAATTCGGGAAGAATCGCACTCTTTTGCGTTGCGGTGCAAATGACTGTGGTGTGCAGCCTTGCTTTTGAATCAGCGGTTTTCCTATATCTCACTACAGGACGGAAAACCTTAGGACTTCCGTATTTCATTAGTGTTTTCTTACAAGATCAAAAAAACGTCCGAAGTTATCGGCTTCAAGCGCCCCGACAACGTGGCGCCGAGCCTGTCGAGCATTGACATTAGCGCTGTCGCTTCTGTCGCTCCGCAAGATTGAAACCTGCAAAATCGCCCATGTTTCAAGCACGTGTTGTCGAACTTGTGCTCATAAGCCAAAATAACGCTCAGCAGTTTACCTTTGAACAAGGTGGAAGTTAACAACTTGAACTGATTTGTCGCCCCTGTTTAAATTTCAAGCTTGAGCCTTCATTAAGTTTTTGACGAACTGTTTATGGCTCACCTCAGCGATTTCGGCGATTTTGAGGTTAGTTCCCTCTCATTTTTTAGATAATGTCATAATGTCAACTAAGCCAACAAAATCCAAAAAGCTTCAAAGAGGTTAGCGAGCAAACCCCAATTAAGTTGCTTTTAAACAAACCGTTGTGAATTTTTTGAGCGAACAAAAATATTGCTTGATAGTTCACTGTTGTTGAAGAGTAGTGCCGATTGAAACAGGTGCACCACCAACGCATTTCCTGAGCGCAACAATTCAAAAAAATATTTAAGTATTACATACAAGCACAAAAATGTTCGTAACTTGCCCGTTTCATCACCAGTACAGTCATGTAGAGAACACAAAAATGACTTAAGTGTCACAAGCGGCCTTCATTTTGAGGCCAAATGATCTGCGAAACTTGGGACCTGGTTCATTACACATCTCTTTTCCCTACTCGCTCCACGCTGGTTTAAAAATATCAATATTTCCGAATTTAAAACTCTCCACACACTGGCCGCACAAGCATCTAGCAGAAAACATAATTTTTTGTTGTTTTCACAGCGCAAACGATGTTTCATCCCAATACCACTTTTAACAGTTTGAAACGACTTGCTCGAAATAACAGGCACATATTTAAAATAATACCCGCAGAGATTTCTACAAAAATCACTTCGATTTTGCCAGCAAAACGCAGCCTTGCATTAGTGGCAGTTTTCGGATTTTTTCACTTCACAGAAACTTACAGCGTGAATTCGCACATGAGCAAAAGCGCAATTACTCAGCATTGCTCGATTTGGCGCAGCACAGACAGCATTTTTCACGCAGATATTTGGCCGCAAGACCAAATTTAGCGTTTTTGAACTAGCCTGCTGCTTGTATCCGCAGGTGATAATCCTTAAATCTTTTCCAGTACTCTTGAGAAGTACAAAATGCAAAATATCTTTGCTATGTCGAGAAATTGCTTTTTTCCAGTAAGTTCCACTTGTTCAAGCGATCACTGCGTGCGAAAACGTCGCATACGAAGAACACTTATCAGCATCCCAGATTTTATTCATATTTCTGAAGCCTCATCAGTACCGAAAAGTCACCCGTCACAGGTTGTTGAGTAAGATCTTTATTTCATTGCTGAGTCATATAGAAGCAATTCACTGTTTCGAATCTCAGCAAGCTGGCTAAAGGTGAAACATTTTCACTTTACACGTGCATTTGCTTGCGTTTTGAGCGGAAGACTTTACAATACCGTGTTTGATAATAAGAAAAGTCAGTGAATATAGTGTTCAAAAACGCCTTGCCTTGTTATAAATATTCCGTGACACATTCTTAGGAGTGCATGAGTTTGATGCAGGCAAGAACGAAAACAATGCCACGAACCAATCAAATGCTTTCGCACTGAAACAATGCCCCATTGGCGTGTTAATGCAGTGTTTGCTTCTCGTATTGCAACCAAGGTCGTTGATGGACTGGCAGTAGTGCGGTGCTATTGCTCAATCCAATTTTAATAACAGGTTCTTAGGCAAGCTCGTGTTAAGATCACGAGTCCGCTAAGCTCGCAATCCTTCTCGGAAAAAGACTTGTGATCAAGAGCTGCGCGCCGTTCAAGCGCTGGCAAGGAATTCTTCGGCGCTCATGTGATGCGTCGTCCAGAGCGTCTCCCCGCTTCTCCACCGTTTGGCTTTCTTCTTGGCGTCTGCAAATATATCCCGGGCAACTTATAATCGCATTTTGTAGGCGGTGTTATAAATTCAGCTACAAGCAAACGTGTTTTCGGTGCAGCCCAAAACGGGCGAATGCAGCACAACAAACATGCGTACCACCTTTGGCGTATTTTGATCGCACACACCGATGACAACTAACAAGCCGTTTGTTCCAACGCTTTGCCTTGCCCGTGACTGCTGCTTTTTTTCAAAATACGTGACCAGTTCCTGGCGCCAAGTTCAGTGTCAATTGTTTTTTGTGGTAATGAGAATTTGAGATAGCGAAGCTTGAGTCTACTTGTTACATAAACAACAAAGGCAGTGTAGTTGTCCAGCTCGAATTCAAGAGAGCGTTGAATTGATTATGACAAACATTACGGGCGGTTTGTAAAGTTGCCGGAGGTAACTTTTCAGTGCACTTGCAGTGCCCGCTGTACATTTGCGACATAAACTCGTGGAAGTTTGGTATTGTTTCAAGTTGTGTGGCAGGAGCTAAGAACCCCTTCAGCAATTTGATGGCTCTGCTAACGTTCGGTAGGTTTTTAAGTGGTCAACTGCCGCCTTGAAATCGTTTTCGAAATTTTTTCTGATGGTTTTCAGTTCAGGAGTAAATTAATTCATTAATCTCTATGAAAATTGCTCCAAGGAATGAAAACCAAACGCTGAATAGCGTATGAAACCCATTCGATTATATGCAATATCAGAAGTTAATTTTTCAGCAAATGGTAAGGTAATATCTCGAGAAATCAAAAAGTGTAAACGTTGTATGAAGTTTCCTATGCAATTTTTTAAAGTTAGCTGGATTGCAGCTCAGAAGAAAACACACCACTGTGAAACAGAATAGCATCAGAACCGAGACGAAGAAATATTGTGTTAATGTTTGTGACGGATTCACAGTGGAAACCTGCCTTAAACATATTTTTGATAAAAAGAAAAGTGTGCAAATGTGTAATTATTTGGATTTCTAAAATAATACATACATTTTTTTTGAGAAAATTGTTGAGGTTTTGTTGCAAGCAGTGGAAAAAAACATTCTCCCGCGTCTGTACTCCGAAACAGGTGAGTAACGAAATACTCTGGCCAGGTAGAACAGCCCAGCACAATATGCCATGGAGATTTTGTTTGGAGAAACGCGACATGCATTGCTCTGAAAATCACATTCTGCATCTCGTGCGAACATTTTGTTTCCGGGGATTCGATTTCGTTTTCTCAAATTCGAAGTGACCCATTTACGCAATGGCTGCACCCAGCCGTTCACGAAAAAAACAAAGCTTTGGCGTTCTTGCAGGTATAGGAAGCATTTGGACGGTGCGCACCAGGCCCGTAACCAGGGGTGGCGAAGCACCCCCTACAAAATTTTTCAACCCCCCTGGAAAAATATGTTGGACATAATTTAAAACTATTGGACATAATTAGAATTTTGGGCCCCTCTCAGAAAACTTGTCGCCCCTCCTGGTGTCCCAAGCTGGTTACGGGCCTGGTGCGCACACACGTAGCTAGGAGTTGGTTCGAAAAGAGTATTCTTCCAAAGCTATTTAGCGCAAGTGTGATGTTGGTGCTGGACCATCAGGGATCTCTGGTCAAGGTATATTGCTTCATATAAATGCTTTCTTCTGCAACAGTGCTTTGCAAGCCGTAGGCAGTGAATGCTTGAAGATTGTTTTAAATTTTTGGGTATTTTTGAAACAGGAACGTAAAATTTACGAAAAAAATTCGGAAAAAGTTCTTATCTTGCATGCAGTCCAACAACTCACTTTCAGTAAACCGCTGGGTTACGGTCTCCAAAAAGTTTACTTCTGAACGCCTTTAATGTCCGCTTTGGGAAGATCTGGTGGGCTCGCTTGCGAAACACTGTGATGAGTTCGCGTTCCAAAACGTAATGCACTGTGATTTCCTTTCGCTATCCTGTTCAGAATGGTACTAAGCGCTGTTGAGATCCACAGTCTCTCCCATGTGCCAGCACATCATCGGAGAAAGCGAAATTAAGGCCAAGAAGATTAGATGCTGAGCGTTATCTCCTTTGCGAATATTGCATTCCCGTTGAGAGATTAATATTGGATTCAATCGCATGAAACAAGCGAAGATTTGTTGTCGTCCGTTTCTGATCAAGCAGGAAATCGCTTAAGCGGTGACATGCGGTGTAATCGGCTTGCGTCGACCATTCGTATAGGTCGTTGCGCAATTCCCGCAGTTGGCCGTTTTGCAGCGGGATGACACGAAAGACCAGAAAAAAATCATTTTATCTTTCAAGGACACGGGATAAGGCATTTCGTTCAACGTCGGCTTCATTACGACGCTCTCCAGGGCGACGTGAAATATGTCATGAGCGCGCGAAACGAAATCTGGAATGCAGCGCTCATAAATATTTACGCTGCATACGCGCAGTGAATTTCGTTACGACACGCTTCTATCTTTTTTGCAATCGCAAAGGAATAATTTCAACAGCAGAGGAAACTTTAGCAGCAGACATCAATAAACAGGCGATTTTTCGAATACTTCTGTGACTGTCTCGAAGCAAAACTGCGTTTTTCAAAAAGTTCCCTGGAACGTTTCAAAGTGTTGATGTAATAGTAATGTCTAATCTATGCAAATACAATATTAAAAAAAGAGGAAAAACAGGGACACCATCTTATATATCATGCCTCATCAAAATTTCTGATATACTAAGTCTTAAATACGTGCAACAATCATTTTTACATTTTATGACCTGAAACATACAGTATAACAATTTGCAAAAAAACAAAATATTTGTTTAAAATGATCCTACGCTATGAAGGCACTTTCTCGGTGGCAAGCTGCCTTTCCACTTTTGAGGTGCCACGTTCGCTATTCTCACTAGCTCTTTTCGTTTTGATCATATTTAATAGCACCTGTAATACGTTTCCTTAAAACCTTTTAAATCTCTTGTGGGTGTGACAGAAAACAAAATGCAAACGGTTTTAACGAAGTTTTTAAAAACGAAATGACGATAAGCGTTCGAACTAACGCAATATCTCCCGATACAGACAACGTTTGAATTTGAGATTAATGGACGCAACAGTGGTTTAATGCGTGGAGTGTGTCTAGAACACTTGAAAATCCTACGTTATATAGGACAACACAATTCTTCCGAGATGAGCTTCTGCAAGACTTTGCAAAACTTGAAAGCGCTCCGAGTTCTCGCTGCCGACGTCGTGTTTTTTCCGCTCCTCGGCAATCACCTGGTAAGTGAGACTGGACACGAAAGTGGCCTGTCAACATGATTACGTCGTGTTTGCTTATTGCTTTGATTCTGGTCAAAATCATGTGGCGTTGATTGCCAGAAATAGAACAAGTAACGTATTGTTTCGAAATCAAAAGCATCGCTTCGTAGTGGCGAAGCAACGCGGTGCTGGGTACATTCACATTTTCATCACTGATAAAATGGCGTCGTATCTATCTGACAATAGTTCGCGTGGGTGATGTGGCACCATAAGAGTTTTGTACGGTAACTTCGCATAAAGTTCTTTTCAGGACACCCTAGCAAAAGTTTCTCTTCATGACACTGATTCAGTGTTTCTCGGGTTGCAGTATCTCTGGATGCTAGCTGCTGTTTTGTTTCTTTTGGTTTTGTTCTTTGTATGAAATTGGTTTGTTTTCATTAATTGTACGAAAGTTATTAAACTTTCTAATTCTACATAAACATGGGACAGCGATGGGAGCTCAGTTTAATCCATAACTATTTTTGGTGTTGGTAGTAGCACATTTTGCTGCACTGCTAAGTAAGAAACGCAGTCTTTATATCCTGATAAAATCTTCTGCAAGTCATCCTGTTGCAGGATGTCAAAAAATGCAACCCTGACAGGAGCGTACCGAGAGGGGGCAAGGGGGGCATAATGCCCCAGGCGCCGAATCACTGGGGGCGCCGAAAAGTCCCAATAATGACCCAAGTACTTTTTTCAATACAGTAAATTTGCCCCTGAAAGACCTTAGGTTTGAACATGTGGGCACCAAACTTGTTTCTTGCTCCGGGCGCCATCTAACCTCTACGCCCCTGAACCCTAAGCGTTGTCACAATGCAAGTGAGTGATATGTTTTCAGTTCAAAACAATATCGTGCGAACAATATTGTGCAAAACAATATCGAGCAAATAAACAATATGATGTTTTCAGTTCAAAACAGTTATTTTCAATTCAAAATAATATCGTGCGACTGAAAACGGAAGATCATCGTTGTCTACAGTCTATTTTGGGATCTTTTGCAGATGTCACACAATATTGTTTCTGCAAACACGCAGAAAGATTTCGAGGGCGCTACCTTGGCTTGTTGTTTTCTAAGAGGGATTGCTGTTAAGTTGTGTTCCTCCCTCATTCGCCTGTAGCTCAAAATATAGAGTCAGATCACCAAACAACAAATGACCTTCAATGCCACATACCTATTTCCGCATATATTTGGAGGCAGGTCAGAAAAAAGATCATGGCTGGGAAAAGTTAAAATCAATGTTGCTTCAAACTTTACAGTTTTTGCGTGTTTGATGACGTCATTTGACACCAGCGAGAGAATCTTGCAGTTGATATGCACATGCAAGCTTAACAGCAGCCAGCGTTTAGCGCAAGTAGAAGTCACTGCTATGGCCGCAAGTTTATTCAGCGTAGGAAAACAGAGGAGGTGCGAAAATTTCCGAGAGGATGCTTATGTGAATGGAACTGATGGAGAGCTGCACTCAACTGTCGGCGGGCGCGGTTTGTTTTTTGCCCGAGCAAGCTTGGGAACGAGCCTTGTGTCACAACACGGCTGCTCTTCACACTCGGCTCTTTCGCACGTTGTTTTTTACTCTGCCTCCTGTTTTCACACGTCTGAAGAGGCCCTAATCCAACGCACTTCACTCCAAAACTTCTTCTTTGGGAAGCTCGGCCAATCGCCGAGTGCGCGGTCGATCGATGATGAGGCAGGGCGCATTCACCAGTTGGCAGCAGACTGTTTGATTAAACAGAAAAAGTGAAGAGATTGGTGCATGGCAATGACCGGCAAATCAGTGTAATCATTTCTCGCCTTGGTCAATCCCGCAGGATTACACGATATGAAACTTATACAATCGATCCATGTGGCGATCCGTTTTTGTCTGTTAATTATTTTTCAAAGCCACTTCTTGGCGTCGGTTGATTGAAGTTTTCACAACTCTTGTTATCGCTGAAGAGCACTATACGCCTTTCAGCGTACTCGACGCTTGCAGGCGCACAAGGCCGTTAGTCATTGGGCTTGTCAATCTTTCCAACATCAGCAAATGGGTGATAGGGCGCAAACCGTTCCGCACCAGACTTGCCTTGTGGTAGCCGTAAGGCTCAAATACACAGAATTCCTCAGCGTCTATAATCGTATCTTGTCCCTCAGTCTCCTGAACCCAACTTCTGCAAAGCAAAACAACGGTCAAAGCACGTAAGGCGCAAACGAGGAAAAAATCCTTACTTTACGATTAGCACAAAATAAAGCAGCTGCAAAATTTTGGATCATGTCTCGTTAGAAATCACTAATTGTGTAGTACTTCATCAACATGAAAACAAATGCTTGCGTTTTCATGTCCAATGCCAACGAAGCTGTTCCCAAAGGCCGTTTATCTAGGCTGGTAAGATCTCTTCTAAGGTTTGTTGGTTGAACGTAGATATGTTTGGGCTGAACTTTGGAAGAGTGTCAAAATTTTCAACATGTACTTCAAACTAAGCGAACAGTGAAGTAAATATAGCAACAAAAAATTCGACGGTTTGGACTTTTCGGCCAAATAACTCCGATCTCGGTGTGAGATGCAGTTAGAAACATTTTTTTTGCGGAAAACAAGTGGCTAAGTGATAATAATGGCTGAACTGTAACTTAGGTCATAATGTATGCAACCAAAAACGTCGTGGTAGCAAAAGGCTTGGGGTGCCATTGGATATATTAGCAATACTTAAGTCGGAGTTTGTGTAATTTTTTTCTTGAAAAGGAGTAAACCAGAAAAGATCTTTGTTTTTTTACCCACCGGAATCACAGAAAAACGTACACTCCAAACTTCGCGTGCAGTACCCCTGCAAATGAAGACATCCAAAAATCGAAAAATACCCTTGTTCAAAACTTACAGGAGTTTGGGTCCCCCGACCCGAAAGTCACGGTACACTGTGATAATTAAACATTTTTGGCTTTACTTGAAGTGTAAAGTAAGAAACAACCACAAAGGTGCTCTCGATGTTTACAACCTGATCAGAAGTCAACTACCACTTAGCAAATCAAAATCAACGGGAAAAACTGATTTTACAATGACGCAAATTCTAATGCTTTGCTACGACAAGTTAGTAATATGTCGTTTCGATCTCATTTATGAATTGAAAATTCTTAAATATTCACCAATTTTCATGAAATGAAGAACAAGGAACACAGTTCGGATGGTATGCAAAAGCTTTGAATAAGAATTTGAGAAAAATTATATTTACTGGTCATGATGATAAGAGTCGCTCCTGTTCAGGTGGCACTGTAACGTATGTTCACAAAACGCAGGTTTTTAAAATTTCAACGACAGCAGGCTACTTCCTTTACCACCCCACACTGTTGATTTCGCTCATCTCGTTTTTGATAATTAAATGATTGTCAGGTTTAATGGTTCTGCAGATACTTTCTGCTCTATTTCTAACTGGTGATTTCCTACTTTCTTAAGTATCACCATCCAACTGGCACATACATAACTTCAACCAAAAGCGTGTTCTGAAACATCAACCACCGCAACATTCATACTATATTGTTGACGAGGAAAAATAAACGGAGCCTCATTTTTGTAAGACGGCACATATTGCTCCAGGTGACCAAAGACATGCACCCAATCGTTCAAGGTGACGACATACCACGTAGTAAAATTTTTTGTGGTCGCAAGTTTTCAGATATACTATTTGGTTTAGTTTTTCTGCCATAAAACAGCTTGTATGACATCGAATTATGTAGAGCCAAACACACGTCAGCAGCATAAAAATGCAAAAAAGCATTTTTTTCCGGTGTTGTGTGGCAAGTAAGCCTATTTATGGTATTTTTGACAAAACAAGGACTAAAATTTTTCGCAATTTTTCGCCACGAGTTATTTATCTATGGGACGACCATGTCAGAATCTAACGTGAGTTTTGCTATTTGGCTGGTTGTTTTCGTATCATTTCCTGAATATCAGCAATATGTTGGTGCGTAATCCAGTAATTGCTGGACACAGAAGAAAAAAGCGGTATGAAATGTTGGTCTGGTCGTAAAAATGGATTTTAGTTGTAAAGTGAAGTGCGAACATTTTTTGCTGCAAAATGCTTGGTACGCTTAACAGAGCAATTTTTATAGGTTTTCAGCCATATTTCCGTTGTACAGATGTCGTGAACAGGCAGTTGAATATGCATTTAGTCTCACCAGTTTCTTTTCCAACTGTAGCGCCAACAAGTCCTGTCCAAGAATGACAGGAGCTTGAAACAGTCGATACAGTTCTTATCGTAAAAATCACCTCGGGCATGTAAAACGCAAAGTAATGCACTGTGCTTTACTCTGGCCAACCACTGCCAAGAATATGCATATTCATATGAACATGGCTTCATTTGTTTCAACTGCAGACGACAGCGAGAATGCATTCAGTTGCCACATACGAGCAAGGTTGGCGATAAAAAAAA
>JGI24158J21664_10001209_pt1 | contig 28271 bp, 17 predicted proteins | sample Ectturendosymbi3_FD_21664 | JGI IMG/M metagenome (IMG submission 21664) | reverse complement strand
TGTTTTTACTTGCGGTCATTGATTATGATTACAAAAGGTCAGATACAAGTTTGTGTTCGACTAAAAGCTGAAGTAGGATAGGTTCCTTGAGGCAGTTACGTTTATTTGCACTGAAATATTTCTTTGGCTTATACTTCAAATATTTTATTAGCCTGAAAACATTGGAATTGGGGATGGCTTTGCCCCGTTGTCCTCCATAGCTACGCGCCTGGTGGCAACCGTATTCTGATTGCAGGCTACAGACCAGCGCAGGAATTCTTGATTGAGCCAAGCTCATGTGCACACCGATTCGCTAATTCAAATTAACTAACACAATTTTCAACAATCATGAGAATTCAGTTTACGTAGGAAATCTGCATAGTGTGTCTACAGATAATCCAGTAATAATGCTCATTTTTCTCATTTATTCTCTGATTTTATGCTGGGAAACGTTTCCAACAGTAATGTCGCCATGAAATTTTCACCAATACATTACTTTTTATCACAAAATGTTGGGGGGGACATGTTCCCCCCGTATCTCATAAACTCGGTCCCTGCATAAACGTATGATTTTTCATAATATAATTTTTACTGTCATGCTTATGGAAAAGGAGTTTGTTCCAAGTTATCTTTCACTGGAATTGCTGCCACAACTTTTGCCCTTTTGACTGCACCTCTAGATCATCCCATTTAAGATAGTACAGCTTTGAATTGTTAGCAACGGCTGAAAGCAAATGCAAAAAAGGAAACAAAATATCGATCCAGTTCGCATTGCTGTAATTCGAATCCTTAAGAAGTGTACCTTATCCTCTCATATGCTTGAGCCTGGATCCACTCAGCACTTTTTTAAAACCAGGGATTGAAGTGAGATATTAGTTACGATGATGGTGATGAGTGTACGTGTTTTGTGACACAGCATCTTTCCAACAAATCTGCGCAATCGCGGCTGACGTCGTTAGATACGTAAAGATCCGCTGCGGAACATTCCCGTTGAAACAATGGGCAATTTAATAAGTGTGCAACTGTATCTGGCGCAGTGCCTCACATGCACGCTCTCAGTAAGCCCCGTTTCTGGAGCGTCGACGTCGTTCTGGCCACGCCTGTCAGAAGTCTGTTCATAGTTTAACCAAAAAAACAGCCAACAACCTTTTTCCCCCTCCTGCAAAAAATCCTTCCGATGCCCATGTTTGGGATGTAATGCAAAATATGATGGGCATTGTTGTGAGCAACGAGGAAGGATTTATTGCCAGATTGTGAGCATACTTGCACCACAGTTAGCACAGCAGGCGACATTAGCTTGCAGTAGGCACGAAATATAACCTTGTGTTTATTGTTTTTAACAAAAGCCAAAGAGCTAGGTGCTTCGCAATAAACTTACAGTTACCCACAGGCGGATAATTTTTATGTTTGTGATTTGGAAGTCGATATGATGCGAACTAAGTTATTTTGCAGACTTCCTTTTTGGTTCGATGCTGATTTAGCACTGATGTGAATTTTTAGAAATACGAGATTTGGCATAAATGTGATAGTGAACAATGCGACCTTTCTTGGCGCCCCCCTATTTTACTGAACCCCAAAAAGCCTTGCTTAGATCCGCTATACTGACGCATACTATATAATGACATACAGTAGAAGTGAAGCAAGCTATTAGCAAAGCGTTTTTTGATCTGAGGTCTCAGTCCACAGCATTTGTTTAAATTGGAATGTTTTTCGTACTGTTTTGTTCAAAAGATTTTGATATTTCTTGTGCTATGCAGGATTCATTCTGGAGATACACCAAATATATGCATTTATGAACTAGTTTCGTTTTGAGAAAACACAGTCGCACGCACAAGGAAGCTTCCTTATATTTTTGAAAACCTACCCGTATGGTATAGTCTCTAGCACGATTTTAATCTAAATTTTATGTTCTGAGGCAGGGTACGGCGTGTTATCATGATGTACTTTTGTTGTTTGGCGAAATTGCGCGTGCGTTGTTCATTCGATTTGCACTGTGGAAGCTCGTCTTTCGGCTGTACTCTCCGGCAACACATTGTACTCTCCGGCAACACTGTACTCTCCGGTAAAACATTGAAAATTAGTCTCTTACGTTTAGTGCAGTATTTTTGTAATTGTTATAAAAAGCATCCTTGAAACACACTTTCAACTGAATGAAGGCTCAGTGCGGACAAAAAAACTTAATTTGGAGTTGGTGGGGAATAACGTTTCCGTTTCATAAAAAAGCAAAAATTTCCAGTAGCTTTCATGTGCATAGAATTCAACCGACATTTTTTGTGGCCAGGGAAGTCCCAACCATGCTGCATCAAATCGGATGTATAGCGTGTCTGCTTATACATCGCTGATCGACAATGCGATTGTTAACAACTTATTTCTTATCTGGTTTGCCGGTCGCAGAATGACTTCGGTGAATGTGACTTCAACATCTATTTTTGTTAGTGCAGCAAGCTTTATTCTTAGAGCACAATTTTCTAATTTTGATGTGAACAAAAATCATTCCAGTGATGGACAACCCGAAACGCGAACGATTATAATCTATATTGGGAAATTTCAGGAGTGGTCCGCTCCGAAAAGCAAAGGTACCATTACAGCATCTTTTATTTTAGGTCAACACAGGCCCGTAACCAGGGGGTACGGGAGGGCGGAGCCCTTTTCAAATCTTTTTCGTCCCCCCCTGGAAAAATGTGTTGGACATATTTGAAACTATTGGACATAGTTTAAAAAATTTGGGCCCCTCTCAGAAAACTATTCGTCCCGCCATGTGGGCCAAGCTGGTTACGGGCCTGCGTTAATATCATCTTAGGCCGGTTCCAACAACGCCATCATCAGTTTTACAGCCATTAAGCTTTTGTAACTGTTACTCTTCAAGATTTTGCAGCAGACAGGATCACAGAATGCAAAAGTAAAAACGTTATGAAGTCACAATTGATCTTCTCTTATTAATTTAGTGTTGGTCTCTTTTTGTCAGTGGCTTTCAACACAAATAGCTTCAGTTTTACTCATAGCTGCCACGAACAGCTCCCATTTCACCTAGTGCATACGTGGAACTTTTCTATAGCTTCGGGCCGAGTTTAACCTGTTGGCGTTACGAAGTCGGGAACCGTTTGATTTTGAACTTTATGCCAGTTGTTAATCAGCTTCAGTTAAGTGCTTGATCATTCAGAGTTGCAGATTTACTTCTTGCACAAGGACTGGAATTAAGATCGCACCTTGATCTTTAAAAAACTCTCATCAAGGTCGTAACACCTCGCAAGAATAACCGTACAAGACCTTGCAAAAGCACTGAATGTTGCAAAGACTTGTAAAGAATGTTTGACATTAATTCGTACTAAACGTAGGCACACAGTTTTATAACATGGAAAGTTAGTTTTGCGCAAAAAATGCCGTCAGTTTTTTGCGTTTAAAAATTAATAAAAGCAAATGGCAATGTATACGAAGGTGGTAACGCCGAGAGCAATGTATAGCATGAATGACAACCATGAGCCATGCGGCCAAACATATGAAGCCCAATATGTTGATGCAACTTTTGTAACGGTTCGCAAGCTTTAATGTAATGCAACTTTGCAGCAACTGTGTTAGTGAAAAATTAAGTCTGGTAACTTTTATGGTACTGACTGACTTTGATACTGTGCACAAAATAGGGTTGGAATGAAGAACTACACGGTGCGTAAAAATATATTGCAAACTCAGAAATTTTCAAATCGCTATTATCAGATTGGAATTTTTATATGAAAAGACCGGGTGGAACAATTCAGTTTGTCTCTTAAAAACTGAAGAAGACGATCCATGCGTGTACTGGGAAGGTTTTCACGCTAGACGGGTCTGGCGTGTAAGTTGACAGTCGAATTCAGTTGAACCATTCATTCCCTGGGAGAGAAACATTTTGCTTTTCCATTTTTATCTAAGTCAAAAATAACGAATTTTTTTCGCATCTTTATTAAAAACGCAATGAAAATGAAAGGCAGCGTGAAGAGTATTTAATCGCGCTGGGCAATAAAAATTTCATTGCTTGGTCGCTATGCTTGTTTGCTTTTCAAAAGTAACTTGTAACTCAGAAAATATTGAATTTATGGAACGCTTGTTACCCCTGGCTCTGAAGCAATTATGTTTCTTAGAATAAGTCAAACAAGATTATTTAAAAGTCTGAATTGTATAACCCAGTAACGCTATGATCTACTTTGACTGTGCCGCATCAAAAACAAGAATTCAAAAGCTTGTCACCGTCCACCTTCTTTCAATTCAAACTTTGGTTTGGTTCGTTTTGCTTTTTTACTTTGACAAAAGAATGACATGAGACAAGCTGCTCTTTATACGCTTATTTGACTGCACGTTAAGTTCAAATTTCCGCCTCTATAACCAATGTTGTTGTAAATTGAAAGATTGTATGGCGCATAAATTTGGGACAGACCTGCCTATGGACTAACAACACGTTTTGCCAAACGGTACATAAAATGAAACATGATACACGACGCAGTAGGCTTTCTACGAAAGCGTACACCGAAGGTGCGTTTTCTTGAAAGTTGGTACGCTGTGTTTTGAAAAGTGTCAGCGTATTTGTGAGTGAAAGTTTGGTGATGAAGCTACCTTGTGTGGGCCTTTAATTTAAGTTCTTTATTCTTCGGCTCTTCTCCTCGCACATCATACTGATATTCATCGCAAAAACATACCAATCAGTGTGACTGATCGCTGTGACCGATGTGACATGCGGAAGATAAGCTTTTGCATGTTTCAAAGCTGATGGCCTGTCCCGATATTGTGATACATTTCATGGCATAACCATGTAAAGAAAACCGTGGTTTAGAAAGACATGCACTGCTTCACAAGGGCATTGACGAGTTAAAAGTGCGTTAATTGACAACGCTCGCACCGAAAAACTACTTCATGACCCCTATATCAGTAGATCTATACTTTCTATGGTCTGCAAGAACGCTTGTCGATTAAACTAAACTGGGACTATACACAGTTCCTTGAAGTTGCGGGCTATAATTTATAGAGGGTTTAAGAGGAATTGCTGCAGCCTACCTACAACAGTGGAAATTCGCTATCTTCCGGTTAGCACTATGTGCATGACACAATAGACTAGGGTTACCATATCTGATAAAGCACAGTTTCTGACGGATTTATGTTAGTCACTTTGACCAATTTTTGCAACGAAAACACTCTTATAATGGTATGAATTCCCGAAAACACTCTTATCATGGTATGAAAACTACCTTTCCGGAAGCATGGACGTTTTGCCTTCATCTTGTCAGTAAATTTACATTTTCGCTTAGCCATTTTTAACGGTAAAAATTACAAGNTTAATCTTTAGCACTAAATAANTCTTATTGTGAAAACATTGCGGTTAGATTTCATAAAATGCNTTATTCCAAAATCCCNGACATTTAAGCACTTCTTTAGCATTTCTCCCTNATNCATATTTGGCCACTAAAATCCNGGACATGTCCGGNAAAAACCTGANGTATGGCAACCCTACAAGAGACCCGTTAAGTGGTTTCAGATCTTTTTCACAGGGGTCGATAACTTTTCAGAAAAGAAATTTAAAAGTGTTTCACGTGATTCAGGTTTGGATAGAGTTAAACTGAAATTTTGAGCTTTTGGCCAACATGTGACACTTTTAATTCAAAATTAGTACTAGCCAAACGCCAACCCATGCTGCACGAGCAACATACAGAACAGTGTTAAAAGATTTCGTGAAAGTTTACATTTACCGCTACAAATTCAGAGTTGTCTAGGCAAACCACCTGAATTGCCAATTTAAACTAGACCTCTCTGAAAGCAGTGACATAAAAGTAGCTTTTCAAACTCAGCAACCGAGACACAGACATTTGCTAATACACCAATTATAATTGTCATGCACGCATGAACAACAAGCAGCTTATCGGATGAAGGAAGCGAAAAGCTGTGACATATAAGTTGAGCAATTTTTTCGTTTCATCCATTGGCCAAACTCTTTCCAATCTAAACTGTTGTGGAAAATGTAACGCGATGATGAAAAGCAAGTAAACACGGGCGTATAGCAAAAATTTATTTCCATAACTGTTTCATACAAATTGCAAAAATAATCAGCCTACTGTGATAAATTACCCCTTAGACTTTTATCGCTGTTTAGAAAGGCACTCTTTAGAATTTCTATTGCTTTCTGTTGCAAAAACCTGCAAATTAACTAATTTTAGAAGATTTTAGCAGATCCCGTTTTCAAGGCAATGAGCGCTGCCTTTACATGTTTCAAAAACAAATGATTTAGAATTCACTTGTGTGTGGTTTTGGATTTCTTTTCACCAGCAACTTTTTGCTGAAAACTAAGGTGACGGAACGCACTCTTACGAAAGAGCATGTTTTGCTGGTCAAGACGGTTAAAAATTTTTGCGTGAAGTTTTATTACAAAAGCGAGTATCGACGTGTTGGTGCCACGTGGGGCAACTCTGTTTTCCTTTGAAAGATTTGAGGAAAATTGTTCCCTGCGTTTCTCCCAAATACACCATTGCTCTTATCCTTTCGTGGTACATAGGCAGGCAATTAAAATTCTTGAATAGGTTTATTCAGCTTCCTTCCCGTTTTTAACATTTGTTTTTCTTTAATGCTTAACTTACAGTATATCGGATGTCTAACCAGATCTTTGCTGCAATGGTCGGTTGCAGGTTCGATGAAACGAATAACCTGTTATTTCGGCTTAAAATCTGTTTTGCAAAACGTTTTCATTGCGTGAAAGGCGATTTTGGAGATGTGTGGGGAAAAATTAACGTAACGATTCCGAAACCTTGCGAAAACTGAAAACACTTCCCAAAATTGGAAGGGTTTCCAAGTTTCAAACCGTGAAACCGTCCTGTTGCTATTTCCAGGCCTGGATACTTGAAAAACTGATAATTTGTACATTTTGCTCAGTTTAATGGTGTTCTTTAACACACAAGTTACGCAGAAAACATATTTATGAACCGAAGCTTGTCTTTGTGTAGTCACACCAGTGAAAAACTTTAAGGTTAATTTATTGCTTATACGATAGTTCTTGGATAGGGTTGAAGTGCTTCTGAGTCAAGCTTAAGTGACGTGAAAGACATCAGAAAAACACTTCAAAGTTTTAAATATTTTTAGAATTTTTTTCGTGCTGTTGCTTTGTAATCTGTTCTGAAATTATTTAAATCTTTCATAATTTAAAACCAGTTTCCTTGCAATCGTCGCATTACACTTTTATATGTGGAAACGTTTTTCAGCACAAGCCCTTTCATTCAGTAATTAATTATGAAAATGAATCTGCTGCGATATATTTTATTTTACGAACATCCACAGATTAGTGATTAGTCGTTGCGATTATACATAACGTCAAGGGACTGCATAGATAAGTTTCACGCTTCCGCGATATCAGGTCAGAGTTCAGCGCGTTTCAACAAAACTCAGGCGGTGTTTTTGACACACAAGCACTTGTGATCTCATTGCCCGACTGCTCTTGCTTCGGTCATTGCAGAGCTGTGTTTACCAAAGCAAGCCCCCAACCTTTGAAATAAACAACAAACCACAATCGTGACTGGACAACACCTGCCTTCTCTGCCAGCAACGAGCTTGCGATCTTTATCAGGGTGACGTGTTGCAGTCAGTGAGGTGTATCCCCTTCACGATCGAACTGCAGTTGATCTGCCCAGCAGGCGTTCTCACCAGTCCGCGACGGCATTGATATTGACTGTGGGATACTGTACGGCAAATACAAAAAGAAGGGCAGGACGGACAAAGAAAAAATTGGGGTGGCGTATTATTCTTCGTTTTTTTGAATGATTTCTATAATCGCGTGTATGACAGCTGCTATATTATATTCGTAAAATTTATTTGAAGAGCATAACCAAATTTTCACCGCTTTCTTCCACTCTTGAAATATACTTATGCCATATGGAAGTTGAGAAAATTTACTATTGTAAATTACATCTTTGTATGGAAAAAGCGAAATCTTTTCGTTGCCAATTTTGTTCTGAAATTACGCGCATTTTTATAAAGTATTATCGTATGTGTTCGTAGTAGAGTGAAAGAAAGAAAAAAATGAAAGGAATATAAGTATGGGATATACATATTGTATTCTTTGTTATCAACGAACGATCTAAGTGAATCTAAACAGATATTTATATGCAATTTGGCCAAAAACAACTTGGAGACCTTAGTATCAAATCTTGCAATAGCTTCACTAAAACAAGACACGTAAGTAAAGTTTCTGTATTATAACCTTTACTTTTACTTATTTACTGAGCTACATAAAAAGTTTTGATCAAGGGAAAGCTTAAACAAAAGATAACCATGCTTCCAATTCTGCATGTTGCTATTTAAAAAAGTTATCGAAAAATGTTTAGTTAGATCGTGCAAAAATGTAAGTCTTAAATGCGAATTTTGCTCAGATCATAAAATCCAGTTATGCCAAATACAAGAAATTTTGAAATTTCATCGGTTTTACCAAACAATAAAAAAAACTTTTTACTTCGTTTCAAAGTGAAAACTAGAGGCGCATAAAATTACTTCATACTGGCTAAAGTATTTGGAATAAAAAATCAACTTCAGATTCTCTAAAGACCTACCAGCCTTCAAGAAGCTGTTACTAATTTTTCAGCACTTTCGTGAATTACATGGAAAGAGGAAAATAGTGCAGTCATTATATGCATTTTCTTTCAAAACACTTTTTTCCTAAATGGACAGAATTTCATGCATTTGACGTAACGGTACACTAAATCTTAAAATGACAATTAAGCTTTTGCTTCTTTCAGCTTTACATGACAAAGAACAATTCTAGTCAAATGATTGGTGTTAACACCTTGGCATGCTATTTTTTCATCTTGAACAAAACTTTAACGAGACCAACCACAATAAATTCGCTGTCGCATTAAAAATGATAACTACTTGTGGAGGTTTGTTTTTCCTCCAGGCGAAAAGGTTTACTGGTCACAAAGATTGGTTTTTGGTTGGTTGTTTCTGCTCAAGGTCGGTTTGCCACAAACTAACTGACCGCACTAAGTCACTGAAGCGAAATGTTTTCAGCGTTGCCAATTCCGCACAGAGCACCTGACTGAACGTTGGTTCCATCACTTGGCATGAAAAATCTTAGAAAAGCAGCACAGATGAACAAGACAAGGTAACTGCATCCTGTTCCGAAAGCGCCACAAAGTAATGTTTCTCTGGTCCGTTTTTTCAAAGCTAAATAGTGTTTCCTGCGTATTTTTGCTTCAGACATTACTCCATATAGAATTGTTGAAGCGTTCGGGGATTTTTGATGTTGAAACATTCTAAATATTTTAATAGTTACACTATATTTTGAACTGCATAACATTTTCACTGTGAACTACAAGGACATTTTCTGGCGTTTTATAAAGTCTTTTCTGCAAAACAAGGTCAGTGAAATTCAAAATAACTTTCTTCGTTCAGCGGTGAGACTTCAAATTATTTGATTCGTTGAACGATGCACTTACAGTGCAGGAAAAGCTTTCCCAGTAACATCTTAGGATTACAGGCCACTGCAAACAACGGTGGAAACGCGACCTTAAGGTGAAAGAAAAAAGTTTTTCGAAAATCGTCAACGTCATTGAGAAACGCCTCTTGACCAAAACAGAGTTGTCGCCCATCGATGGTATATAAAGGACACTCCAGAGCTCACTCAGCAGATGCATGTTGGATGCAGTGCCTTGCTTTGCTGCTTAGAAATGTGACGGCACTGTTGTTTCGGTTTCTGGATAAATGTAGAGATGAATTTTTGAATTCTTGGAAGATCGTGGGTAATAAGTTATATTCGTATTTGTTTCAGATCGACTTTTCACCATAAATTTATTGCTTGGTTGCTGAAGCACTACTGCGAAATATGTTTTTCAAATTCTTGCCCGTGTGTTCTCTGTTGGCTACAACCCTTGTGGTGTTGTCAATGTCAATGCATACGGTTTCATTTCCATCAAACAAATGGTCTCGCCAAATCTTGGCCAGGTACGACAAAGTTTCGTAACGATGAAATGATTTCGGTGATGCTGCTTTAAAAGCTGTTTTATAATTTGTCACATATACTGTTCATCACTTGTAATCTTGTTGTTCAACTGAATTTTACAACTGTTTTTCCAGCAAGCAAAGACTGAGCCTGTCATCGCTGCAGTGCACACCGCGGGTTTACCGCGCGTGCTGGAGCATAAGAAGTTCTTGCCGCATAAGAGACCGCGGCCTGCGCAAAGGTAATATTGTGGTATTGCTCTTAGTTTCTTCCTCTACCCTCAGAAAAATTCTAAACTTACAGTCATAGGTTGATGAAAGATGACGTTCGTCAAATCATATCAGCAAGTTCTTTTTCGAGTGAAAGATTTTGACTTGCGTCTGGTTGTGGAGCGCTGACGGGTTGCCGCAATATAAAGCTTGATTTCTGCAGTTTGTGGTGTTTATTACGGACTTCGACTTTTTGGTCTCTATACCCCAAGTTAAGAATTTCCGTAACGATTTATAATTAAAAGAAAAATTTATCATTTTTTTCAGGTTCACGAGACAGGTACATGAGACACTCCCGCCGACGTTACATGACACATAGAAGATCTAAGAGGTACACCCTCACGGAGCTTCTCACCATTCGTCCCAGAGTTAACTGTCGGATTTGCGGATACCTTCAATGCTGAAAGAGTTCCAAACTTTTTCAAGACGAATCCTATGAAACAAACCTGCTTCTGGCTTCCGAGCGGATCGTCGAAGAATGATGAAGATGTTAAGCTTACATTGCATTTGTCCAACAACTATTGCAAAAGGCAGTGCGCACTGTTAGCATTTACCATCAGGTCGCGCAGTTACATACGAAGAGACGTTGCTGAAAAGACATAAATTACATGTGGTTCAAATGGCGATAGCATTTTCTCCCTAAACCCATGAAAAAACTTGCTGTTTTTTGTTTAAATGTTTCGTACGCACTGTCAAGGCAGACGGCAAAGGTCATCTGCTTCATTCAACACAATTACCTACCTCAGTTCTTTTGTCATTCTGCTTGCTGGTTATGATCCGTGCCATGATAGGCGTGTAACAGCACGATTAAGCTACGAAGCTTTCGCAGTGACCTGAACTCTTTCATTGTATTTTTTCGGTATTTATTATTTTCGCCTACTTCTCATTGCACCACTACTATGTAGTTATTCAAGCAGACATCATGCATTGATGAAGAATTTATCAACTATGCAATTTCTTTTGTCGTTTCAATACAGGACTCGCTGCCCAACAGAATGTTAATTTTGACTAAAGCATTGCAGTGGGTCAGTGCGGTCACAGTACGTGCTTTACGTCATAGGCGTAGCCAGGGGGGCCAAAGGGGCCATAGCCCCCCAAATATTTGGAAAATATAGTGATTTTGTGCTTTGAGAGGCGTTTTTACCAATAAAATAGTGTTATTTGCCTAAAATCAAACATTTTGACCCCCCATTTTTTGCCCCCCTACGTGGGTGTGTAGTCGAGACGCATAAAGATGAGATGTGTGGGAAGAAGGAAGTGTGTCAACGAAAGGAAAATATGTTGTTGAATCCTGAAATTCTTTTGCGCATATAATGCAGTTCTTGTCGAGTGCTTGGTCGAAGCTTTTTTGCGCTTGAAATATTTTTTCTACAAAATGAAAGGAACGTTCACAACCTTTCGGTTTTGATGACAACAGATTAAGCAGTAACGAAGCATGCGATTGTATATGAGGCAAACTTTTCGTACAAAAAGGCGTTCGTTCTCAGTTCATTGTGTTTTTTATCTTGCAAAGCTCATGCTTTTCTTGTCCTAAGTAATTTAATTAGTGGCTTGATGCTTTGCAAGACAATTGATTGCAGGAAGAATCTCTGAAGAAAAAATATTGAAAAATTTGTTTCCTAATTTTATACCAAACGAAACATGCTGGGGTGTGTTTGCCAAGTGGTTTATTTTTTCCACGATTATTCAAAACCTTTATTAATGTTGAATTACTACGCTTTTTCCATGCAGAAAGTTCTTTTTTAAGTCAGAAGAGAATGAAATTAAAAGAGCAAGAAAGATGTTTTTACGCAATGCGCCTAAATCGACTTCGTGACATTTTTAGCTTTCCCGATGTATTGGAGCTATTGCAACCATTTTCCTTTGATGCATGAAAAAGACTTTTTAGGTGTACTATTATTTACAAATAATAATTTAACAAATATTAAAAGACGTACATGCAATTAAAGTGCTTGTTATGCCTATAACTTGTTATTTTGATCCTGCAGTCTTTGACGAAGGGCAGAAACTTACACAATTTGAAACTGAAGTTCTAAAAGTACAAACAAACTAATTTTCTTCAGCGACAAAGTATAATTTTGAAAGAAATTGAATGTTGGCACGGGTGTACTGAGAACACTTCTGGTTCGAGATTCACTCAGTAGAAGGCAGTGGGTAGTTTTTAGAAGGATGTTCTAAGATCAAGGCGATTTTCGATATGGAAATGCAAATGAAAGATACCGGTTTACGTTGACACGTAAATCTGCAAAAGTTTTCTGCAAGTCTTCAGTGACATCAATATACAAAATTATTTCCAAGTTGCCACATTTCCGCACGTTGCAGCTTTGCACGAGTAAAGAACAAAACACAATGCATATTTAAAAGACGAATGTATCAGATTGCTATCAGAGAGAAGCATTTTTGAGCAAAACAACTTAGATGCCTAGCTTTGATCAATGTGCGGCACATGAAAAAATGAATGGAACGGCAAAAGTGACATTTTGTTGAAACCAGTTTTGCACATGAGCGCTTGTATTTTGGACTGAATCTCAATTTTTCATTAACGCATCTCATTTTTTTCTAAACAACCTGAAAGAACCATTACTCGATTGGCTGCAAAAATGAAAACAGAGCAGGAGCAGTTGAAGCAGTGATTTCGTAACGATACCCTGCACTGATCTGCTGTGGATGTCAACTGTCTCCACGATTCCCCAGCTTTTCGAGACATGCGATCTGATCCCGAATTATAATACGCTACGTTGCTTGTGTATTGCAGTCCTCTGTAAAAGATCAAGGTCCCAATTTAATACTGCAGTAACTAGCGGTTCCGGCAGATGAACAGACGCATTTATTTAGAAACTTCCTTTCACAAAATCAAATCTCGTTAAGTCTCTATCACCCGTTTCGCACGACTGCTCCTGTGTTTAATGCAAACTCGAAGCAGCACACGTGAGAGTTTTTCAGTAAATTTCTTAATGCAAGCTCGTAAAACCCTCTCATCAAGTCATCACGCTAGAACAGGAAGTCGCGTTTGCACCTTTATCAGCCAAATGCATTGTGACCTCAAAGTCATTGTGATGTCGCATAATCTGATATATTGTGAGGGAAAAATATATGACCAATCTGTTCCATGCGAAAGGCCAAGACAAGATTAGGTTTTATGCGACGTGTATTTTTATTTCAACAAACTTTCTACAGTTTTGATTTTTAAAACGCTTGAAGAACCCCCTAGGATGGCCTTATGCACTCCAAGGGAGTTCACGCATCTCGGTTAGAGATCCCAGGCCCGTAGCGACGGGTGAATTCGGGCACAGTGCTCCCCTAATTTTTTGTGACCCCCCAAATTTTGTTGTTCCCAGAGCAATTTGTTTTAAAAATAAAAAAAACAAAAATCCTGCCCCGCTAAAAATGTATTTTTCCACCCGAAACCTTAAAACCTGGCTACGGGCCTGAGGGAGCCCCTGAGTTAAAAGTTATAGATTTTTGCAACTTTGAGATATTTCATTTATTTAATCAAGCAAACAAGACCGAATGACAAAGTTGTTTGACTGCATGCCCCAACGCCGTTTTGTAAATAGCAAAAGTGAAACATATCACCATAAAAGCAAAGTCATTGAAGAGCAAAAGTCAAACGTAGAAAGCGCTTTTTAAACTGATACTCAACATGTCGTAAACATGTCTGCACATATTTGTTTTAAGTCATTTTTCTTGTTAGTGCAGAAAAAAAGACTTGTTTTCCAAACGCGTGTAAAACAAAAATTTGAATTGCACTGCTGAACGAATATCTAAGGTCAGCAAACGTGTCACATAAAGCCCGCATCGAATCCGTTTTGTTCTGCAACATCGCTGGCACCTGGGGCCACTTGGAAAAACTCACGCTTTTGACTCTTTTGCAGCATCTTCACGCAGAAGCAACAATCTTGAAGGTGGAGCATGAATATTTGCAAACCAGATAAGAAGCAGGTGGAAAACAAAGCTTCGCCGCATAGATAACAGGCAGGAGCTTGAGATTTACGAAGAAAATCAGGGTAAAGTAAGACCAAGACCATCAGTCTTTTTATCGAAAGCCGCTATGCGGCACCCATGCTGTGCAATAACTACACCTCCTGCCATATTTGCTTTCGTAAGACGATTATCGGATTAGGTGTGGTCATCCATAACCTGAAGATGTTTGCTGTCAGCGTCACTACTACCTCAAGTGACAAAGTTCGAAATTTCGGGAAGAGGAGGTGACGTTGACATGAAACACGTTCGGGTGGCTTGAAGCCCGTCAGCAACTATGCTGACGTTGGCAGCGTCGGGCGGAAACAATGTTATCGCTTGTCGTCTACCGATACAGAAGGTGGCTCCGAGCCTTAGATCTCACTGATTGTTGCGGTCTGATTTACTTTACATTGCATCTTTTATTGCACGGCTGTCAAGCTCAAATGAGTTAAAAAATAAACGATACAAACGAGTAAATTACTTTTAACAGATCTTACTTTACAAAGCCTTTTCAAAGATTTCAGTAGCAGATTGTGAAAAAGATATTTCGATAAGCTTTTCTGCGTTCTGACAATTTTTAAAGCATCGCTGTGGTACAAATTGTTCTTTCTAAACCATTTGTAAAGCCAGGTTAAATCAACTGTTCATCCATTTTATGTGTGTGCTTGCAAACATTTCAACGAAGAGACTTTAAAAATTTTCAAATTACTTTATTATAGGTTTCGTAACAAATTGTCGGAATCGCGTTTCAAGTTTCTCAAGGACGTTCCGATGCAAGCCACAAGAAATTCGTTTGTGCAAAGGAAGGCGTGACAGACTCCTGAAAGTAATATTTGAGCCACACATGAAGCAACTTTGCCTGAAGCACTGTAAATACTGTTTTAAGCGGTGCTGTATGTTAGCTTTTACAATTAAGTCTCCTATAACTTAGTATTTATCAGTGAATATTAGAAAACGCTTATAAATCTCTACTGGAAGATCGAAGTTGTAGGGATATTATGGGAAATTTGTTTCAAAGAACGTTATATTACCAGCATTGCAGTACAGCAACTGATCCCAACTTTCCTCAATGAGAAATGTGAACAAATCTGCGGAAATGCATCAGCATAGCTACAGCACATTGGATTTCGCTCCAATTTTTGCCTGAACTTCCGAAAAATGTTTTAATTATCAATTGTCTGCCACCTTGGGATCATTAATAACAAAATTACGTTTTCATAAGCACTTTCAACAAGCAGGGAACAAACTGGAGGTTTTTGAAAAATTTCAGTGACGTTCCAAACAAATTTAAAACGTAGACTAGCCATAAACGCGTGAGTATTGGAGGACTTTTTTATTGCCAAGTTAGCTTTAAAATTAGCAAACACATTTCTACCAGAGTTTTTTAATTTCGCCTGTATGACCGTAAGAACTTGCAGCAAGATCACTGCAGTTCGATTTGCAATGCACTGATGATGATAGCAGGAGTTATCGAAACGTTTGCAACATGTCTTTGATATCGTTTTCATTGGCTGTGATTTTCATTATAAAGCTTTTAATTGGCAACAAACTTTTACATGGAAAGAAAACTGCTTTTTCAAACTGTGCGAAATCTTGTGTTGAATGCGTCAGATTCCACAAGTTAAATTGCAAGGTCAACTTGTTTAAAGCAGTTCTTGTAGATGTTCATCCGTATAATAAAAGACAAATCAAAACCCGACAATGTGTTTTACCAAAAGCACGTTCAAACTCAGGCCTTGATTTGAACATTTAGGGAATACTGTACTATACAAGTATTACAAAGTATCGGATGAACGACTTCGAATTAGTAGTAACAATTTTATAGTATTTAGATCAAACTAACGGCACTAACTAACAAGGGTTTTGAGAAAAAAAGCTAAGTTCAAGAAAATGCTTATAAGACAAGCTTCTATAGGTAAGCATTGAGAGCGAGGCGAAAGCTACAATAAAGCAATCGAGTCACCCAGTGATCGAACGAAACTATTCGTTTTGCCTTTACTGCCGTTGTTTCCAGCTGTTTGATTTGCAAGATTTACCGAGAGCATGGGATTGTTTAAAAGTAATCGTAGTAGCGCCAAATGTTTCGCCGGTGGCAATCGAGCAAGCGGGATTATCTACTAAGAGGAAGAACTGTAGTAAGTGTGGCTGAAATCGGCTTTATCCTGTCACAAACAACCTCGGAAGCCGGACCAGAGAGCGTCCGGCGGAGGAAATGTGCTTCAATAAGTTGAGCAGGGTTTTTCGCATTTGTGCAACCCACCGCGATGAAAATCGTACTCTCTGCAGAAACAATACTGATCAAGCATGAACAAAAAACTTTGTGAGTGTCAAAAAAAATTAATGACATTCAGATTCCTTTGCAGCCAAACTTGCTCGTCGTAATCCTGTACTGCTTCCATTTCCGTTGGCAAAGCTCTTTTGAGTAAAATATATTGATGTGTTTCATATTTTTAGTAAAAGATGTTCTTGTATTTTCAAATTTGCTTTACTTTTTGATGATGGAACAAAACGATAGATCTGAAACTTATGACACCAATCATTTTGCAAACCTATGGATGACGTTTCTTGATTTTACATTCGAATAACTTGAGAGTTTGATAAAATAACCACGTAGCGTACATTTACGTCTATGCCACACATGAAACGTGTGGTATGCTTGTAGATTTGAAGATTGACGACTTTAAGGTTCTCTTAAGCAAGAAAAGTGGTTCGTTTTATCAAAAAGTTATGTTTCACGTGGCTCTGTTTATTTCCAGATGGCATGTTTCAATTATTAACGCGTTGCTAAATGTCACTGGCCCAAAGGTGGAACTGATGAGTTGAATTTGGTTAATAACTACCACATACTGACGAGTTTTTCCAGCTTGTCCGAAAGAATTGTGGTGAATAGAGGTCAGAGGGTCTCCATCAACAATCATGTCGGTTATTTGTTTTTTGCTCCATGCGGATTCATTCGAGTCAAACCCGCCGCGGCGGCTGGCAGAGATTTGACCAAATTAGCTCCTAATTGCACGTTTGAGGCGTGGGGCCCACACTTGAATTCAACATTTGCATTTTATGCAGGTGAAACATTACAGCAAAAGTTGTGAGTGAATAAGTCTGACCTTTACCTTTACAAAAGCGACAAATTGTTCGCTTTTCTCTCTTGTAAACTTGTTGATTTTTAAATAACTTTGACACGTCACAATAGTCGAGCCCGAAACGATGCAGATAAGTTGTTTGGTGCAGTAAGTAGACCGAGTGTGGTTTGGAAAAGCAGTTAAGCAGAGTAATAAAAGTAGAAATAAAAAAGTCAAGCAGAAACAAAAAATTGGTTTAACTTCGGGACATATTTTCAAGTTCGTGGACTGAAAAAAATAAAACAAACTACTTCTTCGCATTCGCTTTCTCCCCATGCGTAGTTTAAGGTGCTCTTCTTCACTGTCTCTAACATATTATTTAACAATTAGAGACGAAGTCGAAATCCTGCGCTGGATTGACTGCACTTGTGAAAAAATCAGTAGAAAGTCTCTTACGCACTCCTCCATTGGCGGACTTCGAGGCAAATCACGCTACACACTCAGAGCAAATTGAAAAAGCTGGTTTTAGATAAACACAGTGAACATGACCCATTACACAGTGATTTAAAGTAACAATTTTTAATTCATCAGCAACAATGATGGATGGTAATTTCGATCCCCTTGTTTCTGGCTACGGATCGTTAGCGACACCTAACGGTATCTTTAATTTGTTGACACTGTGTCTTGCGTATTGGATCTTGGACCAACTTTTACACAACCCATTGGGACTCGCAAACCCCAGGTTAGGTTTAGATTTAAACCATTTCGGCCAGTGGCTGCTGTAGAAAGCTTTCTGCGATTTTCCGTTGTGTATTAGTTGTACTTTACGGTATTCAGTCCAGCTTTTTGCAAATTCGCAATCTGTGCTGGATTCTTGGTGCCGTCATTTTGTTCGGTGAATCTTGAAGTTTCCAATGGTAATGCGGGGTGTTGCTTGGGCTCAGGCCACTGCTCCGCAGCTCTGGTTGTGATGTGCCAGCTAGCTAGAGGTTGCATGGACCCTGTTTAGGATTTTTTGGAAAAAATTAGGACATTTTTGAACTTATTTTTTACGTTAGATTGTCTTATTTGTGTCCAATTCACTTTGCGATTATGAAAAGTATTTGTGTGAAAAGTGGTTTGGCAAGATGTGTTGCCGAAGATATGCATTAGGCCTACTTGGGTCGTCGCAAAACAAAGGTCAAGAGGCATTGGTCTACTATCACAATAAAATAGGACCATCTCATTGTAGAGAAACAAGCTCAAGGCTCTCATTGATTCAGCGTTACGGAGAGTTGCATTGGATTTACATGCGGTTAAAGTTCGTTTAAGTTCATTTTTATGTATTTCTTTGCCACATCCTGAAGTCCGGCTCGTGGAAACAGTGCCTACCTTAAACCGGTCCGTATAGTAGTATTAAATAGGTTCCCGACCACTGAACTACATGCACATATTGCTCCATTTGTGTCTTTAAAAACATTTACACCGAAAAGTTGGATAAACCTGATTAGTAAAACTGAATAAAAGCAATAACTTCAATGGATTTTCTACCGCCTGTAAAACACTGACATACGAGTAACGTTTAGATTGGAAGCGATGGCATGTACACTATGAAATTTTCCCACGTCAGCATACATCAGCCCTGCACAACTCAAAACAGTAAAAGGGCACAACACGCAAATATTTTTCCCACGGGCCTCATGCCAGCATTGCCGCTTATAGATTTCACGAAACTGACAAAATGCAAATTTCTGCGATGAAGGACAAATCACCACGAAACACATTACATCGTTTGTTGGCAAGGAGCTCACTATAATCTGTATCGATGCTGGAACTTGATATTTTTAGAAAATTTTCCAAATGTTCGTTAGTAAAGTCAAACGTTGTTTGACTTTATTTAAACTTCATCAGTGAGAACATTTGGTCATATACAGAAGAGCTTCCAAACAAGCTGAACCTTTGTTTTTTCAAAATAAGGAAATTTTTCTAATTTTCTTAGTTCAAATATATGTAGATTTCTTGTAACTGCTTTTATTATGCTTTCTTTTATACAGACGAACCTTGAAGTCAATAACCTCCAAATCAGGTGCGGATTTACCATTAGGCTAAAAAGGCTTAAGACTAGGGCCCCCGATTTTAGGGGCCCTAAAATTTTGAGAGTAAGGACAATTGTCAGCATATTTGTAAGCAATTGTATTTGTATTTTTGTTTTGGTTCAACGCACTTTTTTTTACCATGCCGCTAACAAAAAAGCTCTGTAGAATAGTGGTTCCTAAAGTGGGGGTAAATTACCCCCCGGGGGTAATATGCGATTCTTCGGGGGTAACGCGGAACCAAAACCACAATATTGTTATGTAATATGAGAGATCACTGCAAAAGAAATTACGCAGAATATTGAAGGTAATAAGACGTAATCGCTACCTTCTTTTGGGTAACGGCTCGAACACGTTTGGAGACCAACTGCTATGGAAGCATAAGCGCGAAGGTTGAAGTGAATGACGATGAGCACTCTCTTTTTATGGCGTTGAGAATTGGTAATTGTTACCTATGATGTGTGGAACAAAACGCCTGAATCCATTTTTCAGAATACACGAGGCCAGTGAAGTACTTTCGTTCAGCTCAGGTCTCTCTCTTGTTGCTTTTTATTGGTAAGATACGGGATAAAGGCAAGGCTAGCCTGCACTGCAGCCTAGGCTGCAGATATTGCATGGAGCAAAATACTAACACCGTCCGTGCTAAGCTGTGATATTCTTTGACATCAATTGTTTCGTAGTAATCTTGGGCCATTCCTTTCTACAGCTTTATGCATAGAAAAAGAATTTAACTACCGTTGAACTAGACACATAATTGATGTATTAGTAAGGGCAATTTGTATCTTGCGATTTTTAGCTCAATTAGCAAAGTGAGTTTCACGTATAACCTTTCTTTCAAAGTAATCAGGATAACGGTGGATCTACAGTACAGTAGGTTTACTTGCATTAACTTGAAAATGTCGAAACGTACTTGTTAGAGTGGTTCTAGCAAGCGAAAGAAAGCAACTTCCAAAGCAGATGCACTAATAGCTGTTATTGAAAAGACGAAACCAATAGCCCCGTTTTTAGTGTGCCAGAAGAATCTATACCAAAGGTGGCCACGGATCCGGAGTGCCGGAGTCGACTCCAGCAGGACCTCCGTTTTTCTTTCGGATCCGGCGCAGGAGCCGAATTCAAAAATTTGTGAAAAACTGCATCCGGAGACATTTTTCATTTTTAGCAGTAGCAGGAGGCACTTCTTAAGTAAAAAAATTACTGAATTTTGGTTACATCGATGGTTGCCAGAGTATGAATAGGAGTCGGATTCTCAAGTTTGAAAAGTTTTCGGACCCGTATCCGGATTCAAAAATTTTGGAACAGGAGCGGAGTTGGAGTTTGAAAATGTGGCTACGGCCACATCCACCTTCCAGAAGGGCCCCCAATTTAAAATAGCCTAGGGCCCCGAAAATGAAAATTCGCCTCTGCTTCAAATGTACATGTGGAGGTTCTTCTTCAGGATCTACTTAAAATCGATCTTCAATAAGTTTTAATTGCAGATCCTCTTCGCATGAAGTAAAATGTCTATCAAATTCCTCAATGAAAATTTCAATTTGCCCAGCATATTTTATTCCTTAGGGGCATCGACTCGATAACCTACAGGTTCCATCATTGCCCTGGCGTCCTTGCACTAATTTGTGTTTTTTCTTTCTGAATATTAATTATCGCCAAATAAAATCAACTCAACTCCTACTACTACCGAAAGCCTTTGTTGTGTAATTTGCAGTGAGCATGTAGGAAAATGTACCATTACCCCTATCAAAAGTTGATATTTGAAAAGTTTGAACGTTTCTTGAACCCGTTTATCCTCGCGGGTCAAAATTAGCTTATCGAAATTATTAAACAATAGTAATTTATTACAAATGTCTATCAGTGGCATGCCTGTGGTCAAGGCTTCTCTGACACTATCGTTCTTTTATCAATACCTGTGTTAGTGGTAGCAAATCGGAGACTATCATCCATCCAGTCTGTCATTTGATTTCTGTATTTGGATTTGACTTCTTCATCGTAGAAGATGTACCGGTACGTACTTTCATACACGTATGTGTTTCCACGGATCGAGTGCATTTTTACTGCGAAGTCTTTCAGTTTGGGAAACCTATTTTTTCTGACTAATTTCCAGAAGCTCTATGCAGTCTCTAATATCGTGAGTATATTGTACATTTTATTAAAAGATGTTATGCTTGTTCTAATTAAAATTACCTATTGCAGGGATGGGCAATTAATTTAACTCGGGGGCCACTTTGAGAAGGCCGCGTTTAGCGGATAGATAGACGGATTTATTTGGCGGGACTAACTGAGATCACTGCGCCAAATGTACTCTTCAAGACAACGAATGCCGGGGCACCAAAAAAACACAGAGGTTATCCAGTAAGGTGCTCCAGCGGAGGTTTAGAGGAGGGTCGTATCTTCTAATATGATCGTAAAATAAACGAATAAAACAAAAACAATAATGGAACACAGAAAAGGTATTTTTCATTGTTCTTGTGTAATGGAACACAGAAAAGGTATTTTTTCAAAGGTATTTTTCATTATTCTTATTATTCATTGTTCTTGTGCAAATGCACTTTGTCCAGCGCAGTGGTTCTTAACCTGGGGTAATTTACCCCCAGGGGTAAATTTTACCTTCCGAGGGGGTAAATTTACTGAATCATAACTTATAATAAACGTGAGCTCTTATAAATTTACAAAATGTTATAAACTAGATTGTTAAGCTAGTTATTTGCAAGACAAAACACAAAAGTACACCCGACATTGTTTTGTTCGTAGATTGGTGAGAGACTCCATGTCAGGCGTCACAGAACATTGTTACATTGTTACGAAATAGATTTACGGATATATCATACAAACTGGAAATGTTGCACTTTGGCTTATGGCTCAGGGTTATGCATGCTTATGAATTTTCTGTTTTTGGTTCATCTTTACACATGTAGGCTACCAGCTTCAATTGATCAGCTCATGCGCGCAACAATGTTTATGTTCACAACTTCATTTGGACTTTGTACGTAACAGAAGATTGTAACTCTGTCAGTTTAGAAAAATCCTCTATTGTGCAACAAATTTCACTGATTTCAAAAACAATGGTCAGACTGTAGGGCCATTTTTTCTCTTTCTTTTCACAGTATAGAATACAGATAGTGGACAGCCAGCACAATGGAGGTCTTTTTAGTGAATGAGTTATTCATGAGTTAACAATTGTAGGTTTCAACATTCTCAGTTAATATGTCGAAGAAGATAACTTAACTAGAACCATACGTGGACTTCGGGTGGAATTCATCATAACAGATGATATTCAAAAACCTCAAGGTATCTTTTGCTTCAAAGCGTCTGGTGGTGGTTCCACGAAGCCGTCAATTTTGTAAGCTCATTTTGCTTCACACCATCCCACACATGTACATGAAACCACATGTCTTTACAGACCAACTGCTATCGATTTCGTGCTGTAGGAACTCTGCCTATATTCGGATTCGTTTCTGAAGACACGATAGGATTGGAAGCATCCTCATCTGTTGCTTTTACAATAAAAAAAGAAAAGAAACCGCATGCACATTGGGAATGACTTATCAAACCGTACGCTATTAATACGGTGGAATTCGTTTGTGGAAAAGAACAAAAAAAGAAAATTTTGAAAGATTATTTAACAAACAGTATGTTGTCGTACAAGTGTTATGTCTTGTGATATTTTAGATCACGTAGCAGAGGAAATTTGAGGTAATAAAGCAAGAGGCCCCTTTCGCTAGGTGGGTCAACTGACGTGTCGAACTGCACGTATTTCTTGGTTTACCGTCGATACATACTGTACGTACAGTTGAGTTGAAAGATGAGTTCTTGATGTGCCTAAGTCTAGCGACGACTAGCGAAGTGACTGATGATCAGGCCCGTAACCACCTTTGGACAGAAGGGCGAAGAGTTTTGTGAGAGGGAGCCAAATTTTTTAAACTATGTCCAATAGATTTAAACAATGTCCAACACATTTTTCCAGTGGGGGGCAAAAAATTTTGCAGGCGGGGCTTCGCCCCCCTGCGCCCCCCTTGTTACGGGCCTGCTGATGATCAGGAAGGAACGAATAACTTCTATCAACGAAATAAACTCCTGCAATCACATTGTCTTTCTACACACGGACGGCGCTTCTCTGTGAAGTCAGGTTTTACAACTTTGGTGAATAAACGGGTATTGAAAATCTTTTCTACCCCTTCCGTTCTTCATCGACATGCACTGGCGAGTAAAGCCCTTCTAGAATATTTGAAAACAGTTTTGAAACATGCAATTGAACGTGTAAATGTTATCAGGGCACGGGCTTGCCTTTTCAAACTGCTTTTCAAAGATGAATTGATTGATCTTCAATGTTAAACAATGCTTTATTTCAAAGTAATCGCTTGTAACTGTGACTTTTCCAAATTTTTGTGTGGATTGGGCGAAGTGTTTCCTACGCTGTCGAAGCACGCATTTGAAATTATTATATCTTTTCAGGATACTTATCTGTGTGAGGCAGGGTTCTCCTCAAACACCGTAAAGCGAAACAGCAATCTCGATTGATTCCCAAAGATGACATGAGAGTATCACTTTTAACCACTGTTCCCGGAATGTCATATATTGTGCGTAGAAAATAAACACAAAAGTATCACTGAGTGACTGGCTGGTTAACACTGTTTGCCATTTTTCAACAGAAGAAAAATTAAACACGGGCTGGCTGTATATTCCTTATTCCTAATGTTTTGTCTCTTGACTCAATGATATGCCGGTTCGTATGAAACTGTTTTCAGGATTTCAACAACCTCAGCAAACCGCTTCTTAAAAGTATTCATGTTTGCTTGTAAGAGCATTTTATTAGAGTTTCATCTCAGATGCTGATAAAGTTTCGTACAAGTTTTACTTTAAAGTTGGGCATGACTTGACACACCAAATGTTGTTGAGGGTAAAATCATTTTTTTGATTTTGTTAAACGGTAAATGAGACCAAAAAGGTAAAGAATCACTGGTCCAGCGTAACCAATTCAATGAGACAAATGTAACCTCACACACTTTTCAACAAATTTCAGATATGAAGATTTTCCTGAATGCTTCCGCGGGCCACATGAAGCCCGCCGGCCTGCAGTTGGACCACATTGAAATACTAGACGGGCTACACATGAAGGAAATATACAAGTCTTTTATTCACGTCAACGTCTACGCACGTGCAAAATTTCAGTGGAAAATTGCGTGGACATTGTGGAATATTACATCATAAGGACAGAACTGGAATTACCTAGTTAAGCCTAGAGGTACATGTCAGAACACAGTTGCGGTGCGATTAAGCTGAATAATGGCCCAAACGGGCGGATAAAAACTAACGGATTTTCTCGGTCGGATTTCGGTCTACGGCCTCCGGAAACACATTCATGGCCCCTAAGGGCTTCACAGACGCCAGATTAAGAGCCCCTGTTTTATAGGTTGTTGTTATTTTTTTTCAAGGCCACAATGCTCTACTTCAGGGGTCGGGAACCTTTTTGGCTAAGGGAGCCATGAAACCTACATATTTTTAACTGTCTTTTCGTGAGAGACGTATAATATTTTTCAACACTTAATGCAACTAACTTACTGAACTAACGTGTGCGTTTTTAAGCAAAATCAACAATTTTAACCCTTTGTGAACATTTTCTACTGTAACTCGTCAGGCGATTGCGCTAGAGAGTTGGTCAAACCCTCAAAATATCCAGTTAGACATGTGCTTTAGATTTTAAAAATTTGGGGGTTAGCCTAGCATTTTTTGGAGGCGACATCATTAATTGGCGTGAGTTAGCTTTTTTTGCTCAGGTTACCTGACCCAGGGCCCCAACCCCTTAGGGGTAATTCTTTGTTTGTTTTTTTAAATGAAACTAAGCTAAAATCAGCATTTTTTTAATCCTTGATGGCCCTGCTGGCGTTTGTGGCTGGCAAGTTATGCCAAATGTGCTAAAAATAGTTATATAATTCCCTAGAGATCTAAATTTCTTTGTTCTTTTAAAACCATGGCCTCCTGACCACAAACGCTAGAAAGGCAATCAAGGGCTCCAAAGATGCGGATTTCAGCCTAGTTTAAAAACAAACAAACAAAACATTGGGCCTTGACGTTAGGGCCCAGGGCCCGATAAGAGAGTGCAAAAAGGCCTAAAACTATCCCCCTTTTGACGTCATCCACAAAAACCCGAAGTCCAAAACTATTCAAATTAAAAAAAAAAATAATTTATATGACTTTCCGCACCTTTAGATGGTTTGACCGCCTTTCTAGCGCAATCGGCTAGCGAGTTATTGCTGACCATAGATCATCGGTATAATACCGGTACACCCAGGTTAGCGTTTGTGGGAGTAGAATTTTTTACAAATTTTTGGTTTTTGAGCCATAATGTTTGATCCAGGTATGCTAGAAAACCAATCAGGGGCTCTAAAGACTCGGACTCTAGCCTAGTTTCCAACGCAAATTAGAGACTAAAATTTGGCCCATAGGGTCGGGGCCTAGGACCCGATAAGTAGGGCCTACAAAAACTTAACACTGCCCTCCTTATGACGTCACCCACAAAAAAGCAAAATCCGAAACCGAGAATTTTTTTGATCGAATCTACTAGGCTAGCTGCATCTATAGAGGGTTTGAACAGCTCTCTAGATCAATCGCCTGGCGAGCTATGGCTTGCCGAACTTGGCCAAAATTCGGGATTCATTAAACAATGGTAAATGTCTGAATTTTCTCTTTAATAACATGCTTCTTACTGTTAATGCGACTTCTGGCGCTGCATGGTGTTGCTGATGGCTTTGTAGGAAAATTACAGAAAAATTTCATCAGTAACAATCGTGTTAAGAAAGTATCAAGCGAGCCAGATGCCGTCATCAAAAGAGACACATCTGGCTCGCGAGCCATAGGTTCCCGACCCCTGCTCTACTTCATAATGCTCTAACTATTCGCTTCAACTTCGCCTTTAACGAAGTTGTGCGTGACAAGGAGATTTCAGCGAACAAGAGAGGCTTCGTTTGCAAAATTTGTTGGAGCTTCATTAGTGGCTGTGGTGATCCTCTGTAAATTGTAATAAAGCAGGCTGGTACGCGTTGTACAGGACCTTAAAGTCGTCTGAATACAACATTTTGTCTGATTACATTTCCCTTGCAGAATTTAATTAAAAGATGGAATTTATTGTATAACGTCTTCACGCGCACACGCAGTGGAGTAGACTAAGCACACATTGGCAGTAACAAGGGACACAAAGATACATGAAAGAACACAAATATAAGCATGCGACTCTAATAGAAAAGTGTACATGTAGATGTCGCTAACACGGTTAGTTTGAATGAACACATGCATAGTTGTGTGGAACTAGCAAAGAGCACACACATAGATGATGACAACACGGTTCCCATGATGTTTAGCACCGCTGCATAGTGCTGCAATAAATTCCAAGTAGTCCAATTCATAAAATGTATGGAGTTGGAGGCTGCGAAGGAGCAGGTGTCATTTGGGGTGCAGACTTCCCGGATGGGCTTAAAACAACAAAAGAAATTAATTAATCCCCTGGGGATTTTAATTAATTTATTATCGATTATTTGTCTTAACTGTCCAACAACAAACACCAGAAGGCCAATCAAGTGCTCTAAAGATGCGGATTTTTGCCTAGTTGCATTTAAAAAAATAAACAAGAAATTGCCCTTGAGAGTTGGAGCCCAGGGTCAGGTAACCTGAGCCAAACAAGCCTGAACCTATACCCACACTTATTAGGTCACCTCCAGAAAAACAAATCCAAAGCTTAACCAATTTTTTAAATCGAACGTACAAATCTTTCTGCATCTATAGAGAGTTTCAACAGCCCTCTAGCTCAACCGGCTGGCGAGTTATAGTTGAAAGTGTTGGGTACAATCCTTGCGCCAAATTTTGGCACTTCCGGGACTTAAAGATATAGAAATGCCGAATGAGATGCTGCTGTGCTTCCAAAACGCTTTGTTTGAATAAAAAAAACATTGTCAATCACGGTTTATTTTTTGTTTCTAAAGGAGACTGTGACCAGATTTCTATTGCCCTGTACTTAATTTTCTTATCTGAGCTTGAAGGTGCTTTCGATAATGCCAATTGCGGAATTTTAGTTGGTCTCGTATGATGCGAATGAACATCTGTGATAAGCTTGAAATTATCGTTAAATGTAGCCAATAGCTAAGATCTGTTTTATTTATCCATATATTTGCCGACTTCAAGACTGTAAATATCTTTTTGTTGCAGAATTTTGTGCGTTTTATAAATGATATTAACTTCACGTGTCGCAATTTCAGATGTGTTCGAACATCTGATCGCACGATATTGAACAACCGATATTGGTTGTAGATGATATGAAGCTGCTCTTCCCCAGGCAATAATTCCGTATTGTGCTCGTGAATTTATTAGGCTATGATACAGCATGCGAGGTGCTAGGTAACTCAGATAATGTTTAACTTTGTACACTGCACCATGGTATTTGGATATAGTATAACATAGCCGTTTACAGTTTCTTTTCAATGTCAGTTTTTCGTCTACAATTACACCAAGCTCTTTCAATACGATTGCCGTTTACATTTTTTTAAAGAATATGTGGTAACATGTTCATTTGTGATTATCATACTCGTATAGTTTGTGTCAGAAAATATTTAGTGAGAGCTTGCTTGCAGTTAGCCAATGAATCACTTCAGCCATTTGATGGGTTACGTAGTTTTGTAATTTTTGCAAATTGTTGTCACTCCGAGCTAAAACCGTATATCACCGGCAAAAGTATGGTTTTAACAACATTTTCATTGGGTAACGGCCATCCCGACGTTCCCACACCCCAGCCTACATTATGGTGACTGCAATTGCCAACATGCCAACTAGAGTTACAGCAAAACATCCCCTGACGGTGAGAGCCTGGACTCCGGGGCAACAGCCAACAACCTCTGAAGGCTGTACGACCCAATGGGAGTGTAGCAGCGCAAAATTAATGCGCGCTACAACTTAATGAACAAATGTCAAAGCCACACAGAGCTACGTTCTAATATTCAGAAAACAAAAATTT